>ENA-OZXL01000502-OZXL01000502.1-human-gut-metagenome-genome-assembly--contig:-NODE-502-length-8654-cov-4.788464_pt1 | contig 8654 bp, 3 predicted proteins | sample MGYA00243540_ERZ654093 | MGnify/ENA primary metagenome ERZ654093 (study PRJEB26926, sample SAMN06165126) | human gut metagenome | biome: ENVO:00009003; feature: ENVO:2100002; material: ENVO:00002003... | reverse complement strand
ATGTAATATATAACTATCTTCATAAAGAAAAAGTAATTTTTTTCTTGTCTTTTCGATATAATTAACATCTGAATCGTAAACTATTTCTTTAACAGTTATCTCTCTGTCAATATTTTCTGCATCCGTATATGTGACATCAAATAATGTATCACTATTATCCTTTGGACTTATTTTATTTACTTCCTGTATTGAGATTTGTGACACTGATGATGTATGAGAATATACATCAAAAGATATTACTGGTGTAGCTGCCATTAATGCAACGAAACAAGCAATAAGGCCGGATATTAAATGTATTAATCTAAACATAGTTAGAAACATTGCTACAAAAAATATTAATAGAATAACTATAATGTATAAATCTGTACTCATACTATTCCGCACTCTCTTTAACAGGGTAATACCTAGCATATAATCTGTTATTTATAAACTGTACCATTTCCATTACTTACAATTCCCCCTTGATGTAATCAATCATTAATTTTTATTGCTGAGCATAGGTGTCTCTACAAGATTCGCTTTTCTCTCCTTAAAAGGATACTTCCACTTCAGACGAGTATGGCAAAACGGACATTTCTGAAAACCTATTTTTACAGGTTTTCCGCAACTCTTTCCGGGGCATCTAAAGCTCATGATTGTACCGTCTGGACTGTACAGCATATTCATGAAATTTTCCTTTAAGAGCTGTTCCTTAATCTCGTCGTTAAATATCTCGTATTTTATCCCAATCGGTCTTTTTGAGAACATGTTGACGCCTCCAATTTTTTTGTAATATTAAGAACTTCTTATTTATTGATAATTTCTGTTGCTAAATCATATAAAAAGATATAATCTAGCCTTGTATTCCCATGTAAAAATTTCCGACATACTTCATTTTCTATGGTGAATACATTGGGGCATATTATTATGCCCCTCTATTTTTATTGCCAACATTTTTCTTGATTTCCTAATCTGTTACTGTCTTTCTCTTTTTCTTTCCCCGCGGTCTGCAGATAGGAAAGATAGGAAAACCTGGCAGCAGGTGAGATTCAATACTGATATCTTAATCACACCTGTTACTATCACTATTTTGTCTCCCCGCAAGAAGAACACTTGTAGCCAACTAATTTCTGCTCAACATATGCTTCACTTACAGTAACCGTTTCATAATGACCTTCTTCATCGTGGTGTGTATATCCAGTGATCTTTTTTCTTGTGGTAGAATTGCTGCAAGAGCCACCATTTACAATACAATTATATAAATGATTATCTAATTCATCATATGAACTAAACTCAGTCTTATTTATTCCATTTTCAATACAATAATCACACTCTCCATGCTCACATAATAAACATATATAAAATTTAGTGTACACAGGCTCGTCCCACGCAGCCTTATCAACTACCCAAACTTTTTCCTTTACTTCTTCATGGGGTATATAATCATAGACTGGCTCCCAGTTATGCTCATGTGAAGGTGTATTTGGTGTTGATGGCTTTGTATCAGCTTCGCTAGGGGCTGAGTTACCGCCATTGTCTGAAGAACTGCTGCCATTATTACCACTGTTATTACTGTTGCCGTTGTTATTGCCGCCATTATTGTTATCAGCAGAGCCTGAACTGCTGCCACCGTTGCTGTTATTGCCGTTATCAGCTATATCGGTTGATGGCTTGGTAGGAATAATTTCATCAGCCTTCGGAATCTTATCGTCTTTTGCAGCTTCTGAGATTTCCTCTGCTACAGTCTCATCAGTGATTGTTATAATGGAATTACTATCGCCTTCCTCAAAATTATCTGCCTTAATCTCTTTTCTGTTGCCGTCTCTATCCTGAATGATAACAACTTTCTCGCCATTGTCCTTTGTCTCAACAATACCGGCAACTTCTACTGTGTTACCATCTGAATCCTTGACTGCAATAGTAACCTGTTCCTCACTGCCTGCATTCTTCTTAGTTTCCTGTTCTGTAACAGCCTTAGTAGTGCTCTCGGTGGTTACTGTCTTACTCTTCTTTCCGCAGCCTGCAGATGTAAATACTAAACAGCATGATAAAAACACTGCTGCACCCTTTAATAAATTTCTTTTAATCATACCAGCTTACCTCGATTCCTCTTTACTCGAGATAAACCCTATTCCTAAAAGATTTTTAGATAATTAATAGTTTTCTGATAGCAAAATGTGGTTGGTGCTATCTTTAACCTTAAAATACAGCCTTTTCCTGTAGTTTTCAATACATACAGATGTCAAAAATTGTTACAGAAATATTACAAAGCGGCATTTTACTAAATAATTACATGCACTATTAATACCACAAATCCCCTCTCCGTTGGAAAGAGAGGGGATTGTGACATTTTTCAATTTAAGACCAGTGCGAAATAGATTACTCCACTACTTCTTTTTCTGATTTCTTTTTCCAAAGAACAATAGCAATAACAGCAATAATAACAATTACTACTGCTGAAAAACTGCCAACTACAACAGGATTTTTAAATACTGACTTAAAATCAGTTTTCTTATTGCCTGATGCATTCTCGTCAACAATTTCACTTGTAAGCTGGTATGTTGCTGTACCCTTAATTTCATAAAAAGTTGTGTTCTTTGTTGTATCTGCTTCATAATCTGCAGTGTAAACTACATTAGCTGTTGGATAATCCACCGTAGCCACATATGTTGCTTCATAATCAGCAATTTCCTTATAACCCTTAACAGTTGCTTCCCTGTGGATCATTCCGTCTGCATCAGCTTCCGGCTCACTTGTCCATTCGATTGATTCAACTGTGTAAATATCCTTAGATAACCCTAAATCCTCAAGAATACTGTCCTTATACTGCATAAGGTTAGGATTCTCGGCATTATATTCAACAAGGTTATCCTTATACATAAAATAAGCTCCACTAACCACATTAATTGAAAAAACAAAATCATCACTCTTCTGTTCATTCTTCTTTACGAGACCTGTCTGAGTCATATTTATAGTGCTAACCTCATTAGTTGCCTCGTCACGAACACTTCCTGCTACAACTGCCGGAATATCGTCGGTTTTTGTTAAACCATTGTATGTATATACTTTTGTGTATGTAACAGAACGGCTTCCCATATCGCCTTCAGCCGTAGTGACTGATTTAAGCCTGTAAGTTATTCCATTCTCGACAATGGATTCCTCAAATACAGGAGCTGCATCTGTTACAAGAACCGTATTGGTCTTTGTGATGTTAGCAATCTGTTTAGCCTTTACATCATACTTAACATCAGTTAATGTGTAATCCACACCATCTTTTGATTTATTCTTTTTAAAATCATATTCAGCTTCCTTATTCTCAGATTCAAATGTCTCTTCCTCTGTGAATGTAGTTGCTGCGTAAGTTTTGTTATTACCTGCAAATGCAACTGCAAGAAATACAAGAACTGCTCCAAACACCTTTATGAATGCTTTTTTATTCTTTCCGAATAAGCAGCCTAAAAGTGCAATACCAGAAACCAGCATAATAACCATGTACTTTAACATGTCTGAACTGTCTCCTGTCTGTGGTGTAACTAATGCTGAATCTGCTGCAACTTCAAAATCCTTTTTCTCATTGTAGCTGAAATTCATCAGTCCCACTTTGGCTTCATCAGCCATTACAAAATGCTGTAATTCCACTTTATCTCCAAGAACAAATGCAACATCTTCTGTAAGTTCGTAGCCCCACGGAGCTGCCACTTCATGAATCTTGTATGTTCCCGGCTCTAATCCTATGATTACTGTTTCTTCTAAACCTGACACAAAAGAAGTTACCTTCTTTACTGCTGCCACTGTATTACCATTCTCGTCCTTAGTTTCAGTAAGGATTTCAACCTCTACTACATTTCCATCCTTATCAAGAATCTGTAAAGTTGCTCCGGATAAAGGCTTTTTAGTCTTGGAAGTATCATCAATCTTAATAATGCCTATTTTAGTAGGCTCAACAATCGTCTGTCCTTCATCACTCAAATCTTCATGAGCAGTTACCTCAATTTCGTTCTGATATAATTTTTCAAAAACTACTACTGTTCGACCTGCTAAATCAGCTCTTGTAAAATTAAATGTCACATCAATGCTGCCATCTTTCTGTTCAGCTGTGAATTTAACCTCACCTGTGATTTCCTTTCCGGTTGCCTTATTAATTACTGATTTTCCGGTTGCCTTATCCTTTAAGACACCTTTAATTACATATTCCTTACCAACAATAAGGTTTTTATATGATACTGTATCGACAATCACGATATCCTCTGCACCATTGTTATACTTAGTTCCGCTAATACCATCATTAGCTGTTGTTTTAATTTCAGGATAAAAAGTGCTTTGATCTTCATCACTTAAATCTTCATGACAAGCTACCTCGATTCCGTTGTGGTAGACCTTCTCAAAGCATACAATTGTCTCTCCTGCAAGCAGGGAAGAATCAAACTCAAACACCATATCAACCGTTCCGTCTGCCTGTTCAGCATCAAATGTTGTTCTGGCTGTTATCTTATTTCCCTTCTTATCAAGCAGAGGTTTACCAGTACTCTTAACCATGAGATATCCGCTTACTGTGTAAGTGTTACCCACAATTAATCCATGATAAGTTACTGTATCTACAATTACGGCATTCTCTGTAACTGTGCCGACATTGTTTCCTGTATATTTATCATGCGCCTGTGTCTTTATATCAATAAAGTAAATGCTCTGCTCCTCGCTACCAATATCACTATGGGTTGTAAGTTTAACACCTGTCTCTGTATCAAAAATATCTTCGAATACGACAAGAATATGATCTCCCAGTCCTGTTGAGTCAAGTGTAAATTCCATATCTATAGTTCCATCAGGACCTTCTGCAGCAAAGTTCTTAGTCGCTGTTATAAGATTTCCTGTGCTGTCACGTACAGGCATCTGTGTAGTCCTGTCAACAAGATATCCCTTTAATGTATACTCACGGCCTGCAACAAGGTTACTGTATATTACAGTATCAATGATTGTTGTTTCAGGTCCTACAGTACCATTATGGTCTCCTGTGCTCTTATCATGTGCCTTTGTCCTTATCTTAGGATACAAAATCGACTGATTAGAGTCAGTTATATCACTATGCGTGGTCACGCGTATATCATTATGATATAAATCCTCAAATACCACGGCTGTAGAACCCTCCATATCACTTGAATCAAATTCAAAAGTAATATCTATTGAACCATTCGCTGTTGCAGCTGTAAATGTCCTTGAAGATGTAATCTTACTGCCATCTTTGTCAAGAATTGCTGTATTTGTATCCTGATTCATAAGGTATCCGCTTACCGTATAAGTCTTTCCGACAATCAGATTAGTATATGTTACTGTATCAACAATAGTTGACTTACCTCCGACAACACCTACATGACTGTTGGTATCACCATCCGCAGCGCTTGTTCTGATCTTAGGGTAGAAAATACTTTGGTCTGCACTAGTTATATCGCAATGCGAGCCGACTCTTACCCCATTATAATAAACATCTTCAAAAACAGTTACCGTTACGCCTTCCAGAAGTGATGAATCCAGAGTAAACTCCATCTCAACTGTCTGATTTAGTGCTTCGGCTGTAAATGTCTTTGTTGCTGTTATTTTATTGCCGTCTTTGTCAAGCAGTTCTACACCAGTATCCTTATTCATCAGATAACCACTTACCTCATAGGTATTACCAACGCGTAAGTTGTTAAATGTTACTTCATCAACAATAGATGCCTTATCCGAAACAGTACCTACATTGGTAAGAGTATCCTTGTCATGCGCCTTAGTTCTTAACTTAAGGTAATCTATCGTCTGGTCTTTGTCCTCCAGATCATCATGAACAAAAATCTCAACACCCTGCTGGTAAAGCTTCTCAGCAACAACAACTGACAGTCCCTCAAGGTTTGCCTTGAAGTTGAATTCAACATTTACAATCTGGTCTTCTGTCTCTGCGGTAAATGTTGTTTCACCTGTTACAGTTTTTCCATCCATGTCAACGAATGGAAGACCTGTTGCCTTGTCTTTGAGCATACCCTTAATAGTGTACTCCTCGCCGACAACAAGATCACGGCAGTCTACGCTGTCTATAATCCTGTAAACAAAGCTCTCATCATACGCACCCTGGTTATCACCGGTCTTGTATTCTGCCGCCTTTGTTCCTGCGATAGAGGTATGCTTGTCTGTGTATTTAAGAGCATAATCCTGAGATTCGGAATTACCCTTAATCTCACTCGCATCAACTTTCTTAGTATCATGCTTGTTGCCATATCCAATCGGTGATGTAAGTTCTTTAACCTCATATACATAACCTGTCGGATAATCATATGTTGTGGCTGCTGTTCCGTCTTCTCCTGTTACTATCTTTTCCAAAACAGTTCCCTTAGAGGCAACAACCTTTCCGCTTCTGTCCTTAATATCCGTTGTAGCATATACTCCGAATACTGTGTTGGCAAGAACAGCTCCCGTATCTATATCTGTCTTATTAACAGATACATTTACTTTCTGCCTGCTGTCCTCCATTGTTACATTAGTAAATCCAACTTCTGCATAGGTATCAGCGGTTACTGTAATCTCATGTACTTCCGGATCAAGAAGATATTTACCGTTTGTCCTTACTTCCTTGATGTAGTAAGTTCCCGGCTTATATTCATATCTGGATTCTGCATATGTTCCATCAACTGTTGTAATCTGTTCAACTAAATATTCATCATCAAATGACGGATCCGAATATACAACATATGTACAGCCTCCAACATATCCTTCTTCATATGTAAATCCGGTTTCCTGATTAAATCCTGTAAGTACTTCACCCTTCTTATACAGACGAATCTTAGAATACTTCTGAGCATCATTTCCTGTAAGCTCATAAGTTCTTCCATTTTCTGTAATGGAAACTTCCACATCATTCATGAAAGTACAATTCTCTTCTCCGCCAATCTGGTGAAGCACATAATTTCCGTATGGCATATCCTTAGAGGTTGCTAAACCATTTGAATCTGTTGTAAGGATATCCCTTACGCTGTCTGCGGCATTGTCATAATTTCCGGCAGATTTAAGGTAAAGCAGGAATACAGCTCCTCCTTCTGCCACTGTCTTTGAAAGGTCGTCTTTCTGTGTGGTAAGAATAACCTTAGAATTATCATCCTTAGTTACTGTCTTAGTCTTTTTGATTGAAACCTTTCCTTTAACCCCCTGCTCAAGGTGAATTATTGTGTCTTCAGCTTCCTGATACGAAATTGCAAGTTTTTGCTCCACACCATTAACATACAATTTCCTATTAAACATATTTCTAACAAAAACTGTATTATCAACAAGATATCCTGTTGGTGCCTCATACTCTTCTACAGAAATAGTACCCATAGGGAAAACTACAACTCCATCAGAATTTGTAAAAAGAGAATCTCCACCAATGTAACAATTAGCATCTCTTAGCCTTATTCTACCATTCTTATCCGTCTGAACATACCAAGTATACTTAGCACTCTTACCATTGGCAGCAGGATCTGTGGTCATATCCGTATCATAATACTTAACCACATACTTAGCACCCTCAAGAGTACCTTCTCCGTTAGATACTCCTCCTGTTTCCTTATTAACCTTCTTAAGAAGGATAGTTACAGGGTCAGTCTCAGGTACGTCTTCAACATAACCAGTCCATGTGCCTTCACCTTCAATAGTGACGGAATGGACTGCATCATCCAAGAGGAAGCCTTTTGGAGCTTTGGTTTCCTTATAGTACAGTGTTTTTGTCTCATCTTTCGGAATATCATGTACAGTATATGTATCTGTATCACCATTCTCGTCTGTTACAAGAGTTGTAAGATAATCTGTACAATCCTCATCGTTATAAACAGAAAACTCTGCACCTGCAAGACTATAGCAGCTGTTTCCATTTGTTATGGTTTCGTTATCGGAAGATTTCTTAATCTTAATGCTACCATCGTATGGTGGTTCAACGTACTTTTCAGAATAAAGTAACAAATCCTGATAACCTTCACCATTAACAAGATACTTAACGGAACAATGCCAATCTCCGGTAGTGATGTTTGCTGCATAATTCAATAATTCCATAACAAGATCATATCCTATACTGTCACTTCTTAAGAATGTGTTACCACTCTGTGACGTATTCCAGTTTTCATCACCTTTTGCGAGTGCAAATGTGTGATGTGCTATAATCCATCGTAATTCATAGCTGTAACCATACAGCGGACCACCGGTTTCACCACCATGTCCTATAGACCAGTACAGTATTCTGGCGTATGTGGCACGATCATCGTCAGCTTCATCGCTCGAGTATGTATCCCCATCAATAACAACCTGACCATTTTCAGCTGTCTTTACATGAGGCTGTGCACACATTGCTGAATATGTTTCACCATCAGAATCTTCTACCGTGAAATGTGTAGACCACCATCCCGGCATATCAGGATCAAGATCACCAAATACAGAACCGTAGAACTCATTATACTGGTCAATTACTGTATAATAACCATCATTAGCTCTCGCCTTCATCGGTTCCACATTGACGATTATGGTTGTCACTGCCATAAGTGTTGCTGCTGCTCCTGCGGCTAACCTCTTCAAGAAACTTTTTACATGTTTCTCCCGTCTCATTTTTCTCTCCTTTCTCTCTTAATTTTAACGGTTGAATATCTGTCTCTTATACACATCTGACGCTGCCGACGATAAGGCTC
>ENA-OZXL01000494-OZXL01000494.1-human-gut-metagenome-genome-assembly--contig:-NODE-494-length-8748-cov-3.606005_pt1 | contig 8748 bp, 6 predicted proteins | sample MGYA00243540_ERZ654093 | MGnify/ENA primary metagenome ERZ654093 (study PRJEB26926, sample SAMN06165126) | human gut metagenome | biome: ENVO:00009003; feature: ENVO:2100002; material: ENVO:00002003... | reverse complement strand
GAGATGACGTCGAGTCTCGTGGGCTCGGAGATGTGTATAAGAGACAGGAATATAAGTAACTGAAGAGGAAATAAAAAGGAGGATGCTCTATCAGAAAGAGTGTCCTCCTTTTTTATCTTTTTTTCTGGCGCTACCACTGACTATAAGGCTTATTATTGGGGCTCTTGTGCCCACCAATAGTATATATAATTTAATTTTTTGCCCTCTTCAGTAGGGATATACCAGACCTTTTCTTTTAAATCTGTTTCGATTTTACGGTAAACAGAGATAGGGATTGTGGCATAAGTCCCGAAGTTCATGAAAGAAAATTCGACCTCATCAACCTTGCCGGTATCTGAATTTATGCACATTGTTATTATGAGCTCGTGGCCTTTTACTCTTTGTTTTTCACTAGCAGAAAATGCAGCATTTACAATGGAAAGGCGCTCTGCTCGTGTCCATGCGTCATATTGGAGTAAAACGATACCTTCATCTGTTTGTGAGAAAGTTTCTCCTGTATTTTTGTAACTTTGAGTAGTAAAGAGTAATTTGTTACTCTTGTTATAGAGTGTGACTGTCTTTGACGCTGCCACATCGCATTGGTAGGTGTAACCATTTTCATTGAATGTTTTAGTTACAGCATAATAATTTGTCTGTGCATATATATATGTAGTACAAAGTGATATGCATATAAAAAAGAATATAGTTTTCATAATCAGCAATTTATTGTTAGCTTATTTATACATTTAAAATTCTCTAATCCCGGTCGGTTATATTCGAAGGGGTATTTATCCGCTGTGTAGTGATACTTATGGAAAGTAGGGATGATATCATCTTTTATTTTATTTTCTAAATCGGTACGATTCACTCCGGGAAGTAAATTCCCTTTATTATCAATGTAATTCGTTAAACTTTTTATTCTTCTGCGACGGGGGTCTGTATTGTCCCTGTCTTCCCACTTACTGTCTTTATATTCTGGTAAGTTGCTCGTGTAAAGATATTGTGCGTACCATGCTTCTATTTCTCCATTCAGAGTTGATTCTTTGTATGACGCAGTGGTTTCTTGATAAGCTCGGTAAGCATGCATCATTTCATGAAAAAGCTGATTGCTTTCCATCTGCCTGCCAAGACATATTCCTGTTGATTCTCCTTGGTAACCGAAAGAACCCGTCGTACTTGCTCCAAATTGAATGCTTAAGGTTTTTCCATTGAGCAAATTTGCTAATTCATTATATAATGCTTCTCCCATACAGTCTTCTACAATCTTATCAAGCATATTCTCTATTATTATCCAATTTTCTTCTGTCATGTTAGAGTTACGGAATATTGCCTTGGCTCTAGGGGTGTCCTTCTTGCTGGAGTTGTTGCTGCCTCCGTCACCCCAGTCTAAATCTCCTCCCTCGCCATTGCCACCTCCATCAATTAATTCATCAGTGTCACGATCTTCACGCAATCTTTCCTCAGTCCAGCAGTAATAAGTGTCATATTCATAGGGACCACATTCAGCAGTATAGATAAGTTCGCAATTTTCTTCCGAATCCCAATCCCAACTTCGTGTATTTATGTTCGCCTTATTGTTTATAAAAGTAAGTCCACTTACTGGTTTCTTATGCAGAGTATATTGAGTAAAGTAATCAAACATCCAAGTTTGCTCAACTTCATTTCCTATTTGGCGAGTTATGACATCTGCCATTTTACGGGTATAGATGTGGTAATGGGTGCGTGTCCTGCCAATCGAAAAATACCAGATTGCTTCAATTTCTTTGTCAGAATTTAAATTCTTCACAGGAATTGCGTATACTTTACGCTTGTTTTCACAGAAAGATCGAGCATTCTCCCACATTGGGTAGCCATAAGCATTAATGAACTTAGAGGTAAATTCCACTGAATCATTTTTCTGTTTTAGCAGGAAAACAATTTGCTGAATGTCTGGGTTGGCAGTGGAAACTTTGAAGAAGTGATCAGATGCATCTGTAATAGGTACTTCTTCGCTAATACATGAAGCCACTAGTAATGGTACAGCAAATAAATAAATTAGTTTTGTCATTTTCATAATACAAAATTTGAAGGTAATACACTGTACTGCCAGTTCTCAGAGCAGTATTATTATGATTCTTTCTTCTTGATAAAAGAAAAAAGCGTGGGAACTTATCTGTTTGTCTTTAAAATAGTTTTATTGCGAATGCTTGTTTCTGTTTAAATTGCAATAAATATACGAATATTTTTTGCATGCCAGATAGTATAGCTGCGATTTTTTTGAAAATATTTACTGTTTCTTTTTATCAATATGGTTGGCTGTTTGGAATAAATATCTATTTTTGTGGAGAGTGTAATAGTGAAAGGGTGAATAATTACGCTTTTGAGAGTATAATCTGGTAATTGAAATATATGAATGAAGTAGAGAAAATGCGTAGTTCGCAACTGGCGGATATGTCTGCCCCGGAAGTACAGGTAAAGTTTGAATATGCCAAGAAGTTGTTGGCAAGGATGCGGCAATTGAGTACTTACGATGAGGCTTACAGAGGATTGTTGCAAGACCTGATACCGGGAATACCGGAGACATCCGTTGTGTGCCCGCCTTTCCATTGCGATCATGGGGATGGTATACGTCTGGGTGAACACGTATTTGTGAATGCAAATTGTACTTTTCTGGACGGAGGTTATATCACGATTGGTGCCCATACATTGGTGGGACCTTGTGTGCAGATTTATACTCCACAACATCCGATGGATTATGTAGAACGCCGTACTCCGAAGGAATATGCCTATCCGGTGACGATAGGAGAGGATTGCTGGATTGGCGGTGGTGCTGTTATTTGTCCCGGCGTAACAATTGGTGATCGCTGTATTATTGGCGCCGGAAGTGTGGTGACGAAAAACATACCCGATGATAGTGTGGCGGTAGGAAATCCGGCGAAGGTGATCAGAAAGGTAATGCCGGAACGATGAAGTGATGTGAATTCAGTTATCTGTTAAATCAAAATACGATCTTGAACCATGAAAAAAATCCCCCTTTTCTTTATTGTTTTAGTTTGTATGTTGGCTGGACAATTAAAAGCAGCAGACGATTTTCTTCCCCAATCCAGATGGATTGGCAGTGAACATTCTCAAAGTACTCCGAACACTTGGCTTTGTTTCCGTAAAACAATCGAGCTTCCCAGTGTTCCCGGTGAGATGATTGCCAACATTGCCGTGGACTCTAAATACTGGTTGTGGATTAATGGAGAACTGGTCGTTTTTGAAGGTGGGCTGAAGCGTGGTCCGGCTCCCGGAGCTACTTATTATGGCCGGGTGGATATGGCTCCTTATCTGAAGAAAGGAAACAATGTTATTGCCTTGTTAGTGTGGCATTTTGGAAAGAATGGGTTCAGTCATGTAAACAGTGGGACTGCTGCTCTGCTTTTTAGTGCCCGGGCATCGGGGGTGACTATTGTCAGTGATAAGAATTGGCAGTGCAGTGTGTATCAGGCTTATCAGAATACAGAAGCGCCATTCCCTAATTATCGTTTGTCCGAAAGTAATATCCGCTTCGATGCACGCAAAGAGTTGGCAGGCTGGAATCAACCTTCTTTTGGGGGTAAGTTAGGCCCGGCCATCGAAATTGGCTTTCCGAATGAAATGCCGTTTGGAAAATTGGTGCCTCGTCCCATTCCTATGTGGAAGGATAGCGGATTAAGGGAATACCCGGAGGTGGTGAAGAATGAAACCGGGGATACTATTCGTTGCCGTCTGCCATATAATTGCCAGATTACTCCTTACTTGCATGTGAAAGCTCCTGCCGGATTGAAGATTGGTATGCTGACTGATAATTATACAGGTGGCAGTGCAAACAATGTGCGGGCGGAATATATTACTCGCGAAGGTGAACAGAACTATGAAAGTTTTGGATGGATGAACGGACATGAAATGCTGTATGTGATTCCTGCCGGAGTGGAAGTATTGGGGCTTAAATATCGGGAAACGGGTTATAATGCAGACATAAAGGGGACTTTCACCTGTGATGATGCTTTCTTTACCGAGCTCTGGAAACGGAGTGCCCGTACCTTATATATTACCATGCGCGACAATTATATGGATTGCCCTGATCGCGAACGTGCGCAGTGGTGGGGAGATGAAGTGAACGAGCTGGGTGAAGCTTTCTATGCGCTCGACCCGCGTGGCTGGCAATTGGCTGTCAAAGGCATTTATGAACTGATGAATTGGCAACGGCCGGATGGGATTATTGCCTCTCCGGTTCCATCGGCTAACTGGTGTAAAGAGTTGCCTCTGCAAATGCTTGCCTCTGTCGGATGGTATGGATTTTATACACAGGCATTTTATAGTGGTGATTATTCATTTGTTCCTCACATTTATGAGGGAATGAAAAAATACCTGCATGAAGTGTGGGAGGTGGACGCGCAGGGATTTCCTATTCCCCGTCCCGGTGACTGGAATTGGGGCGACTGGGGGACTGACGTTGACCTGGAAGTTCTTACTACTTGTTGGTATTATTTGGCTCTTAAGGCTGAGAAAGAATTCGCACTTTATTTATATAAACAAAACGATGCCAATCGGGTAGACGAAATGATGAAGCGTATTGCCGCTGCTTTTGATAATCGTTATTGGACGGGTACCGCTTATCGTTCCAGATCGTATAAAGGTGAAACTGATGACCGCTCTCAGGCTATGGCCGTTGTGAGTGGATTGGCTCCGGTGGGAAAATATAAGGCTTTGCTGAAGGTTTTCAAGAAGGAATATCATGCCAGTCCCTATATGGAAAAGTATATCATGGAAGCTCTCTTTGTGATGGGGGAACCGAACTTTGCATTGGAGCGTATGCGTAGCCGGTATACTAAAATGATGGCATATCCTTATACTACCTTATTCGAGGGGTGGGGAATAGGTGCCGAAGGTTTCGGGGGTGGTACTATCAACCATGCGTGGAGCGGTGGTCCGTTGACTATATTGAGTCAAAAGTTATGCGGAATAGAACCTCTGAAGCCTGGCTTCAAGCATTTTCGGGTAGCTCCGCAGCTTGGTATGTTAAACGAGGCATCGGCAGTGGTACCTACTCTTTACGGCGATATACGGGTAGATATAAAGAAACAAGACCGTATCGTGAATATACATGTAATCGTTCCTCCGGGTACTACTGCTGTAGTGGTATTGCCTGCTGGCAAAGAAAAGGTACTTCCACCGGGAAGTTATATCCTCCCGTAAACCGGGAAGAGAAAACATGAGTTATAAGGATGATTCTTTGATGAAAAAAAGTTTTTTGTTAAATTGCTGAATTTCAATAAGTATATATCTTTCTGTATGTTTTTCTTAGAAAATAGTTCGCAATTATTTTGGTAATCTCAAAATAAGCTGTACCTTTGCATCGCTTTTGAAACGAAAGTGTACGGGCGCTTAGCTCAGCTGGTTCAGAGCATCTGGTTTACACCCAGAGGGTCGGGGGTTCGAATCCCTCAGCGCCCACATCCGATTTCTATAATGAGTGGTCTTACAAGCTGTTGTAAGGCTATTTTTTTTTATCTGTTAACTTCCTTACTTAACTTTCTTTCCCCTTTATGGCTTATTACTCAGAAAAAAAAGCTAATTTTGCGGCTCGATAATTATCTAATATACACGTATGGAACTTGATTTACTTACTGCTATCTCTCCGATTGATGGTCGATACAGAGGAAAAACAGATGCTTTGGCAGCTTACTTCTCGGAATTTGCCTTGATAAAATACCGTGTGCAAGTGGAAGTGGAATACTTCATCACCTTGTGCGAATTGCCTTTGCCGCAATTAAAAGGCGTAGACAAAAACGTATTTGAAACATTAAGAAATATCTATCGTAACTTCTCTGAAGCTGACGCGCAGCGTATCAAAGATATTGAGAGCGTAACGAACCATGATGTAAAAGCCGTAGAATATTTCCTGAAAGAAGAGTTTGATAAAATGGGTGGAATGGATGACTACAAAGAGTTTATTCATTTCGGATTGACTTCACAGGATATCAATAATACTTCCGTTCCTTTGTCTATCAAAGAGGCTTTGGAACAGGTTTATTATCCACAAATAGAGGAACTGATTGCGCAACTTCGTACGTATGCGGAAGAATGGACGGCTATTCCTATGCTTGCCAAGACACACGGTCAGCCGGCTTCACCTACTCGTTTGGGAAAAGAGGTGATGGTATTTGTATATCGTCTTGAACGCCAGCTGGCTACTTTGAAGTCTTGTCCGCTTACTGCCAAGTTCGGTGGTGCTACCGGAAATTACAATGCGCATCATGTGGCTTATCCGGAGTTCGACTGGAAAGCATTTGGTAACCGGTTTGTTGCTGAAAAACTGGGTTTGGAACGTGAAGAATATACTACGCAGATTTCTAATTATGATAATCTGTCTGCTGTATTCGATGCTATGAAGCGCATAAATACGGTAATGATCGATATGAACCGTGACTTCTGGCAATATATTTCCATGGAATATTTCAAGCAGAAGATTAAAGCCGGTGAAGTAGGTTCCAGCGCCATGCCGCACAAAGTGAATCCGATTGACTTTGAAAATGCGGAAGGTAATCTGGGTGTGGCAAGTGCCATTCTGGAACATTTGTCGGTGAAACTGCCTGTGTCCCGCTTACAACGTGACCTGACGGATTCTACCGTATTGCGTAACGTAGGCGTTCCGTTCGGACATATCGTAATTGCCATTCAGAGCTCATTGAAAGGTTTGCGTAAATTGTTGCTGAACGAAACGGCTATCTATCGCGATCTGGATAATTGCTGGAGTGTGGTAGCTGAGGCTATTCAGACAATTCTGCGCCGTGAAGCATATCCGCATCCGTACGAGGCGTTGAAGGCCTTAACCCGCACTAATCAGGCTATTACGGAAGCTTCTATAAAGGAATTTATTGAAGGTTTGAATGTAGATGAGGAAATAAAGAAAGAATTGCGTGCGATTACTCCTCATACATATACAGGAATCTAAGCTGGAAATATTAAATTTAGCTGTATAATGAAGCCAACATTTTAAATCCGGCGATTGTTAATATAGTATACATATATAATATAAGGTATAAGAGTGATAATAGAATGGCCGTGAGGCCAACGTTTAATTTTATTCGAATAAAACAATGAGTACAGAAAACGAAAATTGGCGTGACGATTCTTCCAGTGAGGAGAATTCAGGCAACAGATTTGAAAGAGAAAACAATTACAGCCGTCCGTCTTACAACCGTGATAATGGCGACCGTCCTTATCGCCCCAGATTTAACAGTGAAAACGGGGACCGCCCGCAGCGTCCTTATAACAGTGACCGCCCTTATCGCCCGCGCTTTAATCCTGGTGCGGACAATGGTGACCGTCCGCAGCGTCCTCGTTACAATAACGATAATGGCGACCGTCCCTATCGTCCGCGCTATAACAGCGAAGGCGGCGACCGTCCGCAACGCCCTTATGGAAACAATTCGGGTGACCGTCCTTACCGTCCGCGCTATAACAGCGAAGGTGGCGACCGTCCGCAACGCCCTTATAATAGTGACCGTCCGCAGCGCCCGCGTTATGGCAATGAGGGTGGTGACCGTCCGCAACGTCCTTATAACGGCGACCGCTCCTACAACAGCGACCGTTCTTATAATACGGACCGTCCCTATCGTCCGCGCTACAACAGCGAAGATGGCGACCGTCCGCAGCGTCCTCGCTACAATAATGAGGGTGGTGACCGTCCTTATCGTCCACGCTTCAATTCGGGTGGTGGAAGACCTGGCGGATACGGCAACAGAGACAGCTATAGCCGTCCTATCCGTCGTTCGGCCGATTATGACCCCAATGCTAAGTACAGCAAGAAGAAACAGATAGAGTATAAGGAACAGTTTGTAGACCCGAACGAGCCTATCCGTCTGAACAAATTCTTGGCCAACGCCGGTGTTTGCTCCCGTCGCGAGGCTGATGAATTCATCACTGCCGGAGTCGTTTCTGTAAACGGAGAGGTGGTAACGGAATTGGGAACCAAGATTAAGCGTGGCGATGAAGTGAAGTTCCACGACCAGACGGTCAGCATCGAACGTAAGATTTACGTCCTGCTGAACAAGCCGAAAGATACAGTGACTACTTCGGATGATCCCCAGGCACGTCGCACGGTGATGGATTTGGTGAAGGGCGCATGCGACGAACGTATTTATCCGGTAGGTCGTCTGGACCGCAATACTACAGGTGTATTGCTGCTGACAAACGATGGTGACCTGGCTTCCAAGCTGACGCATCCCAAGTATCTGAAGAAGAAGATATATCATGTGCATTTGGACAAGAACCTGACAAAAGCCGATATGGAGCAGATTGCAGCCGGTATTCAACTGGATGACGGGGAAATCCATGCAGATGCCATCAGCTATACGGATGACTTCAAGAAAGATGATGTCGGTATTGAAATCCACTCCGGCAAGAACCGTATCGTGCGTCGTATCTTCGAATCGCTGGGATACAAGGTGATGAAACTGGACCGTGTGTATTTTGCCGGTTTAACCAAGAAAGGCCTGCGCCGCGGCGAATGGCGTTACCTCACGGAACAAGAGGTGAACTTCCTGCGCATGGGTTCTTTTGAGTAATATATAATAAGGTATAATAACTGTTTTATGGAAAAGATTAGTAGAACAAAGATTGTTGACCTGCTGAAGCGTGAAGATTTTGGCGCTATGGTCAACGTGAAGGGCTGGGTTCGTACCCGCAGAGGTAGTAAGCAAGTAAACTTTATCGCGCTGAATGACGGTTCTACAATAAATAATGTGCAGATTGTAGTAGACT
>ENA-OZXL01000443-OZXL01000443.1-human-gut-metagenome-genome-assembly--contig:-NODE-443-length-9356-cov-4.848726_pt1 | contig 9356 bp, 7 predicted proteins | sample MGYA00243540_ERZ654093 | MGnify/ENA primary metagenome ERZ654093 (study PRJEB26926, sample SAMN06165126) | human gut metagenome | biome: ENVO:00009003; feature: ENVO:2100002; material: ENVO:00002003... | reverse complement strand
CAAATTTATCCTTTCTATTTTATCTGTAATCCTCAGCTGCAAATCTAAGGTAGTCATCAAGTTTGATAGCTTCTTGCAGATAGCGTGTATTCCAATGCGATGTAATACTTTGCACCATATACCAATACCGTGCGCGAATATCCTTGACTTGTTGTAAGAGTATCAGGTTATGCGTCCAGCCTAGATGTTTGATAGGAAAGAAAAAATTATATTCGCCTAATTGCGCAATCATTGATTGCGCAATTGAAGAATCAGCACCTTTCACCATCGTAAGTTCTTGATTGTATTCGTTGAAGAACTGTATCATACACTGCATGTTGCGCACAGAAAAACCCTTTATTTCGGAATAATCGTTCTTCAAGTCCACGGACAAGCGTTGCAAGGTTTTCTTGCCCCAACCATCTGCATCTTGACTTTGCTGCAACATACCTCCAATATCCCAATACATTCGGAGCATTTCTTCGTTGGCGGCATAAATCGCTCGTTGTTGGGCAACCAATACCCGCTGCTTGATTTTACGAAGCAGTGCCGCATAACCATTGAAATTATCTGCCAAGTTATCAATTGCTTGTTTATCTGTATTTTTAGTCATAATCTTCTTTGACATTTCCACAAAGTTACGCTTTTTATTCGATTGTACATCAAATTCTTACAATATTATTAGTTATACCCATTATGGACTATTTTCTCATTGAGAAACCTCTTTTCTGCTGTTGGTCATAATGTTATCTTACAATCGGTCTTTTCTTTTAGCATTTCTATAAATTCGACCAAGTTATTTTCTTTTCCCATGATAAGTTGTCATCCAATAAACACAATGTTTCCATGACTTCCTAGTTCGATGCAGTCATTTCAAAATCAAGAGAATACCGAGCGAACGGATAAGATACACTGTTTTCAACCTCAAATTATACGGAAAAACCCATACCTTTTTTATACCTTTGCCCCCAAAAGAAAACAACAGACATGGAACTATTCAATAAAATGATTGCCGCAGCCCTGAAGGTTTCCGTACATCAAGTAGACAATACATTATCTCTACTGGGCGGGGGAGCTACCATCCCTTTCATAAGCCGATACCGGAAAGAGGCAACCGGAGGACTGGACGAAGTACAAATAGGCGAAATTAAAGACAGAAATGACAAGTTGTGTGAACTGGCCAAGCGAAAAGAAACTATTCTTTCTACCATAGAAGAACAGGGCAAACTGACAGAAGAATTGCGCAAACGCATTGAACAGAGTTGGGATGCCACCGAAGTGGAAGACATATATCTGCCCTATAAGCCGAAACGTAAGACCCGCGCCGAAGCGGCACGGCAAAAAGGACTGGAACCGCTTGCCACCTTACTGTTATTGCAACGCGAAAACCATCTGGACAGCCGTCTCCCCGCTTTTGTGAAAGGAGATGTGAAAGACGAAGAGGATGCGCTGAAAGGCGCGCGCGACATCATAGCCGAACAAGTGAGCGAGGACGAGCGCGCCCGCAACCAACTGCGCAACCAATTTTCCCGACAAGCTGTCATCACCTCCAAAGTGGTGAAAGGCAAAGAGGAAGAAGCTGCCAAATACCGCGATTATTTCGATTTCAGCGAACCTTTGAAACGCTGTTCCTCCCACCGTCTGCTGGCTATCCGCCGGGGAGAGTCGGAAGGCCTGTTGAAAGTAAGTATAAGTCCTGATGACGAAGAGTGCGCCGGACGGCTGGAACAAATGTATGTCCGTGGCAACAATGAATGCAGCCGCCAGGTAGGCGAGGCAGTGCGTGATGCGTACAAGCGGCTTCTGAAGCCTTCCATCGAAACCGAATTTTCAGCCTTGAGCAAGGAGAAAGCCGACGAGGAGGCAATCCGCGTCTTCGCCGGAAACCTGAGACAGCTTCTGCTGGCTCCTCCTTTGGGGCAGAAACGGGTCATGGGAGTTGATCCCGGCTACCGTACCGGATGTAAAATAGTCTGTCTGGACGCACAAGGCTCTTTGCTGCACAATGAAACCATTTATCCGCATCCGCCCAAGAATGAATACTCACAGGCAGCCCGCAGCATCGTGAAATTGGTAGAACAATATCAGATAGAGGCAATCGCCATAGGCAATGGCACTGCCAGCCGTGAGACAGAACAATTCATCACTTCACAACGCTATAACCGTGAATTGCAAGTATTTGTAGTAAGCGAGGACGGAGCATCCATTTACTCGGCCTCGAAAACCGCCCGAGACGAGTTCCCTGAATACGACGTGACCGTGCGTGGAGCCGTATCCATAGGCCGCCGGTTGATGGACCCGCTGGCCGAACTGGTGAAAATAGATGCCAAATCTATCGGGGTGGGACAATACCAGCATGATGTGGACCAGACTTTATTGAAGAAATCATTGGACCAGACAGTGGAAAGTTGTGTGAACCTGGTAGGTGTGAACCTCAATACCGCCAGCCGCCATCTGCTGACTTATATATCGGGGCTAGGTCCTGCCTTGGCTCAAAACATTGTGGATTACCGCACCGAGAACGGGCCTTTCAGTTCACGCAAGGAGTTATTGAAAGTACCCCGGATGGGAGCGAAAGCGTTTGAGCAATGCGCAGGGTTCCTGCGTATCCCACAAGCGAAGAATCCGCTGGACAACTCGGCCGTGCATCCCGAAAGCTATCCCATAGTGGAGCAGATAGCCAAAGACCTGAACTGCACCGTAGACGAACTGATAAAAAGCAAAGAACTGCGCAGCCGGATTGATATCAAGAAGTATGTCACCCCGACAGTGGGGCTTCCCACCCTGACAGACATCATGCAGGAATTGGACAAGCCGGGACGCGACCCACGGCAACAAATCCAAGTTTTTGAATTTGACAAGAATGTAAAGACCATAGAGGATTTGACTGAAGGAATGGAACTGCCCGGCATTGTGAACAATATTACCAACTTCGGTTGCTTTGTAGATATAGGAATCAAAGAGAAGGGTCTGGTGCACGTATCACAACTGGCCGACAAATTTGTGAGCGACCCCACCACCGTAGTCAGCATCCATCAGCATGTACGGGTGAAAGTGATGAGCATAGACCTAGAGCGCAAGCGCATCCAGCTCACTATGAAAGGATTGAATCAATAATTGCAACAAGGTAAAAAAGAATATGGAAGAAGATATAGAAACCTGCGGCTGGTTCGTTTTTTATAAGGATCAGCTGCTGATAGAGAAAAAGAACGGAATGTACACCATACCTTTCGGAACAGAGCCTCCCATGCCTGTTCCGGTGGGAAGCACTATCCACACCATCGGAGAGATAGAGGGACGCACTGCCAAGACTTTCTCCGTACATGCCCCGGTGCCCGGCAGCGAAAATGACCGCCACCTGATGATGGATCTCCGGAGTTCATACGACGTATTGCCTTGGGAAGAGTACAATGTGGGTGGAAAAGCCTTCCAGATACTGAATTGGGACAAGAACAGCCGCTATTGCCCCATGTGCGGCGTACCTACCGTACAGATTTCTCCTATTGCTAAAAAATGCCCCCAATGTCGTCAGGAAATTTATCCGCGCATCTCTCCTGCCATCATTGTATTGATACGCCGGGAAGACAGCATACTGCTGGTCCACGCCCGCAACTTCCGGGGAACCTTCAACGGTTTGGTAGCCGGTTTTCTTGAACCGGGCGAAACTTTGGAGGAATGTGTGCACCGCGAGGTACTGGAAGAAACAGGACTCCATATCAAAAACCTGAAATATTTCGGCAGCCAGCCGTGGCCTTATCCCAGCGGAATCATGATAGGCTTCACCGCCGATTATGAAAGCGGAAACATCAAACTACAACAAGAAGAACTGAATGCCGGCGCTTTCTATACCAAAGACAACTTGCCGGAGATACCCAAAAAGCTGAGCCTGGCAAGAAAACTGATTGATGCGTGGCTGGAGGAAAAGGATCATTTATAGAACGAGATGAGTCATGTTCCATCCATAAATACCTATTTATCGCTTGCAGAACTTAAAAATGTACTATCTTTGCAATATGGAATGGTTAAATAGCTTATTTTTTGAACACACGCCTTTACAGGCGGTTGTAATCCTCTCGATTATCATTGCCGTGGGGCTCGGTTTAGGTAAAATCCACCTGTTTGGCATTTCATTGGGAGTTACCTTCGTCTTTTTTGCCGGTATTCTGGCCGGACACCTGGGATTCTCAATCGACCCGAATATGCTGAATTACGCCGAGAGTTTCGGTCTTGTGCTTTTTGTATACGAACTGGGCTTGCAGGTAGGTCCCGGCTTTTTCAGTTCATTCCGTAAAGGCGGCGTACAGCTCAATATGCTGGGCATAGGCGTTATTCTGGCAGGTACGGTCATGACGGTGCTTTTCAGCAAACTGGGAGGCATACCGATGAGCGATATGGTAGGCATCCTTTGTGGAGCCACCACCAATACTCCCGCTTTGGGGGCCGCCCAACAGACATTGAAACAAATGGGGGAACCCGCCAGTGGCGCTGCGTTAAGTTGCGCCGTAACCTATCCGCTGGGAGTGGTAGGTGTTATTCTGGCCATGCTGCTGGTACGCAAATTATTTGTCCGTCCCTCAGATATCGACATTCACGAGCACGAGGACACCAATCAAACGTTCATTGCCACCTTCAAAGTGCACAATCCCGCCATTTTCAATAAAAGCATAAAAGAAGTAGCTTTATTAAGCTATCCTAAATTTGTTATCTCCCGTTTATGGCGGGAAGGTACGGTAAGCATCCCCACTTCCGAAAAAATACTGAAAGAGAATGATCGCCTGCTGGTTATCACCACCGAAAAGGACGCTCCCTCGCTCACGATTCTTTTCGGCGAACAGGAAAACCAGGATTGGAATAAAGAAGACATCGACTGGAATGCCATAGACAGCCAATTGATTTCCAAACATATCGTTATCAGCCGCCCCGAAATAAACGGGAAAAAACTAGGCTCTTTACGTCTGCGCAACAGCTATGGCATCAACATCAGCCGTGTGATGCGCAGCGGGGTACAACTGCTTGCCACACCGGGGCTGATCCTCCAACTGGGCGACCGGCTGACCGTAGTGGGAGAAGCCAAAGCCATAGAGAATGTGGAAAAAGTATTGGGCAATGCGGTTAAAACGTTGAAGGACCCTAATCTTGCCGCCATTTTTATAGGTATTGTACTGGGATTGATACTAGGCTCCATCCCTATCGCCATCCCCGGCATCAGCACTCCCGTTAAATTAGGCCTGGCAGGCGGACCTATCGTAGTAGGAATTCTTATCGGATGCTTTGGCCCCCGTTTCCACCTCATCACTTATACCACCCGGAGTGCCAACCTGATGCTGCGCGGTATCGGGTTATCCCTCTATCTGGCTTGCCTGGGACTGGATGCAGGCGCACATTTCTTCGAGACAGTGATGCGCCCCGAAGGAGCCATCTGGATAGCTGTAGGCTTCGCCATCACCTTTATTCCGGTAGTCATTATGGCATTAGTGGCCCTCCGCATAAGCCACCTCGACTTCGGAAGCACCTGTGGCATGCTGTGTGGAAGCATGGCAAACCCTATGGCATTGAACTATGCCAATGACACGTTACCCGGTGATAATCCGGCAGTGAGTTATGCCACCGTATATCCGCTGTCCATGTTCAGCCGGGTCATTATAGCCCAATTAATACTTATGTTTTTTATATAATTTCCAGCTATGAACGCTTATAATTCTATCACACCGGAAACCATACAGGAAGATATGCGATACCTGCAACTGCTGTCGCATAGTTTCCCCACTATAGCCGATGCCAGTACGGAAATAATCAACCTGGGAGCTATTCTGAACCTGCCTAAAGGTACAGAACATTTCCTTGCCGACCTGCACGGAGAGTACGAGGCATTCCAGCATGTATTGCGGAATGCTTCCGGGGCCATCAAAAGAAAAGTAAATGAAATATTCGGCAATACCCTGCGCGAGAATGAAAAAAAAGAACTATGTACGCTGATTTATTATCCGGAACAAAAACTGGATCTGGTAAAAGCAGTGGAAACGGATTTGGACGACTGGTATGTCATCACGTTGAACCAACTGGTACGTGTATGCCAGAATGTATCCTCCAAATATACCCGTTCCAAAGTGCGGAAGTCGCTTCCCAAAGAATTCTCGTATATCATTCAGGAGTTGTTGCACGAAAACTCAATGGTTCCCAACAAACAGGCGTATATTAATGTCATCATCAGCACCATCATTTCTACCCGCCGCGCCGATGACTTTATCATTGCCCTATGCAACCTCATCCAACGGCTCACCATAGACACACTGCATGTGCTGGGTGATATATTCGACCGTGGCCCTGCCCCCCACCGCATTATGGACATATTATGCGATTATCATAATTTCGACGTACAATGGGGAAACCATGACATTTTATGGATGGGAGCCGCAGCCGGCAACGACTGCTGTATGGCAAACGTGCTACGCCTGGCCATGCGTTATGGCAACCTTGCCGCTCTGGAGGACGGATATGGCATCAACCTTCTGCCCCTGGCCACCTTTGCCATGGAAACATACGCTGATGATCCCTGCACCCTGTTCGGACCGAAAGTAGAGAAAGAAGACTGTACGTACAATGCCAAGACGCTGCGCATGATAGGCCAGATGCACAAAGCAATCAGTGTTATCCAGTTCAAGCTGGAAGCGGAGATTATCAGGCGCCGCCCCGATTTCGAGATGGACGACCGTATGCTGCTACACCGTATAGACTTCGAGCGTAAGACCATCACAATGCCCAATGGAAAAGAATATGAGCTGAAAGACAGTTTTCTTCCTACGGTAGATCCTGCCGATCCTTATAAGCTGACAGACGAAGAACGGGAAATTATGAACAAACTCCATCGTTCATTTGTCAGCAGTGAGAAATTGAAAAAACATATCCGCTGCCTGTTCCGTTACGGATGCATGTACACGGTGAGCAACTCAAATCTGCTGTTCCACGCCTCCATTCCCTTGAATGCCGACGGTACGCTGAAAGATGTGTCCATAGCCGGAAAAACGTACAAGGGAAAAGCCTTGCTGGAAAAAGTAGGGCATTTGATCCGTACCGCCTTCTTCGCTGAGGAAGACAACGAGGACAGACCCTTTGCCGTAGACTATGTATGGTACTTGTGGTGTGGCAAAGACTCCCCTGCTTTCGACAAAGACAAAATGGCTACTTTTGAACGTTACTTCTTAAAAGAGAAAGAGTTGCACAAGGAAGTGAAAGGTCACTATTACAGCCTGCGCAATGAAGAAAAAGTATGTGACATGCTGCTGGACGAGTTCGGCGTGATAGGAACACACCGCCATATCATCAACGGGCATGTACCCGTAAAAACCATCCAAGGTGAGAATCCGATAAAAGCAAACGGCAAGATGATGGTCATAGACGGAGGATTCTCTAAAGCGTACCATTCGGAAACCGGAATTGCCGGATATACACTGGTATACCATTCGCGCGGATTCCAACTGGTACAGCACGAACCGTTCACCTCAATGCAAAAAGCCATTGAAGAAGGGCAGGATATCAAATCGAGCACCCAGATAGTAGAAATGAGCACCCAACGCATGATGGTAAAGGACACTGACAAAGGACGGGAACTGGTGACACAGATCAACGATTTAAAGAAATTGCTGATGGCCTACCGGACAGGACTTATCAAGGAGAAATCCATATAAACAGATTATCCGCAATCATACTACCGGATAATAAATGAAAGTTTATTGCCCCCTATGATTGCGGATAAAAAAATAAAGCCCGTATCAGACTCACGTCTACCGGGCTTTTGGATTACCGAACAAAAATATCGTTATACAATCTTGTTCATCGCCGAATCAGGGAAAACCACCGTCGGCTTGAACGATTTAGCTTCCTCAAAATCCATCATGGCGTATGACATGATAATCACAATGTCACCCACCTGTACTTTCCGGGCAGCAGCCCCATTCAGACAAATACATCCCGAACCGCGCTCACCCTTAATAATATAAGTTTCAAACCTCTCGCCGTTATTATTATCCACAATGTGCACTTTCTCGCCGGCAATCATGTTGGCGGCATCCATCAAGTCCTCGTCAATCGTAATACTACCCATGTAATTCAAATTGGCTTCCGTTACACGGACACAATGCAGTTTCGACTTTAATACCTCAATCATCATAATTCTAATGGTTAACGATCACTATCCCTTATATTTTATATTATCTATCAAACGTACCTCTCCGCAAAATACCGTAATGCAACCTACTGCATAATCCGTATCTTCCCAATCCGTTATTTTCTGAAGCGTAGTGCCGTCTACTATTTCAAAATATTCCAGACGCAAACCCGGAGCGGCAGCAATCGCATCTTCTACAAACTTCTGAGTCTCAGCGACCGGATGAGATTTTGCAAAAGTACAACTCTTAAATAAAGTCTGCGAAATATTCAGCGCATGCTCTCTCTCCACCGCAGAAAGCCGTGCATTGCGGCTGCTCAATGCCAGCCCGTCTTCCTCACGCACAATAGGACAACCTACAATTTCCAGTCCGTTGAACCCTATCTGTTTCACCATTTCACGAATAATAGCCAACTGCTGGAAATCTTTCTCACCGAAATAAGCACGGGTAGGATTTACAATCATAAACAGCTTGCTCACTATCTGGCATACTCCATTGAAATGTCCCGGACGGAAACGGCCTTCCATCACTGTGTCCAACGGCGCATAGCTGAACTGCCGGGTATCAGGCTCAGGATAAATCTCTTCTACAGACGGAGCAAAAACAAAAGCCGCCCCTACTTTTTCCAACAATTCACAATCGGCATCCAATGTACGCGGATATTTTGCCAAGTCATTTTTGTCGTTAAACTGGGTAGGATTCACAAAATCACTTACCACCACTACATCATTTTCTGCAACAGCACGTTTCACCAACGAAGCGTGTCCGGCATGGAGTGCACCCATCGTAGGTACCAGACCTATTGTCTTTCCCTCACTGCGCAGGGCATCCAGCTCTGACTGAAGCTCTTTGATTGTTTGAACTAACTTCATCTTTTTATCTCTTTTGTTTGAGTAGTTTCATTTAAAACGGCTGCAAAGTAAACCATTATTTGGGAGATAACGAAGAAAAAAAGAGTTTTAATTAATGATGAGTGGTTAGTAATAAGTGGTTAATAGCTTGCAGATATGGCGCAATAAGCCCTCTTCAGCCACCGGCCGGCCACTTGTTCTTTCCCGTTTTTCACCTAATTCCGCAAGACATCGGCCATTAACCTCAAATTGCTAATGACTAATTACCAGCCACTTAACATATCATAAGGAATTATTATTCCTCGTTTCTTGCCACTCTCATCTATTTTTTTTATATCTTTGCAAAATGATTATGAGCAAC
>ENA-OZXL01000440-OZXL01000440.1-human-gut-metagenome-genome-assembly--contig:-NODE-440-length-9390-cov-2.796036_pt1 | contig 9390 bp, 8 predicted proteins | sample MGYA00243540_ERZ654093 | MGnify/ENA primary metagenome ERZ654093 (study PRJEB26926, sample SAMN06165126) | human gut metagenome | biome: ENVO:00009003; feature: ENVO:2100002; material: ENVO:00002003... | reverse complement strand
ACAGCGAAACGTCTGCTTGACGGCATAATAAAGCCGACAAAGATACGCAATCCGTTTATAGATGAAAATGATGATGAATAAATACGAGCTGAAGCGTATACTGCTTGATTGGTTCTTTCCGAACCGCTGTCCTTTGTGCAGTAAGGTCATAGGAAGAATGGATTATATCTGCGATAAATGCGCCTGCGAATTCGAGTATAACGAGAAAGAGGAAAGCCTTTGCGGCGGCAGGCTGTTAAGCGTATGCCGTTATAACAAAAAGACTTCGCCTGTAGTTATAGGTGCAAAGAAGCACCGTGACGGCAGTAAAATCAGTTTTATGGCATATACGCTTGTACAGAAGATTACAGGGTGCTATGAAACTCTGCCGGATGTCATCGTACCTGTTCCTATTTATTATACGGATAAAATCAAAAAAGGCTACAGCCATACCGAGAAGATATGCCGTGAGATTTCCGAAATAACCGGCATACCGACAGTTAACGCCGTTGCCAAAACAAGAAAGACCGCACAGCAGAAAACGCTCGGTAAGAAAGAGCGTGAAAGCAATCTCGACAACTGCTTTACTGTGACAGAGCCGTCAAAGCTCAACGGAAAGCATATTCTCATAATTGACGATGTAACGACTACCGGAGCAACGCTGACCGAAATGTATAAAACCATAAACAATTGTGAAGGCTGTTTATGTATCGCTATAGATTTTGCGGTGTTTGCAAGAACGTAGAAAAATATAATAACAGCAGCAACCCCTGCACCGTTCAGACAATCGGTGTGGGGGTTGCTGTTATTATTGAAGCCCTTAAAGCAAAGCTGTACGTTCAGCGCTACAGCTTTTTCTTTTTGCCGGTTCATCGGGTTTTCCAATCTGAATATAGCAGTTACACGCACGGTTCAGAAATTCAGCACGGCAGGCTGTAAATGTCAAGAGGTATATAAGCTGTTTTCGTGGCTGTTTTGCGCCTTGATATACGGTGGGGAATGTGGAACGCAGAAAAATATACTTGTCCGACGGTTTTACTTTGACTGTAATCTTTTGCTCAAGGGCAGGGAGAAAAATTCAACTCGGTTACGGGAAAAGTTTACAATGAGATTTGGCTTACTGATGGGATTTACAGCAATATGACAATTTGATAGGAATTTTGCGTGGAATTTGACGGTGGAAAATATATTTGTTGTGTGATAATATGAAAAATAATAAACGGAATGTGCAAATTTTATATCGGTTATATCAAAATACACGTTTCGTATGCAGTAAAGCCGCAAGGCTGTCAATATTCAAACGGAGGAAATCAGATGCAAGCGAGAGATTTAAAAAATATTATCGAAAGTGAAAATCATGAACTGAAAACTCAGTTCTGCAATGTTCCGTTTACAATTACTCCTGACAGGAACATTTATAACATTATCAGAAACAAGTACAAGGAACTGGCTCTTGAAGCGCAGACAAAATTTGCAGAGATAAACGAGCAGTTTGAGGATCTTGACGATCTTATAAACAATGCTCCGAGCGTTTTTGTATACTGCATTGAAAAGGCTCTGCTCGAGCTGATACAGGATATAATCAGCGTGGATATTTATACAATAGATAAAGATGCTGTTGTGAATATGGCTTTTGACGGTGTGTATTTTGACGAATTCACAGAAGCGTTCAAGGTCATTGACAAAAAGTATGAAAAGATACTTACCGATCTTAACGATGCCGAATATGCAAGAGAACTGAGAAAAGAGAGCAGACCTCGCTGGCAGTCGGCTACATTCGGCGGAAATGCCATAAACGCCTGGTCAAATCAGCTTGATGCAACGGCAATGAATATCACCGAGGGTATAGCGTACAGCCTTGTTAATGCGGTCGGAAATATGATGAGCCGCAGCTATGCACGTTCACAGATAAAGGAACTTTTTAACACAATGAGTCTTCGTCAGGATATGGTGAACAGTGTTTATGATTCGTGCTTCAATCTGCATTTATTACTGCTTGATATAGTAGAGAAGAACACCGCAATAAAGTTTGACGGCACTGTGAGTGCGGCTGATACGCAGAAAGCACAGGCTATGTTCAACAATATGATGTCTATAAGTCTTCCCCCCGAAAAGAGAGATGCTTTTATCGTGCAGATATTCGAGCTTGATCCTTACGAGGACAGTTTCTATTCAAAGCTGATTGATACAATGGGCGATGAGGATGACTCCATAGGGAAATTCTCCGAATTTTTCGGCGTGAATATATTCGACATCAAGAACGATATTCTTGCTCGCTTTGTAAACGATAATATCGGTGAAACCGAAGAAGATGCTGTGAAGTGCAAGGGACTTATGGAGGAGTATGCTGCAAAGATAGGGCTCAGTACCGTACAGATTGTACAGGCAAGGAATATAGTGGAAGAACGTCTTAAATATTTCAACGACCTTTATTGCACCGTAGACGGCGTTCTTATGGACTCAAGAGCGGAAGCAGACCTTGCAAGAGAAGAACTTCCGCAGATTACGGCGATATTTGAAACGGTTACAAAGCCGACCGACAAGTCTGACCTTGATTATGAAAACGACCTTATCGAAAAGAGAAAGCAGATAGATTCGTTCAAAACAAAAGTTAAGGATAAATATCTTGAAAGTATAGACGCATTGCTTGCCGATTTCGACAGGCTTTTCAGAAAAGAGGGAAAATTCGACCGTAGCCTGACGAGAGAAGAAGCGGGGGCAATAAGAGCCTTTGAATATGTAAAGGGCATGAGAATAACATCTTTTGAAGAACGTGACAACGCTGTTAAGATGCTGACCGAGCGTTTGCCGCATCTCGGTATAACCGAGGCACAGGCTGAAAACGCTTACGCTTATCTGGACGAGGTCGAAAAGAACCTTTGCGTAATTGACGGAATACAGTTTGCAAACAGGGAAGAGGCTTTAAAGGCTACCGCAGAGCTTAACGAGATAACGGCAATAGTAAATGCCGTGCCGAAGCCTGACAAGAACAGCGTTCTTCCTTATGAGAAAATGCTTGATGAAACAAAGGCGAAGCTGGAATCTTATGAAACAGACATAAAAAACAAGTATATCGGAATTATCGAGCAATACAAGGCAAAGTTCGACACAACATTCCGTACGGTAGGATTTACGGTGTATGAAACAAGAAAAGAAGCGGCGGCACAAAGAGCACTGAATTTTGCAAAGAGCGTGATTCCAAAGGGTTACACCGAGCAGGATCTGATTGATGCAAGGCAGAAGGTCGATGAATTTCTGTTAACGGTCGGAATAACCTTTGAGGAAGCAGAGCAGGTTAGTGAGCTATTCAGACAATGCTATCTCAATGTCAATACCGTTGACGGAATTGCTTTCAACAGCAAGGAGGAAGCAGAAGCGGCAAGAGCCGAGCTTGCGGAGATTACCGCTATAATGAGCGATGTACCGAAACCGAATCCCGATCTTCTTCTCGATTATGAGCAGAAGCTGTTCGATGTAAAGGCAAAACTCGAAAGCTACAAGACGCCAGTAAAGGATAAGTATATTGCGATTATTGACGATTATATAACAAAGTTTGATACGACCTTCAAGACGACAGGAGCGTTTTCAAAGGCTGAAACACGTCAGCAGGCGGCACAGATAAGAGCATTGAAGCTGGTAAAATCCATAGCCCCGACCGGTTGCACCTATGATGACGTTGACAAGGCGATAAAGGCGCTTGATGACACGTTGCCGAAGCTTGGTATAGACAAGACACTCGCAACCGATGCGACAGATTACATACAGGCACAGGAGGACAAGCTGAATACGGTTGACGGAGTGGTTCTGCCTGACAGGGAGAATGCCGCCCTGGCCAAAAAGGAGCTTGAGGAGATACAGAATATAATGTTCAAGGTCGCACCTCCGCAAAATGAGCCTTTACTGAGCTATGAAAGAAACTTGCTTGAAATTGAGGATAAGCTGTCACAGCTCAGGACTCCCGTAAAGGATAAGTATATAGGTATTATCAAAAAGCATCTGGTGGATTTTGACGAAAAGTTCAGAAAGGTATCACTTATCAAAACCGCCGCAACAAGAGAAGAAGCGGCAAAGGAAAGGGCTCTTAAATTCGTGAAGAGCAAGACTTACAACACAGTAACCGATGTCAATAATGCAAGGAACGAGCTTGCAGAGCTTCTTCCCGAACTCGGAATAACATCAGAGCAGGCGACCGAAGCAAATGAATATCTCGCAAATACCGAAAACAAGCTGAACGGAACTGCACCGCAATCAAAGCTGAAAGGCGTTTTCGGTATGTTCAAGAAGTAATATCGGTATAAAAGTAAACCGACATATAAAATTATCCCGCACCTCAGAGTGCGGGATAATTTTTATGCGTTGTCAGTTGTTTCTTGAGCATTTTTCCGCGTCGATGGCAAGAACAAGCATCAATACATACAATGCGTCCTGTGGGTCTTGCACGTCAAGCACATAGGTGTCTGTCCAGTTCCAGATTTCTTTGGATACACAAGCTATGTAACGACCAGTACAGTCACGGATGTTATAATCCCACTCAAGCCAGTCGCCGTCTATATTCCAGCCGTTATAATCAATGTTGAATCTGGGTCTTATGAATGTAAACTCTTTGCTGATGCAGCCGACATAACGAGAGTCGACATACATCTCAAACTTCGGAAGCCAGGTAAACACCTTTTCCTTAATGTATCCGACTTCTTTTCCGCAGGAGTTATAAATACGGAGCAGGTGTCCCCATGCAAGCTCACCTTTTACAACGAACGCAGTATTTCCGGCTTCGTCATAAATGTCGTAGCTGTCAAACCACGAGAATAATCTTTGTTTGAATAAAAGTTTCATTTATTACTTTCTCCTTGATGCGTGAAAATACATATTATCTGCCATTAAATCTTTAGCCGGAATAATTCCGGTTTTCAAGTTCAGTATAGCATATCGGGATTTAAAAGTCAAAGGTGATTATATTATAATTACGGCGGTGTCAGGGCAGTACTGTCAGGTACGGAAAATGTGGGATAATTTTTATGCGTTTTGTACTACCGTACACAAAAAATTCCACACCCATATATATGAGCGTGGAAAAAATGGTGGAGCCGAGGAGAATCGAACTCCTGTCCGAAAACCGATCCGCCAACCTTTCTACACGCTTAGTGAAGTCTTTTGAAATTCCCTTTCTCCTCTCCGGCTCACAGGATAGAAGTCCGGTAGTCCTTTGATGTGTTGACGGTTACAGGACTCTCACCGAAAACATTGGCTGTTAGTCGACGCCCTTTATAGAGCCACAGCGCTCTCTACAAGGACGGTAGCGCACTTAGGCAGCTACTAATTCAGATCTATTGTCTGCGTTTAATTTTAAAAATGCCCCGTTTAAAGAGATAAGGCGATCTCTGCGTGCTTAGCCGGGTTCACAATCCCCGTCGAAACCTTTACGGCCCCGTTTGTTTGGATAATTATTGTAGCACAAAGGAATAGATTTGTCAAGGAGAAATTTGCACTTTTATGAGGTTTAGGATATAATAAACCGTATATTTTGACATTTTTCGCTTTTTAGGCTGATTGGAGCAAGGCTTGCATATAAACGAGCAGGGCTACAGAGCGATTTTTGACGACTTCCTGAAATATCTTGGAAACTGATTTTTGACAATACCCCTTGCCTATCAAGACTGGCAAGGGGCAAATTATATATAAAAATAAACCCGTAAGAAAATCTTACGGGTTTGGTGGGAGCGGGTGGATTCGGACCACCGAAGCGAAACGCAACAGATTTACAGTCTGCCCCCTTTGGCCACTCGGGAATCCATCCAAGTATGGAACCTATAGGGCTCGAACCTATGACCCTCTGCTTGTAAGGCAGATGCTCTCCCAGCTGAGCTAAGCTTCCATGTTGCATCCTGAGGTTATCACCTCAAGATTACCTTGTTTCCTTACTCCGTTTGCCGAAGTTTTTTGTGCTCTCTTCAAGCGACTATTATATTATACACGCTTTAGAGCGATTTGTCAAGCGTTTTTTATAATTTTTTTGAAAAAAGTTTCGTTGTTTTTTCAAACGGCTTTGTTATGCGGTTTTCGGGACGTATATCCCTCGTTTATTCCCACGTTTTCCACACGTCCGGACAATATCCTACCGTTGCCTGCCTTCCGTTTCGCACTATCGGCGTTTTGAACATTGCAGGATTTTCAAGCAGCTTTTCTATTTTATCGTCCTCATACGCAAGATATTGCAGCGTGCTGTCCTTATATGCCTTTGAAGAAGTGTCGATGAGCTTTTCATAGCCGCCGACAGCCGCCGACACGCTGTTGAACTCGCCCTTCGACATACCTTTGGATAATAGATCTATCGACTGAAACTTTATTCTGCGTTCCTTGAAATAACGCTCCGCCTTTTTTGTGTCAAAACACTTAGCTTTACCGAAAATCTGTATATTCATATCACGATACCTTTTTGCCGTCATTATTGCCGATGAAGAAATAAACCTGTGCTGATTTCTTATCATTTCACGGCATTATAACCTCTCCCGAGCAGTTTCTCTTTTACCGCACGATAAAATCAGTGCTTCCACAGCCATCTCACATCGAACTTCTCACGTTCTTCGGGAACGCTGAGCATCTTTATCGAGCAGGCAATAGTTATCATAAGCATACCTATCGACACTGCCTTCACAGGCTCTATAAAGAACGATACAAGCGTTGTACAGCAGTAGGTAATAATAGTGCAGTAGCAGTGAGGGGTTATCTTTATCAGCGTCATAAACAGAATAAAGAAGAAGCACAGTGTCAGTACGGTAGTCCAGTTGGGCCACATACCCGCAAGAGAGCCGAATGTGACCGCAATAGCCTTTCCGCCCTTAAACTTTGAGAATACCGGCAGTATATGTCCTATCACAGGCGCAACAAGCACGATAGGGAGCATGACCTCCGAAGGATTTTCCGTGTGCATATAAATAAACACAGGCAGAAAGCCCTTTCCCATATCGCAAAGCAGCGTCAGCGCACCGCATAACACTCCGCCGTAACGGAACGCATTTGCCGTTCCGTAGTTCTTGTCGGGGCTTTTCGATATTATGTCCTTGTGAAACAGCTTTGAAATAATGCTTGCAAACAATATACTTCCGAGCAGATAGCCCGAAACCGCAAAAAACAAGCCTGTAAGCATATGTATCCCTCCGTATCAGTCTATAATGATTAAATCCTTTGTTGTATTTGTAAGGTTACGACAGCCGTCATTCGTGACAACCACCATATCCTCAGTTCTCACTCCGTATTTGCCCGAAATATACGCACCCGGCTCAACTGTCAGTATCATACCCTCCTTGAGCGTATACTGTGACGAAGGCGATGCCGACGGTGCCTCGTGTATCTCAAGACCTACACCGTGACCAAGCCCGTGACCGAAATACTTGCCGAATCCCCATGCGTCAAGAGTGCTTCTTGCGACACTGTCTGCCACCTTTCCGCTTATATCCGCCCTTATCGCCTTCATAGCGTCAAGATTTGCAAAAAGAACAGCGTCATACATCTTCTTCATATCATCCGTCACCTTGCCTATAGCGATGGTTCTTGTCATATCCGAATGGTATCCGTCATAGGTTGCACCGAAGTCAAGCGTCAGAAAATCTCCGTTTTCCAGCTTCTTATCCGTAGGTACAGCATGAGGTGAAGCAGAATTAACGCCCGATGCCGCAATGGTATCAAACGATTTTCCGTCCGAGCCGTATTCAGCCATATAATATTCAAGCAGTGCCGCAACGTGCTTTTCGGTCTGTCCCGGCTTTATGTCACGCAGCAGTCTTGAAAAAGCTCTTTCGGCTATCCGCTGTGCCTTTACTATCTTCTCGATTTCTTCGGGTGTCTTTATTATTCTCATCTTCCCGATCATCTCCGATAACCCGCACGAGCTGTCGAAGGTGACAAACGTATAGTTTGCCTTGTATTTTTCAAGCTCGGTCACCGTCATAGCGTCGCTCTCCACGCTGACAGTGGTTATGCCGTGCTTTATAAGCAGGTTCATAAGCTGGGTCTTTGCGTTTTCGAGCAATATTACCTCGCAATCGCTGACACGTTCCTTTGCTTTGTCAAAATAGCGGAAATCAATCAGGAGATAGCTTGCTTCCTTTGTGACAAGTATAATTCCCGCCGATGATGTGAATCCGCAGAAATATCTCCTGCTTATATCCGATGTTATCAGAGCGGCGTGTCTTTCATCCGAAAGCTCGTTTGCCAGCTTTGCTATATTACCGCCATTATTAACCATATTTCCCCTCCGCTGCGATTATGACCGCATTTATCCAAATAATAATTTTAACCCTTAAATATTAACCGAAAATCAACTGTATTGCCTGATTGCCTTTATCAGTCCATATTCAGCGCATAGAAAAGCGCCATCATATAACTCTTTTCGCCAAATCCCGCAACAGTACCCTTGCATACCGGAGAGATTACCGAATGATGCCTGAATTCCTCTCTTGCGTGTACATTCGACATATGCACCTCTATCACAGGTATCTTTATCGCCGCAATAGCGTCCCTTATCGCATAGCTGTAATGCGTATATGCGCCTGCGTTGAAGATAATGCAGTTATATTTTGCTCTTGCCCCGTGAAGTGCGTCTATCAATGCGCCCTCGTGGTTAGACTGGAAGAAATCTATCTCTGCGCCGTTTTTCTCGGCACATTCCTTCAGCCTTTCGTTTATCGCCGCAAGCGAATGGTCGCCGTAAACAGACGGCTCACGCTCACCGAGCAGGTTTAAATTCGGTCCGTTCATTACAAGTATCTTCATTTTCTTTTTCCGTCCTTATTTCAAATAGCCGAGATATGCCTTTTTCATAAGGCTTGCATCCTCAGCCTGTGTTCCGTCAGATTCGCATATAACCGTACAGTTTAGATTTCTCTTTGCCAGAAGCTCGCACAGCGGTTCATACTGCGGACCGTAAATCTCGTCTGCAAACGTCAGGTGCCGTCTTTCTCCGCTGTTTGTATATTCTATCTTCGAGAAATGTATGTGCATCTGCGAAAGCCTGTCGTGTCCGAGTGTATTCTCGATTTTGTCGAGCATCGCAGCATAATCATCTATTGTCTTTATTTCGCCGTGCGTTCTTGCGTTCAGATGTCCGAAGTCAACACACGGGAGCATTTCATCGTCAAGAGTGCACAGCTCCAGTACCTCATCAAGCGTTCCGAGCTGATTTATCTTGCCCATAGTTTCCGGGCATATAATCGCCTTCAAGCCCTCGCTCTGTCTTAAAGCCACAGCCTTTGCAAGCGTCTGCTTCGCAAGATACAGTGCCTCAGCTCTCGTAATCTTGGCGCACGAGCCGGAGTGTACCACAACCTTTTTCGCACCCAGCTTATCCGCCGCCCTGAGCGATTCGGCGATATAATTCACGCTGTTGTCACGCTTTTCCGCCTCAACGCTTGACAG
>ENA-OZXL01000433-OZXL01000433.1-human-gut-metagenome-genome-assembly--contig:-NODE-433-length-9461-cov-4.067404_pt1 | contig 9461 bp, 5 predicted proteins | sample MGYA00243540_ERZ654093 | MGnify/ENA primary metagenome ERZ654093 (study PRJEB26926, sample SAMN06165126) | human gut metagenome | biome: ENVO:00009003; feature: ENVO:2100002; material: ENVO:00002003... | reverse complement strand
GACGTCGAGTCTCGTGGGCTCGGAGATGTGTATAAGAGACAGTCATCCAGCAGTCCGGCTTTGGACATTTGTACGGCTTCCACCACTTGGCGCACTGCCTCTTCCTGGCCGTAAATTTTGGCACTGATACGTGCATGCAAAGTTTCCAGTGAGGTGGTATCTTCTTCTTTCATGGCGAGTGCATCTACTTTGCAGATACGGGCGAGTACATCGGTTATCAATGTCTTGTCTACAATTTGCTCTCCGGAAGGTATAGGGTGAATTTCTCGGTAAGCTCCTGCTTCATCCACCAGGTCGATAGCCTTGTCGGGCAGAAAACGGTCGCTGATATAGCGGACACTTGCTTTGACGGCGTAAGGGATTACATCAGGTTGATAGGTTACTCCATGAAATTCTTCATATTTTTCTTTCAGTCCTTCTACAATATGGATGGTTTCCTCAATGCTTGGTTCAAGTATATCTATTTGTTGGAAGCGACGCACCAACCCCTTGCTGCGGGCAAAGTAACGGTTGTATTCCTCGTAAGTAGTAGAGCCGATGAAACGGATGTCTCCGCTTTCCAGATAGGGTTTCAGCATGTTGGATGCATCCATGGAACCGTCTCCTGTACGTCCGGCACCTATCAGATTGTGTATCTCGTCGATATAGATGATAGCACGTCCTTCATTACGAACACCTTCCATAATGGTTTTCAGGCGTTTTTCAAAGTCACCCCGGTATTGCGTACCTGCCAGTAGAGTACCTAAATCCAGTTCGTAGATACGGCAGTCGAGGAGTCGTTCGGGGACCTCACGTGCTTCAATGCGGGCAGCGAGCCCGTAAGCGAGGGAGGTTTTGCCAACGCCCGGTTCGCCTACATGCAACGGATTGTTTTTCTCTTTGCGACAGAGCACCTGAATGGTTCGTTCCAGTTCAGCTTCCCGTCCGATGAGTGGATTGTGGTCTTGCAGACAGTCATTCAGACAAGTTACAAAGTTTCGCCAGGGTTCGCTTTTTTCCTGTGGAGAGGTTTGCAGATCGTCTTCTACCTCCACTTCTTCATATCGGGAGATGAGTTGGCTGATAAATTCGGGTAGATCTTCTTCAAGAGCTTCTTTCAGGATATGGCATGCCCAGGATTCCTTGAGCTGGAGCATGCTTTGCACTAGATGAGGGACGTTCAATGCTTCAGCACTTGAATAGTCTATCATCAGATAGGCATGTTGTATCAGTTCGTTGAGCTGGGTTGAAACTTCCAGTTCATAATCCATGTCTGCGGGAACGCTTTCCAGTTCTTCCGTGAAATAATTCTCTAAAGAGAAAGCAAGTTCCTGGGTATCGCAGAAACACATATTTAAGGCACTGGCAAAAGGACTCTGTTCCAGAAATGCACTCAGCAAATGCTCAGGTGTGATAAATTCATGGCGATAAGATATCGCCTTTTTTTGTGCATAGGTGAATGCGCTGTTCACATGCACTGTATTTTGTATATCCATAATCTTCTCCTAATTCTTATTCTTCTTCCGGCGCAACGGTGAGCCGGAGTGGAAAATTCTCTTCGCGTGCCATACGGGTGGCTTTCTGTACTTTCGATTGTGCAATGTCGTATGTATAGATGCCTACCACTGCCGATTGACTCTTGTGTACCTGTAACATCAGCGTTTCTGCTTCTGCTGTCGATTTAAAGAATATGGTAGTAAGTATCTTGACGACAAACTCCATCGTGGTGAAGTCATCGTTATAGATGATCACCTTGAAGTGCTGCGGTTCGCGTAGATCTGTACGTTCCTTTTCTTTGAAAGATGATTGTTGCTGTTCCATAATGGGGGCAAATTTATGAAAAAAGAGGCAGATTTGTCTGTTATGGAGTCAGTAAAAACATACCGGATTTGATCAGGTTAAGAGAATACACTATATTGGGAATGATTTGCAAAATGACAAAATGTAAATTCTAACGCCTTAGAATCTTTCCTTTTCGTACCAATTACTATGGTGGACGAAAAGATGCAGAGAATGTTTGATGGGGTGATGCGAAATGGTAGTAATTGATGAGGAAATGAGATTTTAAGATTATAGAATCCTTAAATGGAAGATGTTTTGGAATCTGTTTCCCGGATATTCTTTATAAATGTTACTTTTTCTTAGTGGTCGTTTCTCTTCGAAATAGAATAAATATCATGTGTTTTTTAGAAGGGTGACGCCCTTTGTGAGTGATGGCGTCACCCTTTAGTTATTATGGTGTCACCTTTTGGAGCAAAGGGTGTAGCCTTGGCAAATGAGACTTACTTTTTTAGGGAAGAAAGACCGTGCGATTGGTCTGAATAGATGGTCGGTTTAGGATAAATGAACCATCTGTTTGCTCTGGATAGATGATGTAAATCTTCAAAATAGTGGTTGTAATATTCTGGAAGCGTAGCTTTGATCGAAGTGTCTGTTAGCAATAATGAGGAAAATGGATTTTTTATCTTGCAAAATATAATATAAGGTATCAGTTTGATAAAATAATTTGGAATGTGTTCGCTTCTTACCTGGATTGTATCTGAGACGTAGTTGCTCGATTATCTTTCAGCTTCTATCATATTTAGGTAAAGTTGTCTGTCTGGAGTATAGGAACTTTTAACTTATAAAAACAGGTTTGCGCAAAATGAAGACTTTCCTACGTAAAAGGAGTACAGAAATCGTGTGTACTTGCCTACATTTGTCAATGTGAAAGACATCAGACTTATATAAGTCTCCGGGCTAACCAACCGGAATAATATTATGAATCACTAAATTTGTATCTTATGCAATGGAAAAAGAACCAATCTGATTTGCAGGAAAATGTATCTGTTCGGGTACCTTTTTTATCTGTATGTTTTTTGTTGCTCTTGGTTTGTATGGGCGTTACGGCACAAACAAATTACAAAATCTCAGGTACGGTGGTTGCTGCTAAAGACAGTGAGCCGCTGATCGGCGTAAATGTTCTTCAAAAGGGGACGACTAACGGGACAGTTACGGATATAGATGGAAATTTTATTCTATCTGTTCCTTTGCCATGTGAACTCTCTATCACTTATGTGGGATATTTGGGACAATCTGTTAAAGTAAGTTCTGCCACGACTCCTTTGAAAATTGCATTAGAGGAGGACAGTGAAATGCTGGATGAAGTGGTAGTGGTTGGTTATGGAGTACAGAAAAAGAAATTAGTGACAGGAGCTACTGTTCAGGTAAAAGGTGATAATATAGCCAAACTGAACACAGTGAATGCTTTGGGGGCTCTTCAAAGCCAAACTCCAGGTGTGAATATAACGCAGAGTTCGGGGATGCCCGGTGAAGGTTTTAAAGTAACTATCCGTGGTTTGGGAACAACAGGTTCAGCTTCACCTCTTTATATTATAGATGGTATGCCGGGAGGAGATATTAATAACCTGAACCCTACCGATATAGAATCTATTGATGTGCTGAAAGATGCTGCTTCGGCTGCCATTTATGGTTCACGTGCTGCCAATGGCGTGATTCTGGTGACTACGAAACAAGGACATACCGGTAAAGCGGAAATATCTTATGATGGATATTATGGTGTACAGAATGTCTATCGTATGCCTGATGTATTGAATGCACAGGAATTTGCAATGATTATGAGTGAGGCACGTATGATGGATGGCTTACCTGATTATGATTATGCGTCGCTGGTTCCTGATTGGGAAGCTATAAAGAATGGAACTTGGAAAGGGACCAATTGGTTGGATGAATCACGGAATGAGAATGCACCGATACAGAATCATGCCCTGAATATTACCGGAGGTACGGAACAATCTGTTTATTCTATCGGATTGGCATATACTAATCAGGAAGGTATTCTTGGAGCACCGTCACAACCTGAATATACCCGATATACAGCACGTATCAATTCCGAACATACCTTGTATCGTAAAGGAAAACTGGATATCATTAAGGTAGGTGAAAATCTGACCTACTCGTATTCTGAAAGAAACGGTATTGCCATTGATGATACTTGGAGTAATGACATTCGTAATATGTTGCATGCTAATCCTTTTTTACCGAACAAGGATGAAAATGGTAATTATCATTATGCCATTCCATGGGAAATACGTGAAGCTAATCCCATTGGACAGATGTATTATGCAAATGGGCAGAATATAAGCAAATCTCACGCATTACAAGGGAATATTTTTCTGACTATTCAACCGATAACCGGATTAAAACTTAAATCAAATTTTGGCTATACGTTTTATGCGGATAACAGTCGTAATTTTACCCCTGTCTATAAGCTGGCAAGCAATACTTTCAATGATAATAATAGTGTAAGCCAAGAGATGACTATGGGTGGCAACCTTATGTGGGAAAATACGGTAACGTATGATTTCAAGTTGGATAATCACAGTTTCGGTGTATTGATAGGTCAATCTATAGAAAAGCATGGCTTGGGTGATACGTTGGGTGGAAGTAACATCAACTCTATCTTTGACGACTTCAAGCATGCCTACCTGAGTAATACGCCCACTATCACTAATCGTACCAGCCTTTATGGATATCCCTGGGGCAAGGAAGCGCTGGCTTCTTTTTTTGGCAGAGTGAATTATGATTATGCTAACAAGTATATGGCGACTGCGGTGTTACGTATTGATGGATCTTCTAAGTTTGCCCGTGGACATCGGTGGGGATATTTCCCGTCCGTATCTGCTGGTTGGGCCATTTCGGAAGAGGCGTTCATGGAGTCTGCCAAGTCTTGGATGGATTTTCTGAAAATACGTGCCAGTTGGGGACAGAATGGTAATCAGGAGATTGACGGCTTTCAATATCTTTCAACGATTGCGTTTGGGGGCGCGGATTATACTTTCGGACCGGATAAGTCGATTCTGACACCCGGAGGCTATCCTGATATTTTGGCTAATCCGGATGTTACCTGGGAGACTTCCGAGCAGTTGGACTTTGGGCTGGATGCGCGTTTTCTGAATAATCGTCTGGGACTGAATTTTGATTATTATATTAAAGATACGAAAGACTGGCTACTTGTTGCACCGATGCTGGATTCTTTTGGTACAGGAGCCCCGTTTGTGAATGGTGGTGATGTGCGCAACCAGGGGTACGAAATATCACTGAATTGGAATGATCATATTTCGGACTTTGAATATAGTGCTACTCTTAATTTGGCACACAATAAAAATGAGGTAACGCGCATTGCCAATGCGGAAGGTATTATTCATGGGGACCCGGATGTATTGAGTAACCAAACTACAGAAATGTATCGTGCGCAAGTAGGCTATCCCATTGGATATTTCTATGGCTATTCTACAGATGGAGTGTTCCAATCGGAAGAACAGATTGCTAACTATAAAGGTGCTAAATTGGATGGGACAAAACCGGGGGATGTAATCTGGGTAGACCGCGATCATAATGGTGTGATTGATGATGGGGATCAGGGTATGATAGGCGATCCCAATCCTGATTATAATCTGGGATTGAGCTTGACCGCATCCTATAAAGGTTTTGATATAAGTATGACCATGAATGGTGTATTTGGAAATCAAATAATGAAATCTTATCGTTCTTATGTAGATTACACACGCCAGAACTATACATCTGATATATTTGGCCGTTGGCATGGTGAAGGTACATCCAATAGATTACCTCGTCTGACGTCGGGTACTCATTCTAACTGGCAGTATGTTTCGGATCTCTATATGGAAGATGGAGATTATTTCCGGATGCAGAATCTGACAATAGGTTATGACTTCAAGAAATTATTTAAAAATCTGCCGTTGAAACAACTTCGTTTGTATGTGGCAGCACAGAACTTGTTTACTATAACCGGTTACTCGGGTATGGATCCTGAAGTGGGTTATGGTGGTTATCAAAATTGGGTGTCTGGGATTGACTTAGGTTTTTATCCAAGTCCGCGAACCTATATGGTAGGGGCAAATATTAAATTTTAAAAGAGAAGTAGTATGAAAAAAATATGGATATTTTCGATAGTAGCCCTTTTCTTTATGGGCTGTGAGGGTTTTCTTGATACTGAGAATCTGACCAAAAAGGACAACTCCAATTTTCCTAAAACTTCGGGAGATGCAGAAACTGCATTGACAGGTATATATGCATTACTTCGTGAAATGACTCCGGGTGAGGATGGACAAGGTTTCTTTCTGACAGCTGAATTACTTTCTGACGATCGTTTCGGTGGTGGTGGTCCGGATGACAGACGCATGCATGCTGTGGATCGGTTGAAGAAAGTTGATGAAAACATGTTTTCTGATGTTTGGAAACAAGATTATCGGGCTATTTATCGTAGTAATATGTTATTGAATTCATTGGATGGTATTAGTTGGGAGAGCCAGGAAACCCGTAATAAGATTGAGGGGCAAGCACATTTTTTGCGTGCTTATTTTTACTTCGATTTATGTCGGCTGTTTGGTACTGTTCCTTTACTTACAACTTCTGAACCTGAGAATGTGCCTCGCGCTACTGCGGAAGAGTTGTATGCACAGATTGCATTTGATTTGAAAACAGCTATAGAAAAATTACCTTCTGTTAAATATGGTGCTGCCAATAATTCTGAGTTGGGACGGGCTACCAAATGGGCGGCTGAAGCATTACTGGCGCGTGCTTATTTGTTCTATACCGGTTATTATCAGCAGGAAAGTATGCCATTGCTGGATAACAGTACTTTATCCAGAACCGATGTCATCACGTATTTGGATGATTGCATTAACAACAGTGGACATGACTTGATAGGTGATTTCAGAAATTTGTGGCCTTATAGTAATATTTATACCAAGAAAGATTATAAATATGCACAAGATAATGATTTGAACTGGATAGGGGAAGATGGGGCCAATGTGGAAACTGTTTTTGCTATTCGCTATTCAGCAAAGGCCACTTGGGATAACCCTTGGTATAACAATGAGGTTTGTCTTTATTCATCTCCCCGAGAGCCGGCAAATTTGGATGATATTTTTCCCTTTGGAATTGGTTGGGGAATAGGAACGGTGAACTCAAGATTATGGGAATCATGGCCTTCGAAGGATATTCGTCGTGAGGCATCTATTTTGAGTGTGGAAAAGGAAATGCCCGACTATGGCTGGGGATGTGATAAGCAGATGAATGAAACCGGTTATTGGCAGAAAAAGTATATGGCTGTCAATGCTTATAATGAAGATGGAGAGAGTGTAAACTATAGCCGTATTCTCTATCCGGAAATTGATTCGGATTATCAGTTGAATAATACGCAGGATTTGGTAATTATCCGTTTTGCTGATGTATTGTTGATGGCTGCTGAACTGAAACGGGATGCAGCTCCGATGAATCGTGTGCGTGCGAGAGTAGGATTAGATCCTGTTACCTATTCGGATGAAGCATTACGTGATGAACGGCATTGGGAACTTGCTTTTGAGGGTTTACGGTATTATGATTTGCTTCGTTGGGGTATTGCGGCAGAAGTTTTAAGTCAGCAAAATGGAGTGAAAGTACTGGATAATATGGTCGAGACCCGTATGGATATGGGAGATATAGCACAAAGACTTCAAGCTACCAAGGGATTGATGCCATTGCCTAAGACACAGATTGACTTGTCTGCCGGTATATTGGAACAAAATCCGGGCTGGGGAAATGAGAGTAATATGAATTAATGATTTTAAAATTTTCGGATATGAAGAATATAGCGATAGGAATTTTATCGATATGGCTGCTGGCAGCATGCGATCCGGTGGTTGATAATAAGGAAATGGGAGGTATTGTTAGTGAAAGTGAATTGAAACTGGATGTGCATGCTACTACAGATGGTGGAAATGAGATCATCATGACCAATAATACACCTGGTGTAGGTAGCTATTGGGATCATATTACAGGTATATCTACTCAGCAGACCGCTACGGCGGCATTACCCTTTCTGGGTGAACAAACTATTAAGTTCATTGGCTTTTGTGATGGAGGGCAAGTGATTGCTACCCGGACAGTGACTATTAAACAAATCGACCATCCTGTAGCTGAAGAATGGGGACTTTTGGCCGGTTCCGGAACTAATGGTAAAGCGTGGGTCTGGAATTTGGAAGACTACGATGCAGTATATGGTACAGGTGGTTGGTTGACAGAACTTGAACCGAGTTGGGACGTAACACCTGTTGAGGAGTTGGAGGATTTGGACTGTGAATTGATTTTCGATCTGAATGGTGGTCCGAATCTGACTAAGATCGATGCAGATGGGAATATCCTGGAAAAAGGGCGGTTTGCCTTTGATATGTCGGCTGTTAAGAATAATCCGGATAATGGTGAACAATGGTCTATCGGTCAGCTAAAGTTGACAGGTGTATCAGTGCTAAGTGGACATGCCTTTTATGATGATTCCAATATAATTACTACATTTGAGATTCTGGAATTGACGGATGATACAATGGTACTGTGTTGGAATCCTTCTGATGCTGAAGCATGGACTGATGCCACCTTCTGGTGCCTTAGAAAAAAATAACTTTAACACGCACAGTAAGACAGGTGAAAGGCAGGGAACTCCCCCCTTTGATGTTCTCTGCCTGCCTTTCTTGAGTATAAATTATCGGAAATGAAAATAGGTATAGATTTAGGTGGAACCAATATACGTGTTGGTTTAGTGGAAAATGGTTCTTTAGTTAGGAAAGAAGTTGTTACTTGTCCCTCTAAAGCAACGTATGAAGAAGTATTAGGTCGGTTAGAGGGCTTGATAGATAGGGTGATGTGTCCGGAAGTAGCAGGCATAGGCGTGGGTGTTCCTTCGGTGGTAGATTCGGAAGAAGGTATCGTATATAATGTAGCGAATATTCCTTCTTGGACGGAAGTTCCGTTAAAGAGATTATTGCAGGAACGTTTCTCAGTGCCGGTTTATATCAATAATGACTCTAATTGCTTTGCATTGGGAGTAAAACTTTTTGGTGAAGGACGAAAATACCGGAATTTGGTGGGTATGACTATCGGTACAGGTGTTGGGACGGGGATTATTATAAATGGTGAACTTTACAGTGGGCAGAATACTGGTGCAGGCGAAATAGGATCATTGCCTTACCTTTCTCATGATTTTGAACATTATTGTAGTAGTGGATTTTTTGTCAGATATTATAATCTGACAGGGAAGGAAGCGGCAGAAAAAGCTGCGACGGGAGATGCGAAGACTATGGAAATTTGGAGTGTGTTTGGGTCTCACATAGGTGAATTGATGAAGGCTGTGTTGTTTACGTATGATCCTGAGGTGATTGTGATAGGTGGAGGAATCTCATCCGCATTTACTTATTATAAGCATTCCATGTATCAAGCTATGCAGGCTTTTCCTTATACGGAAACAGTGAAGCGGGTGGAAATTTTTGTTACAGAAACCAGGGTACAATGTACCGGAACCATAACACCTGCCATAAACAGGATATATACTGCTTTCAGATAGGAATAATTCTTACGTGCAATTGCATAAGCTCCAGGCATTGCAATAATACTGTCTCTTATACACATCTCCGAGCCCACGAGAC
>ENA-OZXL01000400-OZXL01000400.1-human-gut-metagenome-genome-assembly--contig:-NODE-400-length-9831-cov-5.144640_pt1 | contig 9831 bp, 10 predicted proteins | sample MGYA00243540_ERZ654093 | MGnify/ENA primary metagenome ERZ654093 (study PRJEB26926, sample SAMN06165126) | human gut metagenome | biome: ENVO:00009003; feature: ENVO:2100002; material: ENVO:00002003... | reverse complement strand
ACGGCAACACCCCGGCACAGCGGGCGGAGCTGGACTGGCTGCTGTATAATAAGCCCTTGGAGTACGCACAGATGGTGCTGAGAGGGGAGATGGAGCATTATCTTTCCCTCGGCTGTGACCACGGCAGGCTGGAAGATTGAGCCTTAGAAAACGCGCGGCAAAAATGCTAATCGCGCGGCGCGCGTTTTTATCGCTGACTTTTATTCAGGCAACATTGCACGCGTGCATTCCAGCGTGCGATTCCACTTTTCCGAAATTCAATCGTATTACAGTTTATTTTTACAAGTTCCAACTTTCACGTCGCACCTTCCCACGCATGAAGAATGCACGCCCGTGCGATCTTTGTTCGCGGTTTATTCGCGGTCAGCCGGATTTATTCGCGCTTTGTTCGCGCGATTGCGCGTTTTCAGCGTAAATTCAGCGTAAACCATGCCAAGTCAGCGTATTTTCAGCGTAAATCCCGGGAAGTCAGCGTAAATAACCATTTACCATATATAATAATGCCCGCCCACCTGTGGAAAGCCACAGTGGGCGGGCATTCTGCGTTTTCAGATGGACTGGAACCCTTTGCCGATGATCTCGCTTGAGTTGACAATGGTCAGAAAGGCCTCCGGGTCCTCCCGGCGCAGGAAATCCCGCAGCAGCCCTGCCTGCCGCCGGGTCAGCGCCACCATGATCATGGTGCGGGGCTCGCCGGTGTACACGCCGGTGGCGTTCTGCTGGGTCGCTGTGCGTCCCAGTGTTTCCGTAACGAAATGCCGGATGGGCTCCGGCCTTGAGGTGATGACCGTACACACCTTGCGGAGATTCAGGCTCTCGATGGCTGTATCCACGATGGTGCTGCGCCCGATGAGTCCCAGCACGCAGTACATCCCGGTCTGCGGGCCGTAGAGGTAAGCCGCAAACAGCACCGTGCCGATATCGCTGAGCAGCAGAGCCCTGCCGATCTCCACCTTGATGTACTTGTGCAGGATCATCGCCACGATCTCGGTGCCGCCGGTGGATGCCCCGATGTTGAATACGATGCCGCTGGCAATGGCAGGCAGCGCCACCGCAAAGCACAGCTCCAGAAGAGTGTCATCCGTCAAAGGCTGCGACACGGGAAACATCTTTTCGCACATACTGGAATAAAAGCTGAGCATGAAGGAGGAGTACAATGTCCAACCCATGGTCTTTATGCCCAGAAAGACGCAGCCCAGCACATCCAGCACCGCATTGGTGATCCACATAAAGGTGCTGACGCTCAGAGCCGGAAAGCAGGTGGCCAGAACGATGGAAAGACCGGTAGTGCCGCCAAATACAAAGTGGTTGGGCGCACAGTAAAAGTTCAGTGCTACTGCATAGATGATAAGTCCCAGATTCAGCAGCAGAAAAAAGCGTGCGCCGCTCCACAGCTGTGCTGGGGTCAGGTTTTTGCGCAGACCGTTCTTGATCGCTTCCATCTCAGTCCAGATGCTCCTTTACATCCATCAGCTGGGTGATGATGCAGTCTGCGGCGGACTGGTCCAGCGGCTCGCCGTGGCGGGGCTTCAGTGCCAGCACCTTCAGGCCTGCCGCCTTTGCGGAGGCAATGCCTGTGGGAGAATCCTCCACCGCAATGGCCTTATCTGCCGTCAATCCCAGTGCCTTCAGCGCCTTGAGATAGATGTCCGGCGCAGGCTTATGGGCGGCGCAGTCCTCGCCGCTGAAAGCGAAATCCACCATTGCTTTCAGACCGCCCTCCGTGAGCATCTTCATGATATCCGGCGCTGCGCTGGAGGACGCCACCGCCACCTTCAGCCCCCGGCTGCGCAGCGCATTCATCAGCGGCTCTGCCTGCGGGTCGGTAAGCTTGCCGTAGGGGGTGGGGCGAACCTTGCGGTACTCCCGGTAGGCCATCAGCATCTCCTGACGGCGCACAGGGTCGTTGGGGACAATGGCTTCCCAAATGGCTTTTTCGTTAGAGCCGATGAAGTTGCCCTCCGGGATGGGGATGCCGTTTTCCAGCAGAAAGTTTTTACGGCGGTTCTCGTAGTAGTATTCCGTATCCGCCAGCACCCCATCCATATCAAAAATCACTGCTTCAATCATTCTTCATTTCCCTCTTCATCAAAAAAGGGGAGGGGCAAGCCCCTCCCCCAAGCATGGGTCTATTGATCCCAGTCGATCGCTTAGTACTCCAGCTTCCACATATAGCGGCGCAGGGTCAGCGGATGCTGACGGACGTAGGACAGCTCCTCAGCATAGACGCGGAACACGGCGGTGTGCATCAGCGGGTTGAAGTAGGTGATGACGCTGCTGTCCACAGCATTGCCCAGACCGTAATCCTTTGCATCCACAACGGTGGTCAGAGCATCGAAGCGGTGCAGGAAGGTCAGTGCGCGGGCATCCACGGGACGGGTCTTGCCGTCGTTCATCAGCAGGATGAAGGGCACGTCCTTGTCCACGATCTCGAAGGGGCCATGGAAGAACTCGCCGCTGTGGAAGGAGCCGGAGTTGACCCACTGCATCTCCATCATCAGGCAGATGGAGGTGGAGTAAGCGACCTCCATGGAAGCGCCGCTGGACATGACGTAGACGACGGGAGCGTCCTTGTACTTCTCAGCGAACTCCTTGGCAGACTTGCGGGCAGAATTGGCAGCGTTCTCAGCAGCCTCGAACACGTTGGTCAGACCCTCGATCATCTTGTCGTACTTGTCGAAGCCCTCCACCTGCTGCAGGATCTCCACAGCCAGTGCCAGAACGTAGCCCATCTTCTCCAGCTTGGCGGCGTAGTTGGCCTCAAAGCCGTGAACGATGGTGTAGTCAGCTTCCTTGGTCAGGGCAGAACCGGCAGCGTGGGTAACGCTGACAACGGTTGCACCGGCGGCCTTTGCCACGCTGTTGGCCTTGACGGTCTCAGGAGTGCTGCCACCCAGAGAAGCGGTGATGACCACAGTGGTGTCACCCAGCCAATCGGGGGTATCGTAGTTGAACTCGTTGGCGGTGTAGTGTGCCACACGCAGCTTCTTGCTGCAGTTTGCCAGGAAGTACTTTGCGGGGTACAGCTCTGCCTTGGAAGCGCCGCAGCCAACAAAGGCCACGTTCTCCACGTTGTGCTTTGCCACGATGTCTGCCACGATGGACTTGACGTTTGCCAGATCAATGTTATACATAATGCAATCCTCCAAATTATTTTTCTTTTTGTTCTGATGAATCACAAATTACAGGCGTACGGATATCTATGTAAGCCGGAAACCCGGTTACACCAACAGACCAAGGGCGTTGATGGCAACACCGCCCACGATGCAGATGCCCAGCAGCCAGCCGGTCTTGACCTTTTTGCGGATCAGGGTGTACATCAGCATCACGATGCCAAGGTTCAGAAGGTTCGGCAGAATGCTGTTCAGCACATCCTGCAGCACCAGACCGGTGCTTGCGAAGGTAATGGGGGTAGTCAAACCCACCATGCTTGCCACCATGGCACCAATGACCATCAGGCCTACGATGCCGCAGACGTACATCAACTTGTCCATCATGCCGCCGTTGAGCTTGGTCAGGTACTTGCTGCCCATGGTGTAGCCCAGCTTACCGGCAAACCATGTGACCAGCACAGAGGGGACGATGGAGATGATCATAGCCAGAATGGGGCCCAGAACGCTGCCCTGCTGTGCCAGAGAGATGCCCAGACCAAAAGCGATCAGGCGGACAGTGCCCTGGAAGAAGGAGTCGCCCACACCGGACAGGGGGCCCATCAGCGAGGTCTTGACGGCGTTGATGGTCTCCGGGTTGAAGTTCTCACGGTCGGCGGCGTACTGCTCCTCCATGGAAGCAGCCAGACCCAGCGTAAAGGCACTGGTCTGCGGGGTGCAGTTGTAGAACGCCATCTCGCGCTCGTAGGCTTCCTTTTTGTGCGCCAGCTGCTCGGGGTCGTTCTCGTCAGGGTACAACTCGTCCAGCGTGGGAGCGATGCCGTACAAAAAGCCCATGTTCATCTGACGTTCGTAGTTCCAGGAGGCCTGAATGTTCAGGGAGCGCCACATGAACTGGAAGTATTTCTTGAAGTCGCTGCGCTTTGCAGTCTTGGTTGCGTTGCTCATTTCAGCTTCCTCCTATCAAAGATCGTCGTCATCTTCCAGCGGGTCGTAGTCCGGGTTGGCAGCAGCTGCACCGGCAGCGGCTGCGGCGGGTGCGCCCTTGCCATACTTCAGACCGGTCAGGATCACAGCCAGAATTGCGGCGAAGATTGCCACAGCGGTAACATCCAGACCCAGATAGCCCACAAAGAAGAAGCCCAACAGGAAGTAGACGGTCAGGTCGCGGTTGAGCATGGTGGACAGCAGCAGGGCAATACCGTAAGCGGTAAGGAACTTACTGCCGAGGTTCAGGCCATCGGTCAGCCATGCGGGGATGAAAGCCACGATCTTCTGCACCAGATCTGTGCCGAAGTAGACGGACAGGAAAATGGGGATGAAGTACATCAGGCTGTACAGCACTGTGCCCCAGACGATGTGCATACTCCATGCCTTGCGGAACTTGCCTTCTGCAATGGCGTGGTCGGCAACGTGGGTCAAGTTGGACAGGATGGTACGCATCAGCACGCCCAGCATCTGGCCCAGAACAGCGATGGGGATGGCCAGCGCCAGTGCAGTCTCGGCAGAAGCATCGGTCAGGATAGCAAAGGCTGCGCAGATGATGGCAGCCATGTTCATATCCGGGGGTGCAGCTGCGCCAATGTTCACGATGCCAAGGCTCATCAGCTCGATGGATGCGCCAAGGGTCAGGCCGGTCTGCAGATCACCCAGCAGCGCACCGACGATGGTGCAGGTGATGAGCGGACGCTCGAAGTTCATGCGGCCCAGAATGCGCGAGTCCAGAATGCAGAACACGCCAACCAGACCCAGAAGCAGTGCGGTAACAAACATGGGTCAATTCCTCCTTTTTATCTCCTTACGATCAGGTGTGATCGATGGGTACTACCTTAAAGGTGGGGGTCTGCTGGCTGTAGATCTTAATGCCCATATCCAGCAGCTTCTGGGTGTCTGCCTGCTCCTCCGGGGTCAGGAATACCGACTGGTCGAAGGCCTTGGAGCCGGGCTTGTTTGCCACAGCGCCGTAGTTGATCTCTTTGATCTTGGGGTATGCCTGGCAGAACTTGAGCAGGGCAGCGGTGTTGCCGAAGATCATCATGATCTTCTCGTCCAGCTGCTCCACCTTGGGCATCTTGGCGATGGCTTTGTCCACCGTGAAGATGTTCACCCGGACACCGGCAGGCTTGCTCAGCAGCAGGGCGGACTTTTTCATCTCGTCGTTGGCGGCGTCATCGTCCACCACGATGATGCGCTGTGCGCCCACATGGCCGGTCCACGAGAATACCACCTGACCGTGCAGCAGGCGGTAGTCCAGACGTACTAATTTGATCATAGGTCATCCTCCTCATCTTGGGCTGCTTTTTTCAGCAGCAGGTTGCAATCAATGATCTGCGCCTTGGCATCTGCAATGCACTCGGCCAGTTCGTCCTGTGTCAGGGCTTCGTCGTTGGAAGCAAGGGTCAGCACCAGAGAAGCGTTCATGCCGCAAATCAGGTGCACCGCCGGATACTCCGGCAGCAGAGTCAGCATCTCGTTGTTCACGCTGCCGCCCATCACATCGGTCACGATGTACACAGCATCCTCTGCTGCAAAGCCATCCAGCAACCGACGTGCCGCCACCGTGATAGGCTCGGTCTCATCCCGCAGGGTAGCAAGGGCATAAAGGTTCGGCAACTCACCAAGGATCATCTGCACGGTGTCCTTCATTCCGGCGGACAGCCCTCCGTGCGAAGCAAGAATGATTCGGTTCATACGCATCCACGACCTTTCCTGTGTTTCCTTCATCTCTTCGGCGTCTGTATCATCTTATTCGTTATAGACGTCATAATCGTCATGTACATAGTACCACATTTTGCACAGACGTCAAGAGGTTTTTCTAAAAAAATCTTTACTTTGGTAAAGTGCACAAAGCATCTCCCCTATATTTTAGCAGTTTCACCAACAATTCTCCTTGGAACGACAAAAAGAGCGTCTTTTCCGGGTGGAAAAGACGCTCTTGGGGGGACAGAATGCTGCCCTCAAAACTCAAACATATACCGGCTTCCAATGTAATACTGCCGCCCGATGCACAGCGGGTGGTCATATTGGTCATGGAAGTAGGCGTTCAGATACAGCAGCGGCTCGCCCAGCGAAAGGTTGAGCAGCTGTGCCTGTTCTGCCGAAGCCCGTACCGCCTCGATACGCTGGCAGGAGGTCGTTGCAGGGCGCAGCCCGGAGATGCGCTCAATGGTGTCAAACATGGAAACATCATTGAGATTCTCGCTCATCAGGCTCTTGTAGGGCTCGTAGGGCAGGAAGAGATTTTCCAGAAACACCGGCTGACCATCGGCGGTGCGCAGACGCTGGATATAGATGAGCAAGGCTTCCGGGCCTACATGGAAGAAGGCTTCCTCATCCTTACGCACCGGCACGATCTGACGGTTCAGCAGCCGGGCGCCCGGCACCATGCCGTACTCTTTGCAGGTCTCCGTAAAGCTGGCAGTTCCTCTGCCGCTGGCAAACTTACGATGGATGCGGGGCTTGCTGACAAAGGTGCCCCGCCCCTGCATTTTGACCAGATACCCTTCGGCGCACAGCTCTTCCACGGCACGGCGCACCGTGATGCGGCTGACCGAGTACTCTGCACTCAGCTCCGGCTCCGGGGGGATCTTCTCGTTGGTTTTGTACTTGCCGCTCTCGATCGCGGCACGAATGTCATCCTTTACCTGCTGGTAAAGCGGGACGACAGCACTATCATTGATTGCCATGGAATACCTCACCCTCAAATTGAGTATATCGTTATAAACATTATATTCATCTTATGGCTATGATAGTGCATATTCTGCGAATTGTCAAGTAAAACTTGCAGTCAATTTTTTGTGCGAGGTGACGGATGCGCCCCGTGCTGCACAGGGCACCCCATTTTCCAGTGCCCTGCCGGGAAGAATCCAAAGAGCGGCGGAACGCTCGTTGGCACACGACTTTGCCTGCAAAGTCTAGTGTGTTACACCTTGGTTCCGGCTGACGCGGAAAAGGGGCTGCGAGAGGTTCCGGCAAGCACCTGTTCTGTGGCAGAAGGATGCGCGGATGGGCATGGCAGCTAATGGTTTCTGCCCACCCAGCGCAGGCTTTCAGAGGAACCAATGGTGTACGTTCTCCTTCCTGCCGCAGCAGCGTTTCTCCTATAAGGCGCAGGGCAAATGATCAGCGTCTGTGTTTGCCCCGGTTGCCTGCAAGTGTCCCCGGTTTCAGCATTGCCGTTTTATAAAGAATCTTCTTTATCAGCTTTCTTTCATCTTCTGTCAGCTTATCGTAGTTGATGCCGATTGCCTTCAATGCTGTTCGGATCTTCTTTTCATCCGCAGACCCTTCAAGTTTCTGTGCATCCTCCAGTTCCTTCATCAGGTTGTCGATCATTGCACCATCCGAAGTGGTCTTGTCCTTGCGGTGTTCCGTCTTGATGTTCTTCAGGATAGCCACTAACTCGTCATACAAGACCCGACCAAAGTACTCATCTTCATCGATCTGCCCCAGCTTCAAGGTGCTCATGTACAGATCGTTTTCATCTGCTGCATACTTCTTTTTCAGCATTTTCCGGGTCGCTTCCAGACCAGCATTGAGGTTTTGAATGTTTGCGCTGACATATCCATCCACATAGATTTCCAGATCGGTCATGAACCGCCGGAAATTCTCATGCACGATCAGTTCGCATAGCAGCCGATGATTGAATTTTCCATTCCTTAATACGTCCACTGCACCATCGCTCAGATGCAAATCCGAAAGGACTGCATCTGGGCGTTTTTTGTTTTCCGTCACACCCAGCAGGTAGTCGGTGGTCACGCCATAGAACTCAGCCAGCGTTGTCACCGCATAAATACTGAGGTCGGTCACATCGTCGCTCTCATACTTCGACAGTGCCGATTTGGATAGACCCGTCTGCTCTGCCAGCGTTTCCAACTTCAGATTCCGCTCCACACGCAGGTCTTTGAGCCGTTCTCCCAGTGTCAGCTTGATGTTCATGGTCGCACCTCCGATGTTTTTTGCACAGTATACCACTTCCGGCGGTTCCTGTCCATAAGCGTGGAATTTTGCAGTTTCTGCACCTGTTTTCCGACATTATGGATATACGGCACAGCGGCTGTTGCGGTGCTATCCTATAGACAGAAAGAAAACATATAACTTCCCCAGCAGCGAACATATTAAGGGCTTCCCGCGAAAGCCCTCTGAAATATCTTTCATAACAGGACCTTGAGAACAGAATGACCGTCCGAACTGCCCAGACCGCCAAGACCTCCCATCGGGGGAGCGAGCGCCCTGCATGGGGCCGACACAGAGTCCAAAAAGATTTCCTGTCGGGAGGCAGCAAGGGAGACCGGCTTTGAACGTGGCAGGGATCAAATTGATCCGTGCCAGAGCCTTTGACCAAAGGAGAAATTTTGAGTTTATATCAAAAGATCAAGTCCGCCATCACCGTTCGGCAGGTGGGAGAGATGTACGGCATGGAGCCCGACCGCCATGGCATGGTGTGCTGTCCGTTCCATTCCGACAGCGACCCCAGCATGAAGCTAAACGACAACTATTATTATTGCTTTGGCTGTGGAGCCAACGGAGATGCCATCGACCTCACCGCCAAGCTGTTCGACCTGAACCCCCGGCAAGCCGCCGAGAAGCTGATAAATGACTTCGCGTTTGCGAAGCAATGCAGTCCCCAGTGGGGACTGCAAGTGACAGAGCGGTCTTGCGTCAGCAAGATGGAGGGGCCCCGTCCCGACAAGCTCTGGCTTGACCCGGACAAGCCGCCCGCCAATGCCATCGCTCTGCTGCCGCCCAAGCGCGGCCTGACAGATGAGCAGTGGGCAGACATCGCCTACTGCCTGCGGGTACTGACCGATTATCTTGACCTGCTGCATGACTGGCGAGAGCGTTATAAGCCTGCCACCCCGGAGGAGCCGCATGACCCACGGTTTGAAGAAGCCCTCCACACGACCGAGACCATCGAGCACCTGACGGACTGCGTTGCATTTGGAACGCCCCAGCAGAAGGCCGATGCCGCTGCACGGCTGCTGTCCGGGTCGTACCTGCTGATGCTGGAGGAGCGCACCGACCGCCTTGCTCTGGCAAAGTGCGCCTGATAATTTATTCACCTGAAGTGGTGGGTCTCACGGTGAGACCCACCACTTCACTTTTCTAAAGGAGAACCACCCTATGAAGAAAAACATTTCCCGCAACCCCTTATGGCCGGACTGGTACAACGGCAAGAAGATCGATGAAGTCCAGTTTGGCCGTGCCTTTCTGGAACAGTGGCCGCTGAAATGCGTCAACGGAACGCTGTACACGCTGGACGGCCCGGTGGAGGACGAGAGCGAGATCAAGCAGCGCATCTTGGAGAACATCGAGGAATATGTCACCTCCGGCCTGTCCAAAAAGGTCACCAACATTCTGGAGACCATCAAGCTGCTGGCTTTTTCCGACCCGTTTCCCATCGAGCAGGACTGCATCCACCTCCAGAACGGCGTGTACCATCTGCCGGACGGCTCTTTTCAGGAGAGCCGCCTGTTCTGCCAGAACCGCCTGCCTGTGAAGTACGACCCGAAAGCACCCAGCCCTGACCGCTGGCTGACCTTTCTGCACGAGCTGCTGGACGATGCCGACATCCCCACCTTGCAGGAGTATCTGGGCTACTGCCTGATCCCCAGCACCAAGGGGCAGAAGATGATGCTTATTGTCGGCAAGGGCGGCGAGGGCAAGTCCCGCATCGGGCTGGTACTGAAACGGCTCATGGGAGATGCCGCTGTCTCTTATA
>ENA-OZXL01000382-OZXL01000382.1-human-gut-metagenome-genome-assembly--contig:-NODE-382-length-10209-cov-3.319185_pt1 | contig 10209 bp, 10 predicted proteins | sample MGYA00243540_ERZ654093 | MGnify/ENA primary metagenome ERZ654093 (study PRJEB26926, sample SAMN06165126) | human gut metagenome | biome: ENVO:00009003; feature: ENVO:2100002; material: ENVO:00002003... | reverse complement strand
AGCCTTATCGTCGGCAGCGTCAGATGTGTATAAGAGACAGGTGAATAACGGTGTGCCCTGTGTCAGAAACAGATTGAATACCACCGTGATCATCATCAGCATGACGATAGTCTTCATTCCTTTTACCATGAACCTGAACGGTACCTTTGACAGCCGGATCACCATCCCCAGAAACAGGGCTGCGATCACGTATCCCGCGTAATTTTTAAAAAAGAACAGTGATATGATAAACAGGAGAGTACCTCCCAGCTTGACTCTGGGATCCATCTTGTGTATCACGGATTCTGTCTGATAATATTGTCCTAATGTAATATCTCTTAACATACTGTTCCATCCTGTCTCTTTGTTATTACACGCAGGATTTCATCCCGTGCCTCGTCTACTGTAGTTGCATCTGTGCTTACCGGGAAGCCTTCTTCCTTCAATTCATGCATCAGATAAGTTACCTGTGGTGCCGCAAGTCCGATTGCTTCCAGTTCTTTATAGTGGCGGAATACTTCCTTCGGGGTTCCGTCGAAGACCTTCTCGCCGTGGTTCATGACTACAAGACGTGACACATATCGCGCCACATCCTCCATGCTGTGGGAGACGAGAAGCACGGTGGTGCCGGTCTTTTTGTGGTAGTCCTTCACCTCCGAGAGGATCTCATCTCTGCCCTCGGGGTCGAGGCCCGCCGCAGGCTCGTCCAGCACGAGGATGCGGGGCTTCATGGCCATGACGCCGGCCACGGCCACACGGCGCTTCTGACCGCCGGACAGCTCGAAGGGGCTGCGCTCCAAAAGCGCTTCATCGAGGCCGACGAACCGGGCCGCCTCGTGGACGCGCGCGTCGACCTCCGCCTCGTCCAGCCCCATGTTCTTGGGGCCAAAGGCGATGTCCTTGTAGCAGGTCTCCTCGAACAGCTGGTACTCCGGGTACTGGAACACCAGACCCGTCAGAAAGCGGAAATCTCTTATCTTTTCCGGCTCGGCCCAGAGGTCGCGGCCATCAATGATGATCTTACCGCTGGTGGGCTTGTTCAGGCCGTTCATGTGGGTGATGAGGGTGCTCTTGCCGGAACCGGTGGCACCGATGATGCCGACGAAATCGCCCTCTTCCACCTCGAAGCTCACATCGTCCAGCGCGGTGACGGCGTTGGGCATGCCGGGGTTATATACATAGCTCAGATGTTCGACTTTGATGATGTTTCCCATTGCGTCCGCCCTCCTTTACTGCAGCAGCTCATAGAGAGCCTGTGCGCATTCGCCGGTGTCGATGATGCCTTCCGGCATGGGGATGCCGGCCTTGACCAGCTCGTCCCGCAGTTCCGCCGCCTGGGGCACATCCAGCCGCAGGGCGCGGACCTTCTCGGTCTGGCTGAACACCTCTTTCGGGGTGCCCTCCATCACCACATGGCCCTGGCTCATGACCAGGACGCGGTCGGCCTGCGCGGCCTCTTCCATATAATGGGTGATGGCGACGACCGTGATGCCCAGATCCTTGTTCAGGCGGTGGATGGTCTGCATCACCTGCTCGCGGCCGCGCGGGTCCAGCATGGCGGTGGCTTCGTCGAGGATGAGGCAGTCGGGCCGCATGGCGACGACGCCCGCGATGGCGACGCGCTGCTTCTGGCCGCCGGAAAGGTTGTGCGGGGCGCGCTCGCGGTACTCGTAGATGCCCGCCATCTTCATGGCATCGTCCACGCGGCGGCGCATCTCTTCGGGCGGGACGCCGAGGTTCTCCAGCGCAAAGGCAACGTCTTCTTCCACCACGGTGGCCACGATCTGGTTGTCCGGGCTTTGGAACACCATGCCCACCTTCTGGCGGATGTCATAGATCTTCTCTTCGTCTCTGGTGTCCATCCCCTCCACCAGCACGGTGCCGCTTTCGGGCAGGAGGATGGCATTGAAGTGCTTTGCGAGGGTGGATTTGCCGCAGCCGTTCGCACCCAGAACGGCCACGAACTCGCCGCGGCGGACTCCCACCGACACGCCGTTCAGGGCGTAGACCGGCTGCTCCGGGTCGTAGCGGAATTTCAGCGCATTCGCTGTCAGGATCGTTTCTTCCATTTGTGTTTCTCTTTCCGGTGGTGCGCCTTCTCAAAAGGCTGTACCCCATTCTATACGATATCTTTTCTGCAAAAAGGTGAGTCTTCGTACAGCGTTTTATTCTTCCCAGATCGCGGTCGCGCCGCAGGGCACGACGCCGCCGGTGGCCGAGACCGGCAGGCCGATCTCATCGCAGCTGGTCTTGCCGCCAAAGCGGGGCACCAGCGTCGTGTGGAGCATATACTCCATGACGGCGGGCGACAGGCCGGTGGTGTAGCTGTTGACGGCAAAGAAGAGCGGCTTGTCGCTCAGCACTTCTTCGCACTGGCTGACGAGGTCGTAGATGCAGTCTTCCAGCTTCCAGATCTCGCCGCCGGGGCCGCGGCCATAGCTCGGCGGGTCCATGATGATGCCGTCGTAGGTGTTGCCGCGCCGCTTCTCGCGGGCGACGAACTTGGCGCAGTCGTCCACCAGCCAGCGGATGGGCTTGTCGGCCAGACCGCTGGCGGCGGCGTTGTCCTTGCCCCAGGCCACGATGCCCTTGGAGGCATCCACATGGCAGACGGTGGCCCCCGCCGCCGCACAGGCCAGCGTAGCGCCGCCGGTGTAGCCGAACAGGTTCAGCACTTTGATGGGCCGGCCCGCCGCGCGGATCTTCTTCGCATACCAGGCCCAGTTGACGGCCTGCTCCGGGAACACGCCCGTGTGCTTGAAGCCGGTGGGGCTGACGATGAGGGTCAGCTTATCCTCCCCTTCGCCGCAGCTGATCTTCCACTTTTCGGGCAGACGGCGGCGGTACTCCCACTCGCCGCCGCCCTGATTGGAGCGGTGGTAGATGGCATCCGCCTTGGCCCAGAGCGGGCTTTTCTGCGGCGTCTTCCAGACCACCTGTGGGTCGGGGCGGACGAGCAGCGTCTCGCCCCAGCGCTCCAGACGGTTGCCGCCGGTGGCATCCAGCAGCTCATAATCTTTCCATGTATCTGCGGGGCGCATAAGCGTCCTCCTTTCCTCTTAAAACAGGCTCTGCTGGCCGTTGTCCTCCGGGGAGGCACTTTCCGGGGCCTTCAGGCCAAGGTGTTCGTAGGCGAGCCGGGTGGCGCAGCGGCCGCGCGGTGTGCGGGTCAGGAACCCCATCTGCATCAGATAGGGCTCACAGAGGTCTTCCAGCGTGACGGCCTCTTCGCCGAGCGCTGCCGCCAGCGTTTCCAGACCCACCGGGCCGCCGTTGTACATCTCGATGATGGCGCGGAGCAGGCTGCGGTCCAGCTCATCCAGACCCAGCGCATCCACGTCCATCCGTTTGAGGCTCATCAGGGAAACATCCCGGTCGATGATGCCGTCGCCCAGCACGGTGGCGAAGTCGCGGACGCGCTTGAGGAAGCGGTTCGCCACACGGGGCGTGCCCCGGCTGCACTTGGCCAGCTCGTAGGCACCCTCCGGGGTGATGGGCTGGTCCAGAATGCCCGCCGAGCGCTGGATGATGCGGCTCAGTTCATCGGGGCTGTACAGCTCCAGCTTGAGCAGCACACCGAAGCGGTCCCGCAGGGGGCCGGTGATCTGGCCCGCACGGGTGGTGGCACCCACCAGCGTGAAGCGGGGCAGGTTGATGCGGATGCTCTGGGCGCTGGGGCCCTTGCCGATCATGATGTCCAGCGCATAGTCTTCCAGCGCCGGATAGAGCACCTCTTCCACCTGCCGGGACAGGCGGTGGATCTCGTCGATGAAGAGCACGTCGCCCTCCTGCAGGTTGGTCAGCAGGGCGGCCAGATCGCCGGGCTTCTCGATGGCCGGGCCGCTCGTGATGCGGATCTGGACCCCCATCTCGTTGGCGATGATGCCCGCCAGCGTCGTTTTGCCCAGGCCCGGCGGGCCGTAGAGCAGGATGTGGTCCATCGGCTCGCCGCGGCGCTTGGCCGCTTCCAGATAGATCTTCAGGTTCTGCTTGACCTTGTCCTGACCGATGTAGTCTTCCAGATGCTGGGGACGGAGGCTGTTTTCCTCGTTGTCCGCCGTGGTCAGGCCCGGCTGCATCATTTTTGCGCCATAGAGCGCGGTTTCGTCCTGCATCGTTTACCTCCTGCCCGCCATGCTGCGCAGCGCCAGCTTGATGATCTCTTCCACGGGCAAGGTGCCGTCGATCTTGGAGACGGCCAGGGCGGCTTCGCTCTGGCTGTAGCCCAGCGACACCAGCGCCGCAATGGCCTGCCCGGCCCCCTGAGCGGCGGGCGTGTCGGCCGCAGCACCAGCCACGTCTTCCAGATTGATGCCCTCCACGAAGCCCTTGGCCACCTTGTCCTTCAGTTCCAGCACGATGCGCTGGGCCAGTTTGGGGCCGACGCCGGACGCGGCCTTGAACGCCTTGTGGTCGCCCGCCGAGATGGCCAGCGCCACCCGGTCCGGCTCCATGACGCTCAGGATGGCAAGGCCGACCTTGGGGCCGACGCCCGACACCGCCGTCAGCATCTCGAAGCAGGCCTGCTGCTCCTCAGTGGCAAAGCCGTACAGGCTGACGTCGTTCTCGGTCACACTCATCACGGTGTAGATGGTGGCGTCCTTCCCCACACCGGGCAGCGCACCGGCCACGCTGGCCGGGCACTGGGCAAAGTAGCCCACGCCGCCGCAGCTGAGCACCACGGCGTTCAGCGTCTTTTTGATGATCTTTCCAGTCAGACAGTAAATCATAAAACCTCTCAGTCAGCGCATTCGCGCTGCCAGCTCCCCTGTCAGGGGAGCCTTTGGCAGGTCGGGCAGGCCCGGCAAATGCAGTGCACTGCCCTCATTCTAAAAGCTTCCGCTTCAGATCGGCCCCACGCCCTGGCGGCGGAACCGGTTGAGCTGGTTGCCGTTGGTGTGGCAGAACGTGATGGCCATCGCCAGAGCATCGGCGGTATCGTCCGGTTTGGGAATCGCAGGCAGATGCAGCAGGATGCGGGTCATCTCCTGCACCTGTTTCTTCACGGCCTTGCCGTAGCCGGTGACGGCCTGTTTCACCTGCATGGGGGTGTACTCGTAGATGGGCAGGCCCGCCTGCGCCGCCGCCAGCAGGATGACGCCGCGCGCCTCGGCCACGCCGATGACGGTGGTCTGGTTGTGCTGGTAGAACAGCTTTTCGATGGCCAGCACCTCCGGCTGTGTCCGCTCGATGACCTCCCGGATGCCGGCATACACCTCATCCAGCCGCCGCTCGAACGGCACCCCGGCATCGGTGCACACCGCGCCGAAATCCACCGGCGCAAACCGGTTGCCTGCATAGTCCACAACGCCCCATCCCACGATGGCATACCCAGGGTCGATGCCCAAAACTCTCATTCTGCGATACCTTTCCTATTATAATCAATCCATTATACCACAATCCATGGGCCAGAGCAACGGAGAACACAACCAGTTTGCGGAAACCTCCACCCAAATCCCAAAAATCATACAAAACCTTCTTTATTTTGTCATAACTGTTCCGTATAATAGAAGATAGGGACTCTTTGGAAACACCCGTCCCAGGCTGTGGGACGATTTTTAAGAACGCTACATGGATACAGGAGGAACACTCATGGCAAACGAAAAGATCCTTGTCGTGGATGACGACGTCAATATCTGCGAGCTGCTGCGGCTCTATCTGACCAAGGAGGGCTATCAGGTCACCATCGCCAACGACGGCGAGGAAGGTCTGGACAAGTTCAATCAGGTCAAGCCGGACATGGTCCTGCTGGATGTGATGATGCCCAGGATGGACGGTCTGGAAGTCTGCCGCCGCATCCGCAAGCTGGGCAATACGCCGGTGATGATGCTCACGGCCAAGGGCGAGACCTTTGATAAGGTGCTGGGCCTGGAACTGGGCGCGGACGACTACATGGTCAAGCCCTTTGACGCAAAAGAGGTCGTGGCCCGCATCAAGGCGGTGCTGCGCCGTTGCCAGACCAGCACGGCGGCTGCCGAGAGCACCGAGGGCGTCATCGAGTTTGACAACCTCCGCCTGGATATGAACAGCTACGAGCTGCGGGTCAAGGGCAAGGTGGTGGAGGCGCCCCCCAAGGAGCTGGAGCTGCTCAACTGCCTGGCCTCCCATCCGAACCGCGTCTACACCCGCGACCAGCTGCTGGACGAGGTATGGGGCTTCGAATACTACGGCGACAGCCGCACCATCGACGTCCATGTCAAGCGCCTGCGCGAGAAACTGGCCGGTGCCTCCGATAAGTGGGAACTCAAGACCGTCTGGGGCGTGGGCTATAAGTTCGAGGTGCGTCAGTAATGCGCAAAAGTATTTCCGTCACCTTCTTTTCGGTGGTGGCGACCCTTCTGGTGCTGGGCACGGCGGTGATGGGCTGCTCGGAGTGGGTCCTGTTCAACCGCTACTTTGCGCAGGAGCGGTACGAAGCACTGGACAGCGTGGCCGAGGTCACCCGGCGGGCGGCGGACTACGTGGTCCAGCAGGCGGCCCTGCCCAAGGGCGAGGAACTGGACGCGCTGAGCACCAAGCTGGAGATCATCGGTGAGAGCGCCGAGGCCTATCTGTTCCTGACCGATGAGGACGGCCATGTCCTCATCACCTCCAACCCGGCGCAGCTGGCAGAGGATGCCGTGCCGCAAGCCCTGATGGCCAGGGTGGGGGATGAGAAGCCCTACCATGTCCTGAGCACGCTGGATGGCGTCCTGACCGAAAAAAGCTACGTTTCCGTGCGGAAAATGATGGACGACAACGGCGCTTGCAGCGGCTATCTCTTCCTATGCTCGTCCGGTGCACGGCTGACCGATTTCAAGGAGGAGTTCTGGTCGAACTTCTTCTTCTCGGCCTGCATCATGCTGCTCTGCGCCAGTGTGCTGACAAGCGTCCTGATGCGGCGGCTCACCGACCCGCTGCAAAAGATCACCGAGGCCGCGCAGCGGTTCGGCGGAGGGAATCTCTCGGTCCGCGTTGAGGGGGTCGAGGGCGAAGGCGAGGTCGTGGACCTGGCCCACACCTTCAACCAGATGGCCGAAAACATCCAGTCCAACGACAATTCGCGCGGCCAGTTCATGGGCAACATCGCCCACGAGCTGCGCACCCCGATGACCACCATCAAGGGCTTTATCGACGGCATTCTGGACGGCACCATCCCGCCCGACATGCAGAACCATTATTTGCAGCTGGTCAGTGAGGAGACCGGCCGTCTGGCCCGGCTCATCCAGAACATGCTGGACCTGTCCAAGCTGGAAAGCGGCGAATATCAGGTGAACGCCCGGATGTTCAACATCTGGGAGACCCTGACCGGCGTGGCGCTCTCGGCGGAACAGCGGATCAACGACGGCATGATCGAGCTGGAGGGCCTGACCATGGACGAAAAAGTTCTGGTCTATGCCGACCCCGATCTCATTCATCAGGTGGCGTACAACCTTCTGGACAACGCCATCAAGTTCACCCCGGCGGGCGGGACCATCCGGTTCCACGTCGAGAAGCTGGGCCCGGAGGTGGAGGTCTCCATCTGGAACTCCGGTCAGGGCATCAGCCCGGAGGCGCTGCCCTATGTGTTCCAGCGCTTCTATAAGGAAGACCGCTCCCGCGGCCTCCACGCCCGCGGCGCAGGTCTGGGCCTGAACATCTGCAAGGTGCTGGTCAACCTGTCCGGCGGCCAGATTCGGGTCGAGAGCCAGCAGGGCGAGTGGTGCCGGTTCGTGTTCACCCTGCCCACCTGCCCGCCCAACCCCGGCGAGATCAAGCGCCTGCCCGACGAAGCGGGCCGTCCGGTGCCGGTGGAAGACCCCGCCAGTATGAAGCCGGTCAACTGAATCCTGCACAGCCAGGCTGTTCCGTAGCGTGGAACGGCTTGGCTGTTTTTTGCATGATGGGGGCCGCAAAAGGGATTTTTGCGACTTTTCCGTGAAAAACACGGCTGCGGATTTGATTTTTTCTGCGTTTTCATGTAAACTAAGAATAGCTATGTCTACCCTGGATTCTGTCCCTGTACGGAGCACAAAAACGGGACGCATGGCAAAACTTTTTGAAAAAATAACGGAGAGTACAAACGAACATGACGATTGTAAGTCCTTCGATCCTTTCAGCCGATTTCACGAAGCTGGGCGCAGACTGCCGGATGGTGCTGGACGCCGGGGCGCAGATGCTGCACTACGATGTGATGGACGGCCATTTCGTGCCCAACATCAGCTTTGGTGTGCCGGTGCTGAAGAGCCTGCACAAGGGGATGCCTGCGGCGTTCTACGATGTGCACCTGATGATCAGCCACCCGCTGGCTTATGCCGAGCCGTTTGCAAAGGCGGGGGCCACGCTGCAGAATTTCCATCTGGAATGTGAGGACGACATCCAGCAGACCATCGACGCCATCAAGGCGCAGGGGTGCAAGGTCGGCCTGACCATCAAGCCGGGCACGGCCCCGGAGGCGCTGGCCCCGTATCTGGACCAGCTGGATCTCGTTCTGGTCATGAGCGTGGAGCCGGGTTTCGGCGGGCAGAAGTTCATGCCCTCGGCGCTGGAAAAGCTGCGCTGGCTGCGCGAAGAGCGGGCCAGACGGAGCGCCCATTTCCTTCTGGAAGTGGACGGCGGCGTGGACGACGCCACGGCTCCGCTCTGCGTGGAGGCCGGTGCGGACATTCTGGTGGCGGGCAGCGCCGTCTTTGGTGCGGCAGACCCGGCGGCGGCTGTGCGCCGTCTGGCTGCGCTGTGAGAGGTGCTGAGCCATGGATGAAACATTGATCCGGGCGCAGCAGCGGGAACTGACCCGGACGGGCCGCTACTACCGGCATGTCTGCTGGATGGCCGTCCCGCTGCTGTGCATGTCCTGCTACTTCTACGGGCTGCGGCCGCTGCTGCTCTGCGGCGCGGCGGTGATCACCGGCAATCTGTGCGACCGTCTGGTCTCACTGCTGCGCCGGCGCGTCTACCAGTCCAACGATTTTTCCAGCGAGAGCTTCGCGCTCCTCATCGCGCTGCTCATGCCCGCCACGGTGGACTGGTACGTCCTCATCGCGGCGGTCCTGGCCGGTGTCTTCATCGGCAAGGAGGTCTTCGGCGGCTACGGCAGCTACCCGTTCCACCCGGCGGCGGTGGGCTACGTCATCGCGGCGGTGTCCTGGCCGGAACAGGTGTTCCAGTACCCCCAGCCGTATACCGCCATCCCCCTGTGGGGTGCGTCGGCTGTGCCGGTGTCGGATACCATCTCCCGGACCCTGCGCAGCGGCGGCATCCTGAACCTCAGCCCGATCTCGCTGGTGCTGGGCGAGTATGCCGCCCCCATGGGCACCGGCGCTGCGCTGGTCATCCTGGCCTGCGGGCTGTTCCTGTGGTATCAGAAGGATACCCGCCTGAGCGCCGCCGTCAGCTTTCTGGTGACGAGCGCCCTCATCGCGTTTCTGTTCCCCCGGCAGGTGGGCCTGCTGGACACTTCCTTTGTGGCCAGTCTGCTCCCCCGCCTGCAGTGTGTGCGGGATGAGCTGCTGACCGGCGCGATGCTGTTCAGCGCGGTCTTCCTGCTGAACGAGCCCTATACCTGTGCCCATCACCGCATCGGCCGTATCCTGTACGGTGTGCTGGTGGGTGCCGCGACCATGGGCTTCCGCTACTTTGGCGTCTACGATACGGGGGTCTGCTTTGCACTGCTCACGGTCAACAGCATTTCCGGCTGGCTGGACCGCACCGAGACCCGCCTGTACCGTCTGCTGGGCTGGAAGGAGGATGCGGAATGAAACGTCACGTTGCAGAAATGATCGCCCGCGACCCCGAAAAGTTCGCACACCATGACCGAGTCTTCAAAAACAACCCGGTCGTCATGCAGGGCATGGGCCTGGCCCCGCTGGTGGTGCTGGCCACCAGCGGCAGAAACGCCGTGATGCTGGCGGTGGCCGTGGCCCTGCTGCTGACGCCCTCGCGGATGCTGGCCTGCCTGCTCAGCCGTCTGTGCCCCCTGCGGGACGAGCGCCCGGCCCCCGAAGAGCTGGAAAAGAGGCTGCTGCCCCGCGCCTTTGTCTACAGCGGCAGCGCCGCCGTGGTGTATCTGGCGGTGTATCCCATCCTGAACGCCCTCTTCGGCACCGATCTGCTGGTGCTGGGCATCTACCTGCCTCTGCTGGTGGTGGAGCCGCTGCTGACCTACCGCTTTGGCCGGGTGCAGGAGTCGCCCCGCAAGGCCCATGCCCTGCATGACCACGGGATTGTTCAGGAACTGTCTCTTATACACATCTGACGCTGCCGACGATAAGG
>ENA-OZXL01000334-OZXL01000334.1-human-gut-metagenome-genome-assembly--contig:-NODE-334-length-11125-cov-4.108401_pt1 | contig 11125 bp, 7 predicted proteins | sample MGYA00243540_ERZ654093 | MGnify/ENA primary metagenome ERZ654093 (study PRJEB26926, sample SAMN06165126) | human gut metagenome | biome: ENVO:00009003; feature: ENVO:2100002; material: ENVO:00002003... | reverse complement strand
TACGAGATGACGTCGAGTCTCGTGGGCTCGGAGATGTGTATAAGAGACAGACCTTATTCCCCTCTCCTCACCATAGGAATTTTCCTATTACAAATAGGGAAACTCTCCTTTACAAATAGGAATATTCCGTTTATTGTATCATTCCCTCCACTTATCTTTGTGACATAAGAAAAACAAATTTTAAAATTAACGGATATGAGAACAAAAATACTGAAATACTTCGGAATGGTAGTTGTACTGATAATAATGGTTAACCTAACCTCCTGTGAAGTATCCATAGAAAGTTGGTACGATGATGATGATTACAGCGAAATATATTACAGAACCACTCGGGAACTATGCAGCCGGACCTGGCAGGAAACTTGGGTACAAGACGGTGAATACTACACACAACGACTAGACTTTTACGAAAATAGAACAGGCACAGACATCATACGAATAGAACATCGGAACGGCTATGTAACCGAAGACAGGTACAATTTTGAATGGAGATGGGATAACAGCGCACAGACATGCATCCGTATGGTTTACGGTCCTAGTGACATTTCATATTTTGAAAATGTATGGTTGGCCGGAAACTTCTTAAAAGGCACATTGGATGGTGTCAATGTAAATTTCACAGGAATCAGGTAAAAAGAAAAAAAGCGGGATGATACCCAACACATATCATCCCGCTCTCCTTTTTCCCAATACACTACTCACTCTTAATGCTATTTACCGGATTCTCATTAGCGATATGCCATGCCTTAAGCACCACACAAGCCACAATAATAATCGCTACAATTAAAGCCGTAGCCAAAAAGAGTAACGGATTAAGATCAACCTGTTCCGCAAACTGTTCCAACCATGCTTTCCCAATAAAATAAGCTATAACAATTCCGAGTAAAATAGAAGGAATAGAAACATATAGAATATCACATACCAGCAGACGGAGAATGTTTGATGCTTCCGCACCATTCACTTTACGAATAGCTATCTCCTTACTGCGACGTTGCGTTTCATCGTTTACATAACCTATCAGCCCCATAATCACTATAAGCAGGATAAAACCGGAAGTGATAAGGACAGAATTGCGGAAACGATATACATCTTTATAGATTTCGGACAGCATATCATCCACTGTATGGAATGTTAAAGCCACTTGTGGAAAAGTTTTGTCCATGAATTCATTCAGGCGCTTCAAATTTTCATCGTAGGGTTCTTTCAACCGTACATTGAAGGTATGATTAAACGCATTACCACCTATCAGCACAATGGGTTGCTGCGCCTGATAGAAACTTTGATTGCGCACATCACGGAACACACCTACTATAGTTCCTTCCTTAATCTCATCAAAAGGTTTTCCTACGGCTCCATCCGTCCATTTCTTAAGCCGGACTATCTCTTCATTCACCAGCAGATCTTTGGCATGGGTCATCGGCTTTCCTTCTATAATCGTAATGCCTACCACATCCGGATAATTAAAATCCACATAGTTCATATTAAGAACACCTATACGCTTGCCGTCACTGCCCATCAATCCTTTTGTCCAATATTGGCCCAATACACTATGGCTGGCTGTAGCCACGCTCTCTACCATAGGCTGACGCCGGATCTCATCGCGCATATGAGGAACAATTTCAATGTCTAGCCAACTTTCGGCTTCTACCAGTCCGGCAGTATTGATCCCCATATCCCTGTTCATCAAATGACTATACTGCATTAACGTAACCAGTAATAATCCCAAGACAAAAGACACACCGGTAAACTGTATAAACAACAGTGACCGTTTCCATCCTTTTTTACCATCAGTATAACGACGGAATACCTGTGTGACAGGAATATGTGAAAAAATACGTCCGGGCAATACACCTGCCAACAAAAATAAAAGTACAACAACCAGCAGCGGTACCCACAAAGTTCCCCATGTAAAGAGTGATGCAAGTCGCACCGACAGCAAATCTTCTATCAAATCCCGCGCATTGAAAATGATAAATGCACAGACCAGAATGGATACCAGAACAATAATGCCCGTTTCCATCATAAACATACTGAAGATATTCCCATTATTGGCACCATTGCACTTATGGACACCGACACTCTTGGCACGACGTCCCAAAGTAGCAATTACAATAAGCATATAGTTCATAATAGCGACAAAGAAGATAGAGAAACCCAAAAAGCCATAGATAACTAGACGCTTTGTTGTTTCTGAAGAAGTCTGATGCTTTGTTGCCAATGGAATGACACTGAGTTCCAGTTTCCAACCGTTATGTTCAGTCGGCATGTATTTCTCCACCATCCGCTGGATGTTATCGTTTACCACCTCTATATCCGAAGCTTCTCCGGTCCGGAACACTGCATAAAAAATATCATTTCCTCCCCATCCGGCTCCATCCTTATAACCTCCTTCTTTATGTACACTTACTACAAAGTCTGCCTTAAACATGGTATTCTCCGGAATATCACGATAAACACCACGGACAATCATTTCAGTTTTCCGCTCCAACATTAACACTTTACCTATAGGATCTGCATCACCAAAAAAACGGCGTGCAAAACTCTCGGACACAAACAAAGTATTGGAGTTAATCAAATCGTTAGGATTTCCCTTTAAAACCGGAATGCCAAAGGTTTGGAAAAAACAAGTATCCACCATAAGACACTGTTCGTCATCCGACAACAATTGATTTTCATAATAATAATTACCGTTGGCTGTGTAAGAATTTATACAAGTAGCTTTTTCCACTTCTCCTGGCATATTCTCAGCCAAAGCCGCCGCTATCGGAGCAAAAACGGAATAATCATAGATATCCCCATCGACTCACCTGTTTCCAAATTATGGTAATATGCGCGGACTATTCCTAGATTTCCAGCTTCAGGATAACATTTTTCATAACTTAACTCAAATGCAATCTGCGAGAACAACAGGATGCCAACAGTCAGCCCCAATGAAAGCGATATGACTTTCGTCACATTACTTCCACGACCGTGTAATATCGTTTGTATTGCATAATATAATTGCTTCATCGCTATCTATTTAGTTACTCAACTTTAATACTCTTTACCGGATTCTCATTAGCAATACGCCAAGCTCTAACAACGACACACACCACTATCAGAGCGATAATCACCAATGCTGTTCCGACAAAATACAACGCATTCATATCTATCGTTTCGGCAAATTGATCCAACCAAGCCTTTCCTGTAAAGTACGATACTACAATTCCTATCAAGACCGATGGGACAGCAACATATAATATATCACGGGACAGCAACCGAAGAATAGTCGAAGCTTCAGCACCATTCACCTTACGGATAGCTATTTCCTTACTGCGACGTTGTGTTTCATCATTCACGTAACCTATCAACCCCATAACAACAATAAGCAAAATAAAAGTAGAAGTAATCCATACAGAATTACGAAAACGATATACATTGCGATAGATTTCCTTCAGCATGGTATCTATCGGAATAAATTCCAATGCCTTAGTGGAATGCACCTGCTCCATGTATTCGTTCAGCTTTTTCAAACTCTCATCGTATGGCTGCTTTAAACGTACATCAAAAGTGTGACTGGTATTATGACTATAAACCAAAGCCACGGGAAACTGCTTATAAAGAAAAGACGTATTGCGCACATTACGGAATACACCAACAATGGTTCCGGCTTTATCAAAATCATTCAACCGTTTGCCTACTGCCCCATCTGTCCATTTCATCAGCCGCACTACTTCTTCGTTGACCAATACATCTCCCTCATTCTGCATATCTTTCCCTTCAATAATAGTAATCCCCATGGTTTCAGCATAATTCTTATCACAAGGATTATACATCAAGGTTTCTATTCGCTTGCCACTATTATCAATCAGCCCACGAGTCCAATATTCTCCCAGAACACCATGCATAGAACGGGTGGCATTTTCCACCATGGGTTGACGACGAAGATCGTTAACCATATTCTCTGCTTCTTCGGGTGACATCCATGTTTCCGCCTCCACCAATCCTGGAGTACGGATACCCATATCACTATTAATCAGATGATGATACTGCATCAAAGATACTAACAAAATCCCCATCACAAAAGATACCCCCATAAATTGTACAAATAAAAGAGAACGCTTCCACCCCTTTTTCCCATCTGTGTAACGACGAAAAACTTGAGTGACAGGAATGCGTGAAAACAATCTTCCCGGCAGCACTCCGGCTACTATGAACAGTACAAAAACAATGAGCATCGGAACCCATAAAGTTTCCAATGTAAAGAGTGAGGATAACTGCACCGAAAGTAAATCTTCTATCAGATCTTTGGTATTGAAAATAATAAAGAGGGCCACTATAACGGACATCAATACCACAATCCCCGTCTCAAAAAGGAACATACTGAAAATATTGATTGCACTGGCACCACTACACTTATGCACACCTATACTTTTTGCCCTGCGGCTCATGGTAGCAATAGCTACTAATACATAGTTCATGATTGCCACAAAAAATATGGCAAAGCCCAAAAAACCATAAATGTAAAGGCGAGTGCGGGTATTTGAGTCATCCAGATGAATTTCGGGCAATGGCTGTGCATCATAAAAATTTCTCCATTCATCATCAGCAGAATCAGGATAATATTTTTGCATAGCCTTGTATATCTGACGATTGATTTCTTCCCTGTCCACCCCATCGCGCAAACGGAGAATAGTATAATAAATGTCATTACGCCCCCATGTTCCACCCCCTATATAACCACCTCCGGCATAAATGGGAGCTACAAAATCAAAATGATAGGCCGTATTTTCCGGAGTATCCTGATAAACACCACGGACTGTCAGTTCATGCTGTTTATCCAAAGATAATTTTTGTCCCACAGGGTCCTGTCCACCAAAGACATCACGAACAAAAGTTTCAGAAACGAATATGCTCCCTGCCCTTTGCAATTCCTCAGGATTTCCTTTCAATACTTTGATGCCGAAAGTACGGAAATAGCAAGTATCTACATAAGCGTAGTTTACGTCTTTCAGCTTATGACCATCCTTGAATACATTTAATGTCTCAAAATTGAAAATGACTGTAGCATTTTCAATCCATTGTGACAAATCACTGCGGAATGCTTCTGCCATCGGAGCAAACAAGCTATCATCATATCCTTCTCCTTTCTCTCCAGTCTTTACATTCTCTCCTCCTCCACGTACCAACACCAATCGGTCGGCATCAGGGTAACATTTTTCATAATTGAGTTCAAATGCTATTTGTGAAAAAAGCAGAACACCAATAGTCAAGCCTAATGAAAGCGATATGATTTTTGTCACATTGCTTCCACGGCCGTGTAATGTCGATTGTATTGCATAATAGATTTGTTTCATTACAACCACCCTTTCATTATTATTCTTTAATGTTCGCCACTACACTACCGTCAAACAAATGAATGACACGATGAGCAAATCCGGCATCATGCTGAGAGTGAGTTACCATGACAATACTAGTCCCCTCCTTGTTAAGTTCGGTCAATAGATTCATTACTTCAGCACCGTTCTTTGAGTCCAAATTACCGGTAGGCTCATCGGCGAGGATCAATTTAGGGTTAGTAACCACAGCACGGGCAATAGCCACACGCTGTTGTTGACCGCCGGAAAGCTGCTGCGGGAAATGCTTGGCACGATGACTCAAGTTCATTCGCTTTAAAATTTCCAGAACACGCTCCTTACGTTCACTGGCCTTGATTCCAAGATAAGTCAACGGTAATTCCACATTTTCAAAAACATTCAGTTCGTCTATCAGATTAAAGCTTTGAAATACAAAACCTATTACACCTTTACGCAGGCGGGTGCGTTCTTTTTCTTTCAGATTGGCTACTTCGTTGCCCAGCAACTTGTAACTGCCTTCAGTAGGATTGTCCAGCAGACCAAGGATATTCAATAAGGTGGATTTTCCACAACCTGATGGTCCCATAATAGCTACAAACTCTCCTTCTTTCACCTCTATGTTTACATGATTCAACGCAATTGTTTCTACTTCTGAAGTACGAAATACCTTACTTAAATTTTCAATCTGTATCATAATAATAAATTTTAATTGTTTGTTCTATTGATCTTTATTCTGATTTAATACTCTTTACTGGATTCTCATTGGCAATGCGCCATGTTTTGGAAATGACACAACTGACAATCAATATCAAGACCACGATAGCTACACATACATAATAAGGAACAAGCGAACCTACAGTCACAGCAAACTGTTCCATCCATAAACCACCTACATACCATGCCCCTAGTGTACCTGCGACTACAGCCGGGAAAGAAATCCAAAGAACATCTTGCACCAACATTTCCAATATCGCAAATGACTCAGCTCCATTCACTTTACGAATAGCAATTTCTTTCGAACGTCGCTGTAATTCATCATTAATATAGCCTATCAGTCCCATCAAAGTAATAAACAAGATGGCAATTGCCGCCAATAAAGTCGCATTACGAAATACACGAACGGAATTATAACTATCCGCCATTTTTTGTTCCAAGCTTTCAAAGCCGACTGTTTGATTAGGAAAAGCTTCGGCAGCATCACGCTTCAGTTTCTGAAGATTCTCACCAAAGGGTTCCTTCAGACGGAGATAAACAAGATCAGCCAAATCTTTGGGATGATGATGCAGGACAAACGGTTTCAGCTCTGAGTAGAATCCGCCAATATTAAAATCTTTAATCACACCTACTATTTTGACACGGCCTTCTTCTGTCTGTATACTCTTACCTAAAACATCTTTTCCCCAATGCATTCTCCGTACAAATTCCTCATTCACTGCCACCTCACCGGATTCACGAGGCACACGCCCTTGCTGTATGACCATTCCCATAAAAGCTACATAATTCTCCTGAGTAAAATCATAACGGCTGGAAAAAAGACTCGTTCCTTTCTCATCCGGTATCATCTGCCCGCTATATCCATTAGACGGATAGCTAGTTGCCGAAGTCAATGCTTCCACGTATGGAAGCCCCTCATAAAAGTGACGGGCAGCAAGCCGGGCTTTAGCATCCGGTGCATTATTAACGCCAATCACTACCCGCTCAGGATTATAACCCGGATCTTTATTAATAACATAATGATACTGGAGCATCACTACACACATCAATCCACATATAAAAGCCACTCCTGCAAATTGGATAAACAATAACGGACGTTTCCATCCTTTCTTACCCTCTGTATAACGCCGGAAAACCTGTGTGACCGGTATCTTTGAAAAAATTCGTCCCGGCAGCACACCACCAATGAGGAATAAGACAGCAGTCACTCCAAAAGGCACCCAAATACGTTCCACCGCAAAAAGAGACTCCAGTTTAGCAGCTGTAGTATCTTCCACAAATTCCCGGAAATTAAACATTAAAAAAACCATCAAAAACAATGAAAGCAAAATAATAATACCGGTTTCCCACATAAACATACCAAAAACAGTACCCGTTCCCGCTCCGCTGCATTTATGAACACCAATACTTTTGGCACGCCGGCTCAATGAAGAAATAGAAATCAACACATAATTCAATGTCGTGATAAACAAAATAGATATACCTAAAATAAGCATAATATTACGCATTCTTTTCACTTCATCATATCCACGGTACGTATCCCGAACAGGTTTTGCCATGACAGTGATTCCCAACTTATCACTTCTGGGAATATGTTGCTGTACTACCATATCAATACGCTTGTTCAATTCATCCAAATCAATATCCTGCTTCAACCGGATATATTCCTTCCAGCTGTCCCCACCGTTCCATGAATAATTTCCTATCCGGCGGCTCCAGATAGAAGGCAAGGAAATGACAGCCTTCGGTCGCATAGTACAATTCTCAGGTAAAGCAGCTACGTTCCTTTGACTGTCAACTCAATTTCCTTATTGAAACTAATTATTTTACCAATCGGGTTCTCACCGCCAAACATTTTATCCGCCAAATCTTTACTCAGGAAAATTACATCTTTTTGCTGCAATTCACGTACCGGATCACCACTCAAGACCTCAATACCCATTGTCTGAAAAAACAATGAATCAGCAGCAACTTTAAAATCATCAAAGCGGACACTCCCGTTATAAATAGGTGCCGAAACCGGCCACGAGCCTGTACTTGCCGCCGATTCCACAATTTCCGGCATTGCATCCAGTATGCCTCCGGCAGCTGCACCGATAATGAACTCACTCGGAGGAAAAGGCTCTCCATTTACTGTCCATATATTCCACAATTGGTATAATTTATCATGATCCTTAAAACAAGTATCAAAACTCTGCTCATACACAACTCTTGAGAAAAGCAGAATACTCATAGTCAGGCCCAAGCCTAACGAAACGACTTTTATAATATTAGCTCCACGTCCATGTATCAAAGCCTGAATGACATAATAAATCTGTTTCATATTTCGTGTTTTTAATTATTATTATTTTAAAAGAGAGAAGTCCCGTTTCACAACGTTACTTCCCATAAAGTGTATAAGAAACTAAAGTTTCTATAATTCGTTCTCTATAATATAAATGCCAAAACCGTGCCACGCAAACAAATAACTGATTAACAACACATTGCAAAATAACAAAAAGAAACAGTCTGTCTAATTATTAGACAATGATGTATGATAATTAGACAGACTATGAAAACAAACAAATAGTTCTACGCTTCAAACTTATTGGAATTTGCCTTATTTTACTATCTTTGCATTATCACCTATATAAAACAAATTATTATGAAACACATTCTTTTGGCAGCCTGTGCGGTTGCCATATTAAGCGGTTGCGGTTCGCAAGGGAAACAGGCAGCCCCTACCGGAAATCCATTCCTTTCAGAGTACACAACTCCCTTCCAGGTTCCTCCTTTCGACCAAATCAAGATGGAACATTACAAACCCGCCTTTTTGCAGGGCATGGAAGAACAACAGAAAGAGATTGACGCTATAGTGAACAACCCCGAACCCGCCACTTTCCAGAATACCATTGCAGCACTGGATCAAAGCGGAGCGTTACTTCGTAAAGTCAGCACCGTATTCTACGGACTGAAAAGCGCCAATACCAATGATGAAATGGACGCACTGAGCCGTGAACTCTCTCCACTACAATCAAAACACAGCGATGACATCGCCTTAAATGAAAAACTTTTTGCACGCATCAAAGCTGTCTATGAAAATCCCGGCAATTTGGACAAAGAGCAAAAGAAGTTGTTGGAAGAAACCTATAAAGATTTTGTACGTGGAGGTGCCAACCTGGATGCCGACAGTCAAAAAAAACTGCGGGAATTAAATAGTGAGATTTCCATGTTACAGCTCACCTTCGGCCAAAATATGCAGAAGGAAACCAATGCTTTCCAATTGATCGTGGACAAAGAAGAAGACTTAGCCGGATTACCCCAAAACCTGATTGCCAGTGCTGCCGAAACAGCTAAAGAAGCAGGCATGGAAGGCAAATGGATTTTCACCCTGCATAATCCCAGCGTCATGCCTTTTCTGCAATATGCCGATAACCGAGACCTGCGTGAAAAGATATTCAAAGGATACATTAACAGAGGAAATAACGGAAATGAATACGACAACAAGGAAGTGGTGCGCAAACTGCTCAAGGCCCGTCTGGAAAAAGCCAAGCTGATGGGATATGAAAACTATGCTTCCTTTGCACTGGAAGAACGTATGGCAAAAACACCGGATGCCGTATATAAATTATTAGATCAGATTTGGACACCTACTCTGTCCAAAGCCAAAGAAGAACTGGCAGATATCAATGCCGAAATAAAGAAAGACGGAAAAACCTTCACAGCCGAAGGTTGGGACTGGCGTTATTATGCAGACCGAGCCAAGAAAGCCAAATTCGACTTGGATGAAAATCAGGTACGTCCTTATCTGAAACTGGAAAACGTACGTGACGGTGTGTTCTATGTTGCCAACAAACTGTACGGTATCACTTTCACCCAGCTGGACAATCTTCCCCTCCCTCATCCCGATGCACAGGCATTCGAATGTAAGGACAAAGACGGTTCTCATCTAGGTGTACTCTATATGGACTTCTTTCCGCGTGCCAGCAAGAAAGGTGGCGCATGGTGCGGAAGCTATCGTTCACAGACCTACAAGGACGGCAAGAAAGTGGCTCCTGTAGTAACCGTGGTATGCAACTTTACCAAACCGGCAGCCGGACAACCCGCTTTGCTCAGTGCAGATGAAGCGAATACCTTGTTCCACGAATTCGGACACGCTTTACATAATCTTTTCAAAGATGTACATTATTATGGTGTGGCTAGTGTTCCGCGTGATTTTGTAGAACTGCCGTCACAGATAGATGAGCATTGGGCTTTTGAACCGGAGGTATTGAATGTATATGCCAAACATTATCAGACAGGTGAAGTTATTCCTGCCGGACTGGTTGAAAAAATGGACAAGAGTGGCAAATACGGACAAGGCTTCGCTACGGCTGAATATTTAGCTGCTTCCCTGCTGGATATGGATTATCATGTATTAAAAGAAATTCCCGATGATATGGACGTTATGCAGTTCGAAGCAGAAACATTAGGTAAGCGCGGATTGCTGAAACAAATTCCGTCACGCTATCGCACCACTTATTTCAACCACACCATGGGTGGTGGATATACTGCCGGTTACTATAGTTATATTTGGGCAGAAGTGCTGGATTGTGACGCATACGAGGCATACAAGGAAACAGGCGATATCTTTAATCAAGAAGTAGCAGGAAAGTTCCGCAAATATATCCTCACTCCCGGCTGCATTGACGATGCGATGGACATGTATGTCAATTTCCGTGGCAAAGAACCCGGTATTGATCCCTTGTTGAAGAACAGAGGACTAAAATAACCCTCTAACCCTAAATAGAATTCCTCCCCCTGCAAAAGACAAATGATTGTGACTCTTGCAGTGGGAGGATTCTCATTTTGTAGTATGATTGCGGATAGTTCTTTTTATTTTTTGTTCCAAAGCAAGAAATAATCCTCAGAGAAAGCATACCTTTGTGCCTGTCAAATCAAAAATTAAATTATGAATCAACCTATTGCTATGAACACCACAAGAAAACATGTGGTATGGCTGGATGTCGTTCGTTTGGTAGCCATGTTCACCGTAGTTTGCTGCCATAGTGCAGACCCTGTCTCTTATACACATCTGACGCTGCCGACGATAAGGC
>ENA-OZXL01000318-OZXL01000318.1-human-gut-metagenome-genome-assembly--contig:-NODE-318-length-11505-cov-8.483493_pt1 | contig 11505 bp, 9 predicted proteins | sample MGYA00243540_ERZ654093 | MGnify/ENA primary metagenome ERZ654093 (study PRJEB26926, sample SAMN06165126) | human gut metagenome | biome: ENVO:00009003; feature: ENVO:2100002; material: ENVO:00002003... | reverse complement strand
TCTCAAATGTTTCCTGCCCGGAAATGTTGTCGCTGACCTGAATATAAATCTTCTCACTGCCTCTCTGGGCAACAAAGTCGATTTTCTTTTGATAGAGCTTGCCGACATAAACATCGTATCCACGGCGAAGAAGCTCGATGCAAACGATGTTTTCATATAGTCATCCGCTTTCAAAAACACAATTATTAACTCGACTTTTTGACAGGCAGTGTATCAACAATGATTTTTCCGATATATCAATATAAATATAGTTGAGTTATTAAAAAGATATTATATTAGTCGAATTTCGAATGATCAATTCTGTTTCATATTGACAGAAAACATGAGGGCAATTAGGATGCTGAATTCTTTCAAGAATTTGTCTTGCAGCAGCAATACCTAGATATTTCTGAGGAGTGCTTATGGTTGTCAATGACGGTGAAATTCTGGAAGCAGCAGGGATGTTATCAAATCCAACAACACATATATCTTTGGGAATCTGGAAACCAAGGAACTGCAGTGCGTATATCAACTGGATAGCAGTCCAGTCATTTCCGCAGATGAATACATCTGGCAGTGATATCATAGCTTGCAAATTATTAACTGTGGTCTGAAAATTCCAAAAATCCTCCGGCGTTTGATGAAGAAGGCAATTCTTCTGATTAAGTGGAAGCTGATGTTCAGCAAGACACTCGGATAAGGCATTATAACGTTCCTGGAATCCACGGCTTACATTAGGGGAATAGAGGTCTCCAACAAAACCAAAGCTTTCAGCTCCTTTTTCTATAAGTTGATTAATTATTTTTTTTAGATTCTTTTTACTTTCCATTGTGACTACATCTATTCCATTTAGTTCTTCAAACGGAACATTTGGCATATCTACAGATACAATTGGAAGATTAAATTGTGAGAGGGCATCGCATACAACTTTATCACAGATCTCAACAAGAATAATTCCTTTGATAGAAGAATCAGAAATAGTTTGTGGGAAATTGAGTTGTTTTAGATCACTGTCGGACATGATACTGATTGCCAGATGATAATTCGCATTTGAAAGAATCGATTCAATTCCTCGTAAAACGGTGGTCCAAAATTCGGAGTCGGAAGCGTAAGTTCTGGTAAGGAAAAGAATCGTCCCATTGCTGCCTGTTTCGGAGGCAGGTATGACAGGGGTGGCGAAAGTGGCATTTTTATAACCAAGCTTAGAAGCTGTCTTTATAACCAGATTTCTTGTATTTTCAGATACCTCAGAACTGTTTTTTAAGGCTTTTGAAACAGTATTTCTGGAAAGCCCCAGATGATCAGCAATATTTTGAATGGTACATTTCATAGTAAACTCCTTTTATATTGTATTTATATGTTTCAGATATAGTATAACACAAAATGCACGAATTGCAAACAATACAATATAAAAACAAAATGCACAAAATGCACGGAAAAAGAAGAGAATAATATAAATAATGCACAAAAAATATGAGGCTAAAATATAGAAAAGAGGGAAAAGGAGAAAATACTGTGCAAAAACTTGAAACAATGCAAAGAATATGATAATGTAAATGCATGAAACGAAATGTGCAAATGGTGCAAAAAGGAGGGTAAAAATGAGGCAATTATTTTATAAACAAAAGGAGGGTAAAAATGGGGCGATTATTTTATAAACCAGAAAATGCCTGGGTTGGTGATTTGATTCCATATTATGAAAACGGAACCTATTATGGATTTTATCTTCATGATCCAAGAATACGTGATAAAGAATATGCCGAAGATACTACATGGCATCTGATTGAGACCAAAGATTTTGTTAATCTGGATTATAAAGGTGAATCAATTGCAAGAGGTGGTATTCATGATGCCAACAAGAACGCATATACAGGATCGGTTATCAAATGTGAAAAAGATGGATTGTATCATGTTTTTTATACCGCTTATAATGAGGATTTTAAACTTCGCGGTAAAACAATTCAATCTGTAATGCAGGCCACAGGGAAAAATCTGGAAAATTTGGAGACAGTAAAAGATTTTTTGTTTGTCTCAGATGGAAAACAGTATGAAGAGTTTGACTGGAGAGACCCTTTTGTTTTTTGGAATGACGAAGACCAATGCTATTATATGCTGTTGGCGTCAAGAGTGACGAACAGAGGAGATCTCAGGGGTGGATGCATTGCATTGTGTAAGTCCGAAGATTTAATAAACTGGACTTATGAGAAACCTTTTTATGATCCGAAAATGTATATTACTATGGAATGTCCTGAACTGTTTAAAATGGGCGAATATTGGTATCTGGTATTTTCAACATTTTCAGATCAGTTTACAACACATTATCGTATTTCGAAAAACTGGAATGGCCCATGGGAAATACCTGATGATGATGTTTTTGATACAAGAGCTGATTATGCAATCAAGACTGCTTCTGATGGCAAAAGACGATTTGCTTTCGGATGGATAGCGAGCAAATATGGAAATACTGATTTTGGTCCATGGGAATGGGGCGGAACAATGAATTTTCATGAAATAATTCAGAATTCGAAAAACGGAGAACTTAGAATTAAAGCTATTCCGGAAGTGCTGGATTATTTTTCGAAAGAGATTGAATTGAAAAAAGAAACTTTATATAACTGCAAGATGGTACAGGCGCAGGATGGAGTCAGCGTTGAAAGTGATACGCTGGGGGCTCTTTTATATCCTTTAGAAGGTGATACTTTTGCGTTGGATATGGTAATAAAGCCTGAGAGATACCATGAATTTGGAATTGCGTTACATGTGGATAAAGAACTCGAAACGGGTTATTTCTTACGTATGAACCCTAAAAATCAATTAGTTGCATGGGATATGTGGCCAAGAGGAGAACAGGGAAGATATCAGTGGCAGATAAAGGGAGATGTTCCTTATCAGATAGAAACTGCAAGAAAACTGCCAAAAGCGGAAGAATATCGAGTTCACATCATAAAAGAAAAAGATATCTGCGTAGTGTATATTAATGATGAAATTGTTCTTTCGACCAGGATGTATAATCATAAAGATGGTTATGCAGGTATTTATGTAGTACAAGGCAATGTAAAATTAATTCAATATAAAGAAAAAAGGAGCGAGTAATATGAGGAAAAAGATAATTAGTGCTATGTTGGCATTGTGTATGGCTGGTAGCTTATTAACAGGATGTGGGACGTCTGCTGATGCAGGAAAGAAAAGTAAAGACAGCGGGGACGTTACTACCGTAAAATGGTTTACGTCAAGACCGGTTGACGGAGCAATTGATCAGGTAATGCATGAAATCGCAGATGAATACAGTGAGAAGATGGGTGGAAAATGGAAGATTGAATTTGAAACTACAGCTGATAGACCATCATATTTGCAGAAACTGAAAACATTGATTGCAGGTGGAAATATGCCGGATATCATTGATATTGACGCAGATCCGTATTGCCAGGAACTGGTTGATGCAGGAATGCTTGTAGATGTAAAAAAATTCCTGAAGGATAATGGTAAATATGATAGTTTTTATCCGACTGCTCTGAAATATCAGGAATTTACAGACGGATCCATGTATACACTTCCATTGGAATATCATGTTGAAATGACCTGGTATAATAAGGAAATTTTTGACAAATATGGTTTATCAGTACCGAAAACTATGGATGAGTGGCTGGATGTATGTAAAACGTTGAAGGAAAATGGAGTAACACCAATTTCAGTAGATGGTGTTGACAGATGGCCGGTACAGAGATATCTGGCAATGATGCCGTTTAGAGAATCTGGTAACGATTATATTATCAATCTTCGTGATGGAAAAGAAAAAATGGCCGGAGATGAAGGTAAAGAGGCAGCAACATTCATGAAGAATATGGGACAGTATTTTAATGATGGATTTGCAGCAACGGATTATGCAACTGCACAGTCGATGTTCCTGGATGGAAAATCCGCAATGTACTACATTGGTGATTGGGAGATTGCAGCTATGCAGGACGCTTATAAAGCTGGAAAAATAGATTATTTCTATCTTCCAACTATCGAAAACGGAAAAACAGATGCAAGTGAATTTTGCGTAAACTCTGGAATCGGAATGGCATTCAATGCAAAAACATTTGATGCAAAAACCAAAGACTTTATACTTTACGTACTGGATAACTATGGTAAAAAATATGCAGCAAAACAGCAGATGTCACCAATCAAAACAGAACTTCCGTCAGATGTAGAATTCTCAGATCTGTATCTTAGAATTCGTGATGATATGGATAAAACAGGTGCGCAGTTCCTGAAACCATGGGATACATATCTGGATGCAGATACTAATACAACTATGCAGGATAATTTATTGCTTCTTGCATCCGGGGATATGTCAGTTGATGATTTCTGCAAACTGATAGATGATTCTATTGCAACCAACGCGAAAAACTAAGGATGTTTGATGTCTGGGAGAAGACTCTCCCAGACATCCTGTATTTAAAACCATGGAGGGCAATATGGGCGTAATTAAGAACAAAAAATGGTTTTTTATATTTTTATTACCTGGACTGTTATTTTATATTTTGTCAGTTTTTTATCCAATTGAAGAGTCTATTAGGCTAAGCTTTATGGAATGGAACGGAATTGGTGATAAAACTTTTGCAGGTCTGCAAAATTATGTTACAATGTTTCATGATCCAACATTTTATAAATCATTTTTAAACAATCTGATTTATCTTCTTATTGTGGTAGTTATGCAGCTTGGAATCGGACTTGTTTTTGCTGTATTACTGACTTTTATGAAAAAACATGTGACATTTGTTAAGACTTTATACTATGTTCCTTGTATTATCACAACTGTAGCTATCGCACAGCTGTTCAGAAGTATGTATGCAACAGAACCTATGGGGCTGATTAATCAGTTTTTTCAGGCTATAGGAATGGAAGGAATGGTTACTTCCTGGCTGGCAAATATTCACACTGCACTTATGGCAGTGTCAGTGCCAGAAGGCTGGAGATTTACAGGAATGTATATGGTTATTTTTTATGCAGCGTTAATTTCGCTTGATCCATCTGTATACGAAGCAGCAAAAGTCGATGGTGCAACAGATTTCCAAATTCTGTTAAAAATAAAACTTCCATTGATTAAGGATATTATTCTTCTGACTCTTACTATGTGTTTGACAGGTGCGCTGAGAGGATTTGATATTCCATTTCTTCTTACAAGTGGAGGACCGGGAAATGCAAGCGAGCTGCTCTCTACATACATGTATAAGAAAGCATTTTCCAATAACCAATATGGTTATGGTAGTGCTCTGGCAGTGTTTATCATTATTGAAAGTATGTTGGTGGTATTTATACTTCGTAAAATATTTTCAGAGCGGAAGGAGTGTAAAGAATCATGAAAAAGAAAATTGGAAAAATTGTATTTGCGATAGTTATTCTTGCCTTTCTGCTTATTCAGGTTTATCCTATAATATGGCTTTTTATGGCAAGTGTTAAGCCGACGATAGAATTGTCTACAACGCCGTTTGCTTTGCCGAAAGTGGTGACATTTGAAAACTTTATAAAGGTATTTTCAGATGGAAAAATAGGCATTTATATGTGGAATAGTTTAAAAGTAACGGGAATCTCACTGATTCTGATTATTTTTCTCAGTTCGACAGTAGGCTATGCATTGTCAAAATTCAGAATACGTGGAAAAAAACAAATTTATAAATTTTTTACGTTCGGAATCATGGTGCCAGTACAGATTACATTGATTCCACTGTTTATTTTCTATAGTAAAATGGGAATCTTGAATACAAGTTTTTCACTGATTTTACCACAGGTTGGATTTGCTCTTCCTCTGGCTGTGATGATGTTTGTAAGTTTCTATGATTTTGTTCCGGATGAGCTGGTTGAGGCGGCTATTGTAGATGGATGTAATCCAGGTGTTACATTTATAAAAATTGTGTTTCCATTGGCACGAAATACAATAATTACAATTGCATCCATGTATAGTATTCTTATATGGAATGATTTTATTTTTGCAAATACATTTATCAGTGACAGTAATGCAAAAACAGTTGCAATGGGATTGAAGGATTATGTGGGAGCATTTGGTAATGTAGACTGGGGTTTAACATTTGCAGCTATCGTTATATCTATACTTCCACCACTTATTATTTATTTTGCACTTAATAAATGGGTTACTGCAGGTATGACAATGGGAGCAACTAAAGGTTGATAAATAGAATGATATTAGGAGGATATGAAATGATATTTCCGGGAGATATCTCAAAGATGCCCTATCTGACACATGGGAAAAGCAGAGCAATTAATGCTGAGAACAGGACAGGAGAAAAAGGAAAAGGCGGGATGGCAGCCAGCCCGCTTGGACCTTCACGTAAGGGAAGCCCGTGTTTGAATAATATTCAACCGGGACAGGAAGAATTTTTGGCAGATATTGAGGGACCAGGTGTGATACAGCATATATGGATAACTGTTGACAGTAAGACCTCGGAAGGTGACTGTTTTGTACTGAGGGATCTGATTATGCGAATGTACTGGGATGGAGAAGAGAATCCGTCGGTAGAAGTGCCATTGGGTGATTTCTTCTGTTGTGGATTTGGACAGGAATGTATTGTGAATTCTGCTATTATAACTGTTGTTCCATCGCGAGGACTTAATTCTTATTTTGCAATGCCATTTCATAAACATGCTCGCATTACTATTGAGAATCAGCATAAAAATCCAATACCGGCTTTTTTTTATCAGATTGATTACTGCCTGTATGATTCGCTTCCAGAAGACACTTCTTATTTTCATGCTCAGTGGAGAAGGCAGGCAATCACTGAAATTGGAAAAGATTATGTTATTCTTGATAATGTAAAAGGAAGTGGCCATTATGTAGGTACTTATCTGGGACTTTCAGCTTTGCAGAGGTACTGGTGGGGAGAGGGTGAAGTTAAATTCTACATTGATGGAGATGAAAAATATCCAACAATATGTGGAACAGGAATGGAAGACTATTTCGGAGGTTCCTGGAGTTTCGCATCAAATGAAAATGGCAGAATTGTAGAACAGAATTATTCTACCCCATATTTGGGATATCCATTTTATTCCAGACATGATTCACTTGTTTGGAATCAATATCATAATGATGATTGTCCGCCAATGCGTGGATTTTACAGATGGCATATCCCTGATCCTGTATTTTTTGAGGAAAATCTGAAAGTAACGGTGCAGCAAATAGGGGTTAGTCATAATGGATTGTTTGAGCGACAAGACGATCTTTCAAGTGTGGCATACTGGTATCAGAGTGAACCTCATCAGAAGTTTGAAGAACTATTACCGGCAGAGAAGAGATGGCCAAGATAAATGTTATAGGAAAAGTCCCGCATCACTTTTTAACGAGTGAGGCGGGACTTTTGCTTCGATGTACCTTTATGTGTATTAATAAGCATGTAGAGAGATATAGTTTCTCTCTTCTGCATAGTTCCGTAATGATTGTTGCTTGACAGTCTCCTTCAAGTTCGCTATAATGATAAACGCAAAATTTTAGTGGACTTTTCCGGATTCGGTCATCTTTTTGCCACACAGCTATCTTGTGATAGTTGTGTGGCTTTTTTGTTGCTTATATCTCGGAAGTATTAGCAGAATGGAGGACTATAATGTTCGGACAATTTGTGGAGAAGAGGGAAAGCATGCAGACAAATAACAAAATGGCGGTTGCGCCCGTTGGAAAACTCATCTGGCAAATGTCGATACCGCCGCTGATTTCTATGTTTCTGCAATATTCCTATAATCTGATAGACAGCGCGTTTGTAGCGCGGCTGAGTGAAAATGCTTTGACGGCGGTTTCCTATTACAACTTTGATGAATGCGACATCTATCTGGATCGGCGTTGGCGCGAATGTACTGATTGCAGGGTATCTGGGACAGAGAAAGCAGAATGAGGCAAATACTACCGTCACACATGGATTGTTACTGGCCTTTGGAATTGGTGCTTTGCTCAATCTTCTGTCATTACTGATTATGAAACCCTATTTTAGGGCATTCACCAATAACGAAGAAATTTATCAGTTGAGTCTTGCCTATATGAGCGTATGTTCGTTCATGCAAATTCCCAACATGGTGCATATCGCAATCCAGAAGATGATACAGGCTACCGGGAACATGATTGCTCCTATGTGGTTCCAGATTGCAGGAGTGGTCGTTAATTTTGTATTTGACCCGCTTCTAATTTTTGGTATTGGTGTTTTTCCAGCTATGGGAATCCGTGGCGCTGCGGTGGCTACTGTTGCGGGCTATTTGTTATCCATGATTTTGGCATTTGCCTTGCTGCTGGGCAAAAAGCAGAAAGTGCGGATAAAGATCAAAGAATTTCATATACAAAAGTGGATGATTGCCCGTATATTCGCCCTTGGCTTACCATCTTTCATTATGAATGCCCTCAGTTCGTTTATGGTGACATTCGTCAATCTGTTTCTGGTGGCGTATTCCGATACGGCGATTGCATTCTTCGGTGCGTATTTTAAGGTGCAGCAGCTGATCGTTATGACAGTAAACGGCTTGATTCAGGGCTGTTTGCCTATTATGCGGTTTAACTACGGTGCGGGAAACAGAGATAGGCTGCACTCCGCTTTCCGATACGGAACCGCTTTGGTCTCCGGTATGATGATACTGGGAACATTGACCGTCAACTTCTTTCCGGCGCAGCTTTTGAAATTATTTACAGCGTCAAAAGCCATGCGCTCCTTTGGTATATCCGCTATGCGAATTATGGCGGCAAGCTATCTGTTTTGCGGTCTCTCTACCATGATTTCCACCTATTTTCAGGCGACAGAAAAAGTATGTTCCAGCATTGCGATTCAATTATGCAGACAACTGCTTTTCCTTGTTCCGGCCTTATGGTGTCTGGACAAATTATTCCAACTGAACGGAATCTGGCTTGCATTTCCTGTTGCGGAAACCGCCACTATGCTCATTGCTCTCATAATAATGGCATGGTATCGCCACAACAATATCTTATAACATGTTCCAAGGAGGAGAAATGATGAACGATACTTTTATGAAAGAAAAACCGGTATTGCCGCTGATTTTATCCATGGCCATGCCTATGGTTTTATCAATGCTGGTTAATTCTCTATACAACATTATCGACAGCTTTTTCGTCGCGCAGATCAGCGAGGAAGCTATGACGGCATTATCACTGGTTTACCCGGTTCAAAATTTTATCAATGCTGTTGGAATTGGATTTGGCGTTGGAATCAACGCAGTGATCGCCTTCTATCTAGGCGCTGGAGATGACAAAAAAGCAGATCAAGCTGCCACGCAGGGACTTGTGCTTGCCATGATTCACGGTGTTGTTTTGACAGTCTGCGGTATTACAATGATGCCGGCTTTTTTAGGAATGTTCACTTCATCCAAGACAGTGATTGAACTTGGCGTCCGCTATTCTGTTATTGCGTTCTCTTTTACATTGATTATCGTTGTTGGTGTTACATTCGAGAAAATATTCCAAGCTGTAGGAAACATGAAAACAACTATGATCAGCTTGATGTGTGGGTGTATAATAAACATTGTCTTAGACCCCGTTCTGATTTTTGGCTATGGTCCATTTCCTGAAATGGGAATCGAAGGCGCCGCGCTGGCAACCGGCATCGGGCAGACCTTGACGCTTGCGATTTATCTGGTCGTTTATTTTGTGCGGCCAATTCGCGTGCATATCCGCAGGCAGTACATTTTGCTCAGCAAAAAGATGGTAATAAAGCTGTACTCCATCGGCATTCCCGCAACCTTGAATATTGCGCTCCCATCTCTTTTGATTTCGGCGCTCAATGCAATTTTGGCGGCATATTCCGAAGTGTATATTCTGGTTTTGGGAATCTATTACAAATTGCAGACATTCATCTATCTTCCGGCTAATGGCATTGTTCAGGGGATGCGCCCATTGATCGGCTATAACTACGGTGCGGGGGAGAATAAAAGAGTCAGCCAGATTTATAAAATCGTCTTGTGCATGAGCGGTATCATTATGGTGCTTGGAACAGTGATCTGTCTGCTAATCCCCGGCCAGCTTATGGGGCTGTTTACCCACACAGAAGCGACAATCCAGACCGGGAAAACAGCTCTGCGTATCATCGGCGCCGGTTTTATCGTCTCGGCGGTTTCCGTTACATCTTCTGGCGCACTGGAGGGACTTGGAAAAGGCATTCCTTCATTACTGATTTCACTTTGCCGGTATGTTGTGGTTATCATCCCAACTGCGTTTTTTCTCAGCAGGCTTTTCGGAGCGGTTGGCGTCTGGAATGCGTTTTGGATCACGGAAGCGATTACAGCAATCATTTCTATTTGTGTTTACTACAAGGCAATATCACAAAGCCAGCGGAGCCAGTCAACAGTAAAATGAACGTTGCTTTCCCCCTTGGTGAAAATATCTTTTTTTGATACTGTAATAAAAAGAACATGTAACTATTGAATATGGGCATGAAAATAATATATTTATTCCGCAATTGAAATAATAAAATAAGATAGTATAATGGAACAGAAAGAAAGGACAAAATGATTTTGAAAGCCTGGAGGTGTTAAAATGGTAAAAATTATATCTGACAGTACATGTGATCTGTCACAGGAAGTTTTAGAAAGATACGATATAGATATTATTCCGCTTCATATTGTAAAAGGAGATGAAGAACTGGAGGACGGACCGCAGATAGACATTCACGCATTGTATGAGTGGGCTGATAAAAATAAGACTACACCAAAGACTTCAGCTCCATCTATAGAAACAGCAATGAATGTAATGCGGCCATATATTGATGAAGGCCGGGAGATCATATGCTTTTCCATATCAAGTGAGATGTCGACATCAATCAACGTGATCAGAATGGCGGCAGAAGAACTTGATGCGGAAGATAAAGTTACGGTGATAGATTCAAGAAATCTGTCCACAGGAATAGGCCTGCTTGTTGTTGAGGCGGCAGTTATGGCAGCGGATGGTAAATCCCGTGAGGAGATAAAAGCCGGAATTGATGAATTGATCCCGAAGGTAAGAGCAAGCTTTGTTGTAGATACACTTGTGTACCTTTACAGAGGTGGCAGATGCAATGCTGTTTCTGCGCTTATAGGAGGAGCATTGGCGCTTCATCCCATGATCGTTGTAAAGGATGGTAAAATGGATGCAAGCAGGAAATATAGAGGTAAGATCGGTAAAGTCATAAAGAATTATGCAAAAGATCTGGAAGAGGACCTGAAAAACGCAATACCGGATCGGGTATTTATTACACATTCGGAATGTGATGCTAAGACAGTTGAAGAGGTGAGAGATTACATAGCCTCTCTTGGCATTTTTAAGGAAATTATAGAGACAAGAGCAGGTGGTGTGATTTCATCACATTGTGGGCCTGGCACACTCGGAGTGTTATTTATTGCAAAATAATGGAGTTCCATATAGTAAGTGCTTTGAAGCTGCTTGGAAAATATAAACATTTTATAAATTATTAGCACTCACTATTGACGAGTGCTAATAATAGGTGTATAACATAGTCAAGAACAAAGGAAAGGAACAAAAAGCAAAGGCTTTGAGTTCTTGAAACA
>ENA-OZXL01000308-OZXL01000308.1-human-gut-metagenome-genome-assembly--contig:-NODE-308-length-11731-cov-4.186793_pt1 | contig 11731 bp, 7 predicted proteins | sample MGYA00243540_ERZ654093 | MGnify/ENA primary metagenome ERZ654093 (study PRJEB26926, sample SAMN06165126) | human gut metagenome | biome: ENVO:00009003; feature: ENVO:2100002; material: ENVO:00002003... | reverse complement strand
GACAGGAAGAAATTGTCATCGAAGAAATGGAGAAAGCATACCGCATGCACGTCCCCTTGAAAGCAGATTGCGGATGGGGCAAAAACTGGCTTGAGGCACATTAAACCATCAAGTGGATAAAGGCCACCTCAATAAGGAATTGCTATCTTTTAGATACTAATTGCGCAGGGAGACTCCACCTTATCCGGGGTTTCCGCTTACAAAATAGAAGCAAGTATGGATAATAACATTATTTAACTCATTATCCAGAAAGCTAGAAAAAGGAATCCTTTTTCGACGAAGTGATTCATTCTATATCCGGCAGATTGACTGCCGGATATTTTTTTGTCATCAATCTTGGCAAAAAGAAAGCATAAGAAAGCAATCACATCTGACATTTTGACTATATTTAATTCATATATGATATTTATGTCAATTAAATACGTACCTTTGCAGCGAATTCAATGACATATTGATAGAATATAGTAAGAGATAACTTAAAAACATATAGAACCATGAGAACAAAAGTATTTTTAAAAACAGTTGCTTTATCAGCAGTTATTCTTTTTAGTGCTATGGCAGCTTCTGCAGCTAACAAAAACAACCTTATTTACAATTCGGAAGAGAAAGACGGAATGATGGTTGGGCAAACCGTTTACAAGATGGACAGTGGAACTTTAGCAAACTACATGAAGTACAGCTACAAGTATGATGACCAAAAACGTATGACGGAAAGCGAAACAATGAAGTGGAACAGCCAAAAGAATACTTGGGAAAACGACCTCCGCATTTGCTACGCCTATCAGGGAAAAAGTATCACTACCACTTATTATAAATGGAACAGCAAACAAAAAGCATACGTCCTTGTACCTGACATGACGGTTACAATGGACAATCCAAGCCTGTAAATCTTACAGATACTCTCTTAAAATTCTAACAAATTGAACAAACCGAAACCTTTATAAGTTTTGTACACCAATGAAAGCCGGAATACGCGATGTATTCCGGCTTTTTTCATAACTTTGCCTTTCAAAAAAACATCTATTTATGATACCTGCCAACCTCACCCACTACATTGAAACAGAAATCATTCCACGTTATGAGAAGTTCGACAAGGCTCATAACCTCTCGCACGTACAGGCCGTTATAGAAGAGAGCCTTTCACTTGCCAAACAGTATGATGTAAATGAAAGTATGGCATATACTATTGCCGCTTACCACGACACCGGGCTTTGTCATGATCGTGCTACACATCACCTAATTTCAGGTGAGATTCTGAAGCAAGATGTCACTCTCCGCCAATGGTTTAATGAAATAGAAATAGAAACAATGAAAGAAGCGGTAGAAGATCACCGGGCATCTACGGACCATGAACCTCGGAGTATTTACGGAAAAATAGTCGCAGAAGCAGATCGCGTGATTGACCCCACTATCACTCTACGCCGCACGGTACAATACGGACTGAAACAACAACCAGAAGCAGATAAAGAATGGCACTATCAACGTTTTCATCAGCATTTAATGGACAAATATGCGCCTGGAGGATATCTGAAACTCTGGCTTCCAGACTCCAAGAATACAGAACGCCTGAAAGAACTACAAACTATTATCCTAAACGAAGAGTTGCTCAAAAAAACATTCAACAAATTATTTTCAGAAGAAAAAAACAATTAAACCTCCAATAATGAAAGCACTTTATTATAATGCCATACTTGGCATATTACTATTCTTTCCCTCATTTTTGAAAGCGCAAATCAGACCTTTTGAACCACTTAATCCAGACAGGATATTCTTTAAGGGAAAGGTTGTGGATACAGATAACAACGCTCTCCCCAAGGTAAGTATCTACATCCCCGGAAGTATGCGTGGAACAATTTCAGACTCAAACGGAAATTTCTACATAGATGCCAAACCTAAAGAAACCCTATACTTCACCTATGCAGGAAAAGAAGATGCATACAGACAATTACAGGAGAAAGATACTACCGGCTTCATAGTACAAATGCAACCACGTATTCAAAGATTGAAAAATGTACATGTAAGAAAAGATAAGAAAATCATTGAAAAAGGTGAACCTTATGAAGACGACCGTGATGGTACGTTTGAACTTGTATATGCAGATGCCTATTTCCCAGATGGTGAAGAAGCTTTATACAAATTCTTCAAAGAAAACCAACAATATCCTCAGGAAGCTTTTAAGCAAGGAGAAGAAGGAGAAGTACTAATACAGTTCACTATTGATGAAAAGGGTAAAGCTACCGATCCTAAAATCCTCCGGAGTGTATCACCGATGCTGGATCAAGAGGCAAAACGCCTCGTTCTTTCCATGCCAGCTTGGAAGCCTGCCAGACAAAGAGGTTTGTGTGTAGAAAGTACCTTTATATTGCCTGTCTATTTCCATATAGATATATGGAAACAATATACAGAATAACGCTACATAGCATTGAAAGACATAGGACAACGTTAATTAAAACCTAATCTTTTATCAGATAAACAGAAGAATACCTATCTTTGCAGCAAGAAAATAAGTAATAACAAAATAGATAATGGCTTTACAATGTGGTATTGTTGGTTTGCCGAACGTAGGTAAATCAACACTTTTCAACTGTCTGTCAAACGCAAAAGCGCAGGCAGCAAACTTTCCTTTTTGTACAATAGAACCGAATGTAGGTGTAATCACCGTACCCGATGAGCGCTTGAATAAGCTCGCCGACCTGGTACATCCGCAACGAATTGTCCCCACTACAGTGGAAATCGTGGATATCGCCGGATTGGTAAAAGGTGCCAGCAAAGGTGAAGGATTAGGTAATAAATTTCTCGCAAATATCCGAGAAACAGACGCTATCATCCATGTGCTGCGTTGCTTCGACGACGAGAACGTGACACATGTAGACGGAAGTGTAAACCCCGTACGTGACAAGGAAATCATCGATTATGAGCTTCAACTGAAAGACTTTGAAACCATCGAGTCGCGCATACAGAAAGTACAAAAGCAAGCGCAGACCGGTGGAGACAAGACCGCTAAACTTGCCTATGACGTACTGGTAAAGTACAAAGAAGCACTGGAGCAAGGCAAATCAGCACGCACCGTAGTCTTTGAAACTAAAGATGAGATAAAACTTGCCCGCGAACTCTTCCTGCTGACTTCCAAACCTGTGATGTACGTATGCAACGTAGATGAAGCAAGTGCTGTAAAAGGTAATAAATACGTAGATATGGTACGAGAATCCGTCAAGGATGAGAATGCCGAAATATTGGTGGTAGCCGCCAAAACAGAAGCGGATATTGCCGAATTGGAAACTTATGAGGATCGCCAGATGTTCCTCGAAGAAGTAGGACTGGAAGAGTCAGGTGTAAGCCGCCTCATCAAGTCAGCCTACAGCCTGCTGAACCTGCAAACTTACTTCACTGCCGGTGTACAAGAAGTACGTGCCTGGACGTATGAAAAAGGCTGGAAAGCTCCGCAATGCGCCGGCGTTATCCATACAGACTTTGAGAAGGGATTCATTCGCGCTGAAGTTATCAAGTACGAAGACTTTCTGCAATATGGTAGCGAAGCTGCTGTAAAAGAAGCCGGAAAGCTGGGCGTGGAAGGAAAAGAATACATAGTGCAGGATGGCGATATCATGCACTTCCGGTTTAACGTATAATCAATTACAGGTTATGAAATATCTCATAGCCGGTACAGGCGGCGTAGGAGGCAGTATCGCCGCTTTTCTTTCTCTTGCCGGGAAAGATGTGACTTGTATAGCCCGCGGCGAACACTTGACTGCCATACGCGAACATGGATTGCGTCTGCACTCTGATCTGAAAGGTGAACATACACTACCGGTAAAAGCATATACTGCCGAAAAATATAACGGCAGTGCCGATGTCATTTTCGTATGTGTCAAAGGCTATTCGGTTGATTCTATCACTGACCTGATCAAGCGTGTATCGCATAAAGACACTATTGTCATCCCTATTCTCAATGTATATGGGACAGGTCCGCGCATTCAGCGCCTTGTACCCGGAGTAACGGTACTGGACGGCTGTATTTACATTGTCGGTTTCGTATCAGGTAAAGGTGAAATTACCCAGATGGGAAAGATATTCCGCTTGGTTTACGGAGCACATAAAGACACGGTTGTTCCCCGTGGAACGTTGGAGGCTGTTCGGCAGGATTTAGAAGAAAGTGGCATCAAAGCAGAGATATCTCCGGACATCAATCGGGATACCTTTGTGAAGTGGTCTTTCATCTCTGCCATGGCTGTTACCGGAGCTTATTACGATGTGCCTATGGGCGAAGTACAAAAGCCCGGTAAGGTTCGGGATACATTCATTGGTCTTTCAGAAGAAAGTGCCGCTTTGGGCCGGAAATTGGGTATTGAGTTCAAAGAAGACATTGTGGAGTATAACCTCAAAGTAATCGACAAACTTGCCCCGGAAAGTACCGCCTCCATGCAGAAGGATATAGCCAAAGGACATGAAAGCGAAGTACAAGGACTGCTATTCGATATGATTACTGCTGCTGAGGAACAAGGAATCGACATTCCGACGTATCGGATGGTGGCGGAGAAGTTCAGAAGTTGAAACAATAAACTTAATAAAAAAATATATTATGCTTCCATTACTCAGCATCAATTGGGACCCAAACCCCGAACTATTCAATCTGTTCGGTCATATTCCCGTACGCTATTACGGTCTGTTATGGGTCATCGGTATCGCCTGTTCCTATTTCGTAGTCCGCTACCAGTACAGAGACAAAAAAATCGGCGATGACAAGTTTGAACCGCTGTTCTTTTACTGCTTTTTCGGCATCCTCATCGGAGCACGCCTGGGACATTGCCTGTTCTATCAGCCAGAATACTATCTTCATCATTTCTGGGAGATGATATTGCCTATACAGTTCCTGCCCGATGGAGGTTGGAAATGGACCGGCTATGCAGGTCTCGCCAGTCATGGAGGCACGCTGGGGCTGATGACAGCCCTATGGCTGTACTGCCGCAAGATGAAAATGCACTATATGGACGTATTGGACATGATTGCCGTAGCAACCCCTATCTGCGCCTGCTTCATCCGCCTTGCCAATCTGATGAATTCTGAAATTATCGGCAAAGCGACTGATGTGCCTTGGGCATTTGTATTCGAACGGGTAGATATGCTTCCCCGGCATCCGGCACAGCTTTACGAAGCAATCGCCTACTTCATTTTCTTCCTGCTGATGATTTTCCTGTATAAGAATTACGGCAAGAAGCTGCATCGTGGTTTCTTCTTCGGACTCTGTCTGACAGAAATTTTTGTATTCCGCTTCTTCGTAGAATTCCTGAAAGAGAATCAGGTAGATTTCGAGAATAGCATGTCACTGAATATGGGACAATGGCTCAGTGTTCCGTTTGTAATCATAGGAGTGTATTTCATGTTCTTCTACGGAAAGAAGAAAACACAGAAATAAAAGAAAAATGAGGATGTATCAGACACGATTCTGATGCATCCTCATTTACACTATTTACGTTGCCACTTACTTTTCGAGGCATGCTCCCGCTTCAGAATATCACTTAAGGGAACTTCAAATATCTTGGCCTCAACCCATGCCACAAAATCGAACTTACGTAAAATAAGCAAAACGATTCTACCTTCAGATTATACCCTTTGTTTTTGGACATTTCCCGCTTGATAGAACGAACTTCGGAGTGGATGTAGTCTACATCCCCCAACTCAATTACACCAATTCACACGGATTATCTGATATGATTCATTTTTAATCTGTGCAAATCCGTGTAGCCTGTGATCCCCTACTCTTGCTTTATGTTTTTGTGACACATCTATCTATTTTTATGCCATTTCCCCTCAGGAATACATTTATGTCGTGAAATCATATATCATATCTGACACATACCGGTAACTTTGCAAACAGAAAAAGATATCATAGGTAACAAAACAAATAGGTAAGAAAGATTCCAAAACAGGAGAACAAAAAACAGGTAGTTCAGACTTAAAACTACTACCTGTTTTCTAAGAAAAGAAAAATGAATATACAAACATACATAACTATTTAAACTAAGAATGATGAATTCAAAACAAACGCTTTTCAGTCTATTAATGTGTGTACTGGCAATAGCAGGTTGCGACACGCAAAAACAAGCTATCGCGGGCAACGAACTTGCCTTAACACGAGCTAAGCAAACATTGGATTCTTTATACCTGAATTATTCCGTTTCCGGTACATGCCTGTTACGTGAAAATTACCCTTCCAATATCGGAGAGTACACAGCAACCTATCTGGCATCTGAGGAACAAAAGAATATGCCCAATCTCTATTCTTATTTATGGCCCTATTCCGGAACCTTCTCAGCCGTAAATGCATTATTCGCCACAACAGGAGATAAAGAGTACAAATCGGTACTCGACAATAAAGTACTGGTAGGTCTGGAAGAATACTTCGATACCCGGAGAACTCCCGAAGCCTATGCTTCATATATCAACAGTGCACCGCAATCCGATCGTTTCTACGATGACAATGTCTGGTTAGGCATCGATTTCACCGATACATATATGCTCACTAAAGAACCCAAATATCTACAGAAAGCACAACTCATCTGGAACTTCATCGAAAGCGGTACGGATGATAACCTGGGAGGTGGTATCTATTGGTGCGAACAAAGGAAAGAATCCAAGAACACCTGTTCAAACGCTCCCGGCTCAGTCTTCGCATTAAAGCTTTTCGAAGCTACTAAAGACAGTGCTTATTTTGTAAAAGGGCAACGCCTCTATGAATGGACGCAAACAAACCTGCAAGATTCTACAGACTATTTATACTTTGATAATATCAATCTGAACGGAAAAGTCGACAAAGCCAAATTTGCCTACAACAGTGGACAAATGATGCAGTCAGCCAGCCTGCTATACCAGTTCACGGGCCAAGAGAAGTATCTGACTGATGCACAAAACATCGCTAAAGGATGCCATAACTACTTCTTTCAGGACTATACACCGGAAAACGGAGAACCATTCAAACTATTGAAAAAAGGAGATGTATGGTTCATTGTAGTCATGCTGAGAGGTTTTATCGAGCTCTATCAAGCGGATAAAAACGAAACTTATCTGGACTCTTTCAGCAAAAGTCTGGATTACGCCTGGGGACATGCACGGGATGAGAAAGGACTGTTCAACACGGACTTCAGCGGAAAGACCCAGGATAACAGAAGATGGTTACTTACACAAGCTGCCATGGTAGAAATGTATGCCCGCCTTGCAGCCATCAAATAATAAGAAAAAAAAATACTAATACCTAAAAACATGAAAAATAGAAATATCGGTTTATGTGCTGTAGCGTTGTTCTGCATGCACAACAATGCCAAAGCCATGGAACCATCCCTGAAACAGGACAACACCACAGTGGTGAATCATGCTCAGATAGCCGCTGCCTACAAGACAAACCGTCCTGCCGTAAAAAACAGACTCTACACGTCTAAAGCCGTAGAGGCCGAAATCCTGCGGGTAAAAAAGTTACTGACCAATTCCAAGCTGGCATGGATGTTCGAAAACTGTTTCCCGAACACACTGGATACCACCGTACATTACCGTTTGCTGGATGGTAAACCCGATACATTTGTCTATACCGGCGACATCCATGCCATGTGGTTACGTGATTCCGGTGCACAAGTCTGGCCATACGTACAACTGGCACATAAAGACCCTGAACTGAAGAAGATGTTAGAAGGCGTAATCCGTCGTCAATTCATGTGCATCAATATCGATCCTTATGCCAACGGATACAACGATGGCCCTACTGGTGGCGACTGGATGTCAGATATGACAGACATGAAACCCGAACTGCACGAACGCAAATGGGAAATAGACTCCCTCTGCTACCCTCTCCGACTGGCTTACCAATATTGGAAAGAGACTGGTGATGCCAGCGTCTTCGACGAAGCATGGATAGAGGCTATCACCAACATCCTGAAAACGTTCAAAGAACAGCAACGCAAAGACGGTGTAGGTCCTTACAAATTTCAACGCAAGACAGAGCGTGCTCTCGACACGCTGAACAATAATGGTCTGGGTGCTCCGGTCAACCCTGTCGGACTCATCGTTTCCTGTTTCCGTCCTTCGGATGATGCCACCACACTTCAGTTTCTGGTTCCGTCGAATTTCTTTGCTGTATCTTCTTTGAGAAAAGCTGCGGAAATTCTTTCAACTGTAAACCATAACGGCTCTTTATCCCAGGAATGTACAGCTTTGGCTGACGAAGTAGAGTTCGCTTTGCAGAAGTATGCCACTTACAATCATCCGAAATACGGCACTATTTATGCTTTCGAAGTGGATGGTTTCGGCAACCATATGCTAATGGATGATGCCAATGTGCCCAGTCTGCTCGCTATGCCTTATCTGGGTGATGTGGATGTGAACGATCCTATTTATCAGAATACCCGCCGCTTCGTATGGAGCGAAGATAATCCCTATTTTTTCAAAGGGAAAGCGGGAGAAGGTATTGGCGGTCCTCACATAGGATATGATATGGTATGGCCCATGAGTATCATGATGAAAGCCTTCACCAGTCAGGACGATCAGGAAATTAAAGAATGTATCAAGATGTTGATTAATACGGATGCAGGTACAGGCTTTATGCACGAATCTTTCCACAAAGATGATCCGGCAAACTTTACCCGCGCCTGGTTTGCATGGCAGAATACTCTTTTTGGAGAGCTGATACTGAAATTGGTAAATGAAGGAAAGCTTGAATTATTGAACAATATCAAATAAAAGGAGGAGCCATTATGCGTAAATTAATAATAGTAGGTTTAATAACTTTTGTACCCATTTGGGTGTCAGCACAAAAAGCGTTTAAGAATTGGCCTGAAGGTGTATCTCCTAAAGAGGTAGGTGAATTGGTCAGCAAGCGTTTTGTAGAAGTTCCACACCCCAATTTTAATGGCAATCCAGCTCCCCCTAATGAAATCACTTATCCTGAGACATGTGCTTGGTTCGGAGCTTTACGTTATGCGGATATAACCCATAATAAAAGACTGCTCCGGCAACTGGAAGAGCGTTTCTTACCTATTTTCGGTCCGGAACGTCATTTACAACCATTACCTGACCATGTAGATCATACCGTATTCGGAACTATACCTTTGCAACTATATGCGCAGACAGGTAAGGAGATTTATTATCACATGGGAATTTGGTATGCCGATGAGCAATGGAAGATGCCTCGTAAAACAAAGCATAAAGAAGAATATCAAACATTGCTGAATCAAGGGTTATCTTGGCAGACACGCTATTGGATTGACGATATGTTTATGATTTCGGCTATTCAGTCCCAAGCCTTTTTTGTAACCAAAGACCGTCAGTACATAGACCGTGCCGCCTCAGAGATGGTGGTTTACCTTGATAAAATACAGCGATCGAACGGATTATTCTACCATGCAGAAGATGTCCCATTCTTTTGGGGACGTGGTAATGGGTGGATGGCAGCCGGAATGACAGAACTTCTCGGACTTTTACCTAAAGATAATCCGAATCATGTCCGCATTTTGGAATCATACAGGAAAATGATGGATACTTTACGCCAATATCAGAAAGAAGACGGTTTATGGGGACAATTGGTAGATGACAAAACGACTTGGACGGAAACATCCGGTTCGGCTATGTTTACCTATGCAATGATAAAAGGCGTAAAACAAGGTTGGCTGGATGAGGCTGTCTATACTCCGGTGGTTCGAAAAGCCTGGATTGCTTTAGTAGGGCATATCGATGAAAACGGGGATATTGCAGGCGTATGTGAAGGTACTAATAAGACGAACGATCGTCAGTTCTACTTGAACCGCCGTACTTTATTGGGTAATATGCACGGACAGGCTCCTGTGTTGTGGTGCGTAAATGCATTTTTGGAAAGATAACCCTCTAATTATAGAAAAACAATGATACATAAGTATTTTACACCTGTACTGATAGCGCTATTGTGCATGTACGGAGGAAAAATTTCTGCCAAAGAAATCAGTGTACAGTCACCGGACGGTAAACTGAAAGTGAATATAGAGTTAAAAGACAAGATATACTACTCTGTATATTCGGGTAGTGACCTGCTACTGAGTAATTGTTCATTGACTATGACATTAGACAATGAAGTACTAGGGAAACAACCGAAATTGAAAAGCTTGAAACGTAGCAAGATTGAAGAAAGTGTTAAACGAGAAATTCCACTAAAAAATGCAATTGTAGAGAATCATTGCAATACTTTACGCATGAATATGGCAGGAAATTATGCCATTGAATTTCGTATTTTTGATAATGGTATAGCCTATCGTTTCCTAACGGACAAGAAAGGTGAGATTGAAGTAAAGGGAGAAGATTTCAGAATCAACTTTCCGGCTGACTATTTAGCCCATATGTCTCAACCCAACAGCTTTAAAACATCCTATGAATATCCATATACACATATACAAACAAAAGAGTATAAGTCGACGGACCGTATGAGCTATCTGCCGATACTCTTAGAAACAGATAAACAATACAAGATACTGATATCGGAAGCAGATTTACAGGATTATCCATGTATGTTCTTGAAAAGTACGGGTGATAATGGAATGCAATCGCTTTTTCCAAAGTGTCCGCTGGAATTTGGCGAAGACGGCGACCGTAGCTTAAAAATATTGAAAGAAGCCGATTATATAGCCAAAACTTCCGGTAAAAGGAACTTTCCGTGGCGTTTATTTGTGATTTCGGATGATGACAGAGATATTGTTTCCAATGAGATGGTTTATAATCTTTCTTCTCCTTGTGAACTGGAAGATTATAGTTGGATTAAGCCGGGCCAGGTAAGTTGGGAGTGGTGGCATGATGCCCGTTTGTATGGAGTTGATTTTCGTTCCGGTTACAATATGGATTCTTATAAATACTATATTGATTTTGCTTCGACTTTCGGTATTCCTTACATCATTATGGATGAAGGATGGGCCAAAAGCACCCGTGACCCATTCACGCCGAATCCTACAATCAACTTGCAGGAGTTGATTAAATATGGCAAGGAACGCAATGTGAAGATTGTATTGTGGCTAACTTGGCTGACGGTAGAAAATCATTTTGACCTGTTCAAGACATTTGCCGACTGGGGAATAGCAGGAGTAAAAATAGACTTCATGGATCGTAGCGATCAATGGATGGTGAACTACTATGAACGCGTTGCCAAAGAAGCTGCTAAACACAAATTATTTGTAGATTTTCATGGCTCATTCAAACCGGCAGGTTTGGAACGCAGATATCCGAATGTTCTCTCGTATGAAGGAGTACTGGGTATGGAGCAAGGTGGCAACTGTAAACCGGCAAATTCCATCTATCTACCTTTTATGCGTAATGCAGTAGGTCCCATGGATTTTACCCCCGGTTCTATGCTTTCTGCTCAACCGGAAGACAATCGTTCTACTCGCGCCAATGCAATGGGGTCAGGAACCCGTGCTTACCAGATGGCACTGTTTGTGGTATTTGAGAGTGGCTTACAGATGCTTGCCGACAATCCTGTGTATTATTACCGTGAGCGTCCTTGTACAGAGTTCATATCCAGTGTTCCCGTGGTGTGGGATGAAACCAAAGTATTAGATGCCAAGGTGGGAGAATATGTCGTTATAGCCCGCCGTAGCGGAGAAAAATGGTTTCTTGGCGCCATCACCAATAATACGGGACGTGAACTTGAGGTAGATTTAAGTTTCCTGCCGGAAAACAAAAAACTACATCTTACTTATTTTGAAGATGGCATCAATGCCTGTCTCTTATA
>ENA-OZXL01000305-OZXL01000305.1-human-gut-metagenome-genome-assembly--contig:-NODE-305-length-11794-cov-3.871454_pt1 | contig 11794 bp, 9 predicted proteins | sample MGYA00243540_ERZ654093 | MGnify/ENA primary metagenome ERZ654093 (study PRJEB26926, sample SAMN06165126) | human gut metagenome | biome: ENVO:00009003; feature: ENVO:2100002; material: ENVO:00002003... | reverse complement strand
GGGCTCGGAGATGTGTATAAGAGACAGGAAGTAACGGCATACGTCTACGGCAGCTTTGTCTACGGCACGCAGGGCTTTCAGCAACGGAGCTTTGTAGTCCAGTGACTCACCGGTGTATGCAATGAAAATGGTCGGTATACAGAGCGTATCATCGACGATGAAAGCCGGAGAAGAGGGGTCCCATGCACTGTAACCGCGTGCCTCGAACGTATTGCGGATGCCACCGTTAGGGAAGCTGGATGCATCCGGTTCCTGCTGAACGAGCAGTTTGCCTGTGAATTCTTCCATCACACCGCCTTTGCCATCGTGCTCGATGAAAGCGTCATGCTTCTCGGCTGTACCCTCAGTCAATGGGTGGAACCAGTGGGTATAGTGGGTAACACCCATTTCGAGTGCCCATTTCTTCATACCGGCTGCCACTTCATCAGCAATGCTGCGATCCAGCGGAGCACCATTGTCGATCACGTCAATCAGTTTGGCATATACCTTGCTCGGCAGATACCTGAACATCTTTTCCTTGTTGAACACATACTTGGCATAATATTCCGACGGACGTTCCGCGGGGGCTGCCACTGCAACGGGTTTCTTTTTAAACGCCGTTTCTACTACTCTGAATCTCAATTTAGACATACCTTGTAATTGTTGGTTTATAAAAACTATTTGTTAGAGTAAAAAAACTTTTTCTCTTTATCCGTTATAAGCTGATTCACCATGCTCGTAGATGTCGAGCCCTTCTTCTTCAACACGTTTTGAAACGCGGAGACCGTGTATCCTATCGAGTCCTTTGAAGATGAGAAATCCCATGCCGGCTGCCCATGCACCTACTACGAGGGCGCCAAATACTTGTGCTCCGAGGAATCCCCAGCCTGCACCATAAAAGAGTCCTTCGCTGGTAGACAAGAAACCTGTGAGAATGGTACCTGTGAAACCGCAGACCCCGTGTACGGAACTTGCACCAACGGGATCGTCAATCTTCAGCACTTTATCGATGAACTCAACCGAGAATATCATCAGGATGCCACAGATTGTACCGATGATGACAGCACCCAGCGGAGAAACCATATCACAGCCTGCCGTGATACCTACCAAACCTGCCAGGATACCATTCAGAGTCAAGGATAAAGATGGTTTGCTGAATTTTAACCAACTGACCACCAGCGCGAAGAAACCTCCGGCACAAGCTGCAAGATTCGTGGTGAGGAAGACGTGTGAGATAGCCATTGCATCGTCCGTAGAGGCTGCTGCCAACTGTGAACCGGGGTTGAATCCGAACCAGCCGAACCATAAAATGAATACACCCAGCGCCGCCATGGTGAGGTTGTGTCCCGGAATAGCTCTGGACTTGCCATCTTTACTGTATTTACCAATGCGTGGGCCAAGGATGGCTGCACCTACCAGCGCAATCCAGCCACCGACGGAGTGAACAATGGTGGAACCTGCGAAGTCGTGAAACGTGGTGCCGAACAGATTCATCATGAACGAACCTTCTTCGCCGTTCATCAACCAGCCGCCGCCCCAGGTCCAGTGACCGGAAATCGGATAGATCAGTACGCTGATGCAGATGGTGTAAATCAAATACATGGAGAATTTGGTACGTTCGGCCATGGCTCCTGATACGATAGTAGCTGCTGTGGCACAGAATACAGTTTGGAATACCAGAAAGCCTTCTGTTGGTAATCCTCCTCCATCATAGAACGAGAGGTTGAAGAAGCGGGGCATTCCCACGAAACCACCTACGCCGAACATCAGTCCGAAACCGATGAACCAATAGAGTAGGGAACCGAACATGAAGTCTACGAAGTTCTTCATCAGGATATTGGCAGTGTTCTTAACCCGGGTGAAACCGGCTTCTACCAATGCAAAGCCCGGTTGCATGAAAAATACCAGCATAGCGGCGAGTAACATCCATACTGTGTTGAGTCCGTTTACCAGTTCTCCGACGGTGGAGGGGGCTGATGATTCTACAGTAGTCTCTTCTAATGTAGCTATAACAGCGGTTGTTGTAGCTGATATACTATCCGTTGCTGCGGAAGTTTGTGCAAAAGTTTCTGTTGTTGTGCAGAGTGCCATAAGGACAGCAAGGGCTATCCACAGCCTGGCAATGCTGCGTTTACTATATTTATCCATAAAATCTTTTTGCTTTTAGTTGTACTTGTATTCTTAGTTTTGTTAAGTAGCTCTTACAGCTCTCTGGAAGATGCTCTTAACAGTTGCGGTTTGGTGCTGCCTGGACTATCTTTCCTGTTCAGCATTGTAGAGGGCGATGTCGCCACGTTCGGCGGTGCGGATGCGGATAGCGTCTTCAATGGGGATGATGAAGATACGCCCGTCGCCGATTTCTCCGGTCTGTGCGGACCTGATGATGGCCTGCACGGTCTTTTCGGCGTTCTTGTCGCGTACCACGATAGAGATTAGGATACGCTCAATGGAACTGGTGTCGTACATTACACCGCGGTAGATGCGTGCCTGACGGGATTTTCCTATTCCCCGGACGTCGTAGTAGGAGAACCATTCGATGTCCGCTTCGAGCAATGCGTCCTTTACATCCTCGAATTTTGTCTTGCGGATAATTGCTTCAATCTTTTTCATACCTTAATACATTTACGATTTTTTTTAGTTGACGAGTTGACAAGGGCCTTTCGGGGTGTCCGTTTCTTATCCTTGTCTCCTTGTTCCCTCGTCCCCTTGTTCCCTATTCTTACTCTCTCTCAAAAACTAACTCCGAATACGAAGTATGCACCCTGCGTGTGTGGATTGAACGTCACTTGTGCAAAGGTGGGCAGCGAAAAAGAATTTGTGAATTTGATTTCTTTTTCTGCTTTCAGTGTGAGGTTGGTTACGTTGAACTTGTTGGCATACGCACCTTCCCATGGGGTAAGACCGACTTCTGCCGACCAGTCCAAGCCACCGAGTGTGAAGGGTGCGCTGATGCCTACATACGTGGAATAAGCTCTGTCACCGTTCTCCTTTGTATAATCATCTCCGGCAAAGTAAGTGTTCCAATTCAGTGCCAGCGGACCGAAATCATATCCCAGAGTGGCTTCGAAGATGTGTACCGTGCTATGTGCGCCATACTTGAAATAATCTCCCGTATATCCGCCATCCTCTTTGTGGTAGGAGAACCAGTAATCTGTAACGGATACGCTGAAACCGCCTGTATTGTAACCCAGTGTGAGGTCGATCTCTCTGGCATCCTCTTTGTCGATGCCTACCGAGCCCCAAGCTGTCAGTGACAAGCCCTTGTAGCTGACTCCCATGCTGGGCTGGATACTTACACCACCGCAGTCTGTTCCACGCCAGATGTAGTTGCTTACAAAATCTGCACCGACTGAGGCCTCCACTTTATCCTGTGCCTTTGCCGTGAAAGGCATTGTTGCTGATAATAGCGCGATGGCTATCATTCTGAATTTTACGCTTTTCATTTTCATACCTATTTTACCTTTTAAGTTTAGACAAATTGCGGATGATCAGTCCGGTGAAACTATAGTTTTATTTTAGTTGTTATCTTTTTCATTTTCATACCAGCCATTTTCTGATTCGCCTCATGGCTTCCACACAATCTTCGTGATTTCCGAAGGCGGTCAGGCGGATGTAACCTTCTCCGCTGGGGCCGAAACCTACACCGGGTGTTCCTACTACATTGGCTTCGTATAACATCTGTTCGAAGAAGCGCCAGGAACCGATGCCATTCGGTGCTTTCAGCCAAATGTAAGGAGCATTCACGCCGCCATACACTTTCAGTCCGGCTGCTTCCAGACCCTCTTTCATGGTTCGTGCGTTGTTCATATAGTAGTCGATGTTTTCCTTTATCTGCTGCTTGCCTGCCGGGGTGTAGATGGCTTCGGCAGCCCGTTGGGTGATGTAACTGGTACCGTTGAATTTGGTGCATTGACGGCGGTTCCAAAGCCGGTTCAGCGGAATGCGTTCACCGGTCAGGGTGGCGGCTGTCAGCTCTTTCGGGACTACGGTGTATCCGCAACGGACTCCGGTGAATCCGGCTGTCTTCGAGAAGCTGCGGAATTCTATGGCACATTTCTTGGCACCTTTTATTTCGTAAATGGAGTGGGGAACGTCTTCTTCCTGTATAAACGCCTCATAAGCGGCATCGAACAGAATCAGAGTGTCGTTGGCGAGTGCGTAGTCCACCCATTTTTTCAGTTGTGACTTGGTCAGCGTTGTTCCCGTCGGATTGTTCGGGTAGCAAAGGTAGACGATGTCAATCCGCTTGTCCGGTATCTCGGGAACAAAGTTGTTTTCGGCGGTACAGGGCATGTAGGTTACGTTGCTCCATTTGCCGTCTTCTTCCAATACTCCGGCACGGCCACACATTACGTTGCTGTCTATATATACCGGGTAGATGGGGTCTGTCACTCCCACGCTGTTGTCGTGGCGGAGGATATCGCCTATGTTGCCCGTATCGCTTTTGGCTCCATCGTTTACGAATACTTCCGTAGGGCTAAAGTGAATGCCTCTCGGAGCATAATCATGTTTGATGATCGCTTCAATCAAAAAGTCATATCCCTGTTCGGGACCGTATCCGTGGAAGGTACTGGCATTTGTCATCTCATCCACTGCCCTGTGCATCGCCTCGATGCAAGCCGGTGGCAGTGGCCGGGTAACGTCTCCGATACCCAGGCGGATGACCTCTTGTTTAGGGTGCGTTATCCTGAAAGTATTCACCTTTTTAGCTATATCTGAAAATAAGTAACTTCCCGGTAGTTTCAAAAAATGTTCGTTTACTAATGCCATACTTTCTTGTTGTTTTAAGCGTTATTTAGGTTAGTGATTAATGTTTAGTGATTAACTCTATTCAGCATCCAGTGTAATCACTAATCACTAAACGTTAATCACTAATTATCTTTTCTCCGTCGAACACCCGGACTGCTCCTCCCGTCATCCATACGTGATCCGTTTTTTCGTCCCATTCGATGGTAAGTGAGCCTCCATCCATGATGATGTCTGTTTTTTTTCCGGATTTTCCGGTCAGTGCGGCAGCTACTGCGGTGGCACAGGCTCCGGTTCCGCAAGCTTGGGTGATGCCCGAACCTCTTTCCCAAACTCTCATCCTAATTTTCCCATGATCCAGCATCTGGGCAAACTCTACATTGATGCGGTCGGGAAACAGCGGGTGATTTTCCAGTTTCGGACCGATGCTTTCGAGGTTGATATCTTTAATATCTTCTACAAAGATTACCAGGTGAGGATTTCCCATTGATAGGGTGGTTCCGGTGAATTTCTGTCCGTTGGCTTCAATGGGTTGTTCTTTCATATCGGAGGGACGTCCCATATCCACGGTTACGGTGTTCACTTTTCCGTCTTCTACATGGAGCTTCAGTATTTTGATGCCCGACAGGGTGTCGAGGGTAACGGCTGTTTGGGAAGTCAGACCGTATTCATATAAGTATTTACCGATGCAACGACTGGCGTTGCCGCACATTTTGGCTTCGGAACCATCTGCATTGAAGATGCGCATACTGAAATCTGCCTTGTCCGAACTGCCGATGAGTACCAAGCCGTCGCTTCCAATTCCTGTATGCGGGGCGCTCCATTCAACCGAAAGTTTTTCAGGGCTTTCGATGGGATATTTCAGGGTGTTTACATAAATGTAATCGTTGCCTGCTCCGTGCATCTTAGTGAATTTTATAACTCTTGTCATTTTGTACTCTGTTGGTGGATTAATCTTTCTTTTTGTTTTATCACACTGCAAAGATACGACGTTTTGCTAAATTATTTGTAGAATACATATCTTATTTCTATTGTTTTTATTCATTCTTTCAGTCGCTGCAAATATACGGTATTCAAGTTTCAAATTAAAAGTTTGCGGGTGCATATTTGTATAAATTGTTATTTATGGAATTATTTCCGCATATTCATTCTATGTAGGTAGTGGCGTAAATACGTGTTTTAAGTGGAAAAATGGAGTTTATGGGGTGAAAATGAAGATTTGTATATGACAGAATGAAATTGTTTTCTTGTTTTTGCTGACTAAATGATCTTTTGTATAATGCCACACTATTACAAGCCAAATGCCACACTTTAGCTTCCGCAATGCCATTCATTTGAGCCATCGAAGTGTGGCGTTTGAATTGTTGAGGTGTGGCATTGGGGGAGTTAAAGTGGGGCATTGGTACAGATTGGAAAAGTAATGAACTAAATGCCGATAATAATTTAGGCGCGGATTACGCGGATTACACGGATTAATGGCTGCGCTATCACACTATATTACAGGAAAAGAATCCGCGTAATCCGCGCCTAAAATTATATTCATAACCTTATAGTAATGAATTAATCCCTCTAATAAGCAGATTCGTCCTTCGCAAAAAGCCTCATTACCGTACTATATAATAGCAGCGGTAATGAGGCTTTTACTGAAAAAGAATATTGTATTTGCTTACTTCACTTCCCAAATATCATTTGTCATCAGCAGTTCTTTGAAGTTGTGATACTTCTTCTTTGCTGATACTTCTTCAATCTGTTCCATTATAGCATCGTCATAAGTCGGAGCTTCTACATCGCGGATCACACCGAGAGCAACCGGGAAGTCAGGACCTTCCATCAGAGCCAATTTCAGTTGCAATGTATTATCCATGCAGTGTGCATCATGAACGAGGATATCCTTTTCTGTGATACCGTTCTCGCCCAACTTCACAACTTTCAGTCCAAAGCCTTCCTGCATCAATCCAAACTCTTTGTTCTCACCGAAAAGCATCGGCTTACCGTGTTCCAGATAGATAGCATTCTTGGCACGTCCGTCCTTGTTGTATACAGAGTCGTAGGTGCCGTCATTGAAGATAACGCAGTGTTGCAGAATCTCACACACAGCGGCTCCTTTATGGTTAGCGGCAGCCTTCAGAACTTCTCCTGTGCCGGGACCATCTGTAGCTACACAACGTGCAAAGAAACGTCCACGTGCACCGAAGCAGAGTTCAGCTGGGTGGAACGGATCTTCTACCGTGCCATAAGGAGAGGATTTGCTGACGAAGCCACGGGGAGACGTCGGAGAATATTGTCCTTTTGTCAAACCGTAGATGCGGTTGTTCAGCAACAGAATGTTGATATCTATATTGCGACGGATAGCATGGATAAAGTGGTTACCACCGATAGCCAGACCATCACCGTCACCTGAAACCTGCCAAACGCTCAGGTTAGGATTGGTTACTTTACATCCGGTAGAGATGGCGGCAGCACGTCCGTGGATAGTCTGCATCGCATACGTATTCATATAATAAGGTAGACGGCTAGAGCAACCGATACCCGAAATAACGGCAGTTTCCCAAGGCTTAACACCGATTTCTGCCAACGCTTTGTGCAGTGAGTTCAAGAAGAAGTGGTCACCGCAACCCGGACACCAACGAGGTTGTCCTTTTTTGAAATCTTTAGCTGTATATTCGCTCATGATGTTCTTAAGTTTTAAGTTGATAAGTTTTTTAGTAGCTACGAGTTACGAGCTACAAGCTACAAGTCTGTTCAGGGCAGTACTTGTTACTCGTAGCCTGTAGCTTGTCACTTCTTCAGTATCTCGGTGAAGGTAGCCACCAATTCGCTTACTACGAACGGCTGTCCCTTGACTTCATTGAATTGATACGGAGTGAAATTATCTACCTTCATGCGGAGATAACCGGCAAATTGTCCCAGATTTTGTTCGGCAACTACCACTTTCTTATATTTCTTCAATACCTCAGCCGTATTTTTAGGCAGTGGGTTGATATAAGAGAAGTGAGCTAAGGCTACTTTTTGTCCGGCTTTGTTCATCTCTTCCATAGCAGAATACAAGTGTCCGTAAGTACCGCCAAAACCTACAATCAGCAGGTCTGCATCATCTGCACAGCCTTGTACTTCTACATCGGGCACAGCAATCTTTGCAACTTTTTCTGCACGCAGGTGGCACATCAGATTGTGGTTTTCAGGATCGGTAGAGATCGCACCAGTGTTGCTGTCTTTTTCCAGACCACCGAGGATATGAGTATAGCCTTCTTGTCCCGGAATGGCCCAGTAACGTACCTGGTTCTCAGGGTTGCGTTTATAAGGAGTATAGTTATCCTTCATCTCAGGAGTAACATACTGAGGTTTGATTTCAGGATATGTATCCAGATTCGGCAGTTTCCATGAACCGGAACCGTTGGCTACGAAACCGTCTGTCAACAGAACCACCGGAGTCATGTGCTCCAAAGCCATTTTACAAGCTGCATAGGCTGCATCGAAGCAGTTTGTCGGTGAGGTGGCGGCAATAACCGGCATCGGGCTTTCGCCGTTACGGCCAAACAAAGCCTGCAATAAGTCAGTTTGTTCCGATTTAGTCGGCAAACCTGTGGAAGGGCCACCGCGCTGTACGTTCAGAACAACCAGAGGAAGTTCTGTAATCACTGCCAGGTTCATAGCCTCTGATTTCAGGCAGACACCCGGACCGGAAGTGGTAGTTACAGCCAATGCACCTGCAAAAGATGCACCGATAGCTGTAGCACAGCCGGAAATCTCATCTTCGCATTGGACGGTAATGACACCTAAAGATTTATGTTTGGAAAGTTCATGTAATACGTCCGTAGCAGGAGTGATGGGATAAGAACCCAGGAACAACTTCAGACCTGCTTTTTCAGCAGCAGCAATGAAACCGTAGGCTGTAGCTTTGTTACCCATGATATCCATGTATATTCCGGGTGTTTTTATCTTACTTTCTATCTTATAAGTGTGCGCTACAGAAGCATGTGTATTGTGACCATAGTCGTAGCCGGCGTGAATCACCTTGATGTTGGCTTCTGCTATTTCCGGCTTTTTTGCGAATTTCTCTCTAAGGAAATCTTCTGCAATCTTCAGGTCACGATTGAACAACCAGCATACCAAACCGAGAGCGAACATGTTGCGGCATTTCAGCATTGCTTTGTTGTCCATACCTGTTTCTGCCAGGCAATCTTTCACCATTTGAGAGATAGGAGCAGCAATCACGTCTTGCTTGATACCCATTTCTTCGATAGGATTGTCAGTCTTGAAAGCGGCTTTCTGTAAATCGGAAGCCTGGAAACAGTCTGTGTCGATGATGATACAAGCAGTAGACTTAGCAAACTTATACTGTGTTTTCAATGCGGCAGCGTTCATAGCTACCAATACGTCGCATTTATCACCCGGGGTGAATACTTTGCTGGCGCCGATGTGTACCTGGAAACCTGATACGCCGGTCAGAGAACCTTGCGGGGCGCGGATATCTGCGGGATAGTCGGGGAAAGTACTGATGTCATTTCCCACCGTAGCCGATACTGTTGAAAAGATGTTGCCGGCGAGCTGCATACCATCGCCGGAGTCTCCGGAAAAGCGGACTACCACTTGATCCAGTTCTTTTACCATCATGTCGTTTGCCATAATTTCGTATTACTATGATTAATTTATAGGATCACTTAAAATCTGTTCTTATGTTGGTTGGGGTACTTACAAAAAGTACTACGCTTTTAAAGATGCGTTTGCAAATGTCGGAAAGTTATGCGACTTGGCAAAATCTTTTCGAATTAATCTGTGATTGTGTACTAAAAGAATTGATAAATGAGTGTTTTTTGATATTTGGAGTGAACAAAACTCTGACTATGTGTCTGACTTGAACGAATAAAAGTTGCATATTATCATTTATTTTTGGTTGCCTAACTGTTGACTAAATGTAAGATTGGATCGCCAATATACTACTGTTTGTAGCTGATTTAGGTTGACACTTTGATAAAATCTTGTGTAGACTGTATTTCTTTAACTTCTCGATAAAAGATTCGTTCGCCTTTGTTAAATCGGGAGAATGCTTTATCTTTGCAACCGCAAATGTTTTTGGTCCTGTAGTTCAACGGATAGAATAGAAGTTTCCTAAACGTATGTTCTTCCAAACAATGCAAAGGTAGTAAAATTTAGATTTATAGTAAATAAGAAAAGGAAGTTATAACGATAATTATTACATAAGGCTCTGTAGTTCAACGGATAGAACAAGAATTTCCTAAATTTTAGATAGGGGTTCGATTCCCCTCGGAGCTACTTTTCAAGTCCATTCCATTACGGGGTGGACTTCTTTTTTACAGCATTTACAGCAAAAAATAGGTATATTTGCGGATAAAAGTTCTACTATAGTTCTACAAAGATTATGGCTACATTCAAAGCAGAGGTGTACGCTCACCAAAAAAGGGCTGACGGCACATATAATATAAAGATAAGGGTTATACACCAAAAGAGGAAAAAGTACATCCCGACCACTTACTACGTGACAAAGGATGATTTGACACGCACGACTTTCAAATTGAAAAACCAAAAGTACATAGATGCCACCGATGATATGATAAAGAAATACCGTTCCATTTGTGACCGCATGGGGGAACGGCTTAAATCCATGACCGTTGAGCAGGTGGTAGATGCAATCACTAACGACAATGGGGAACACTTCGATTTGGATATAGTGGCTTATGCCCGTCAATACATATTGCACTTAAAGGAAACCGGGCATACAGGCAATGCGCTTTCTTACCAAGTAGCTATTAACAACCTTGTACGCTTTGTTGGCAGGGATAGCGTGAGCATAAAAGAAATCACGGTTAAGTTTGTCAATGATTGGATAAAGTGGATAAAAGAGAATCCGGCACGTTCCAAACCCGAAGCCAATCACGGAGAAAGGGCACAGAGCCTATATATATCCCAGCTAAGAGCCATACACAACCGAGCAAAGAAAGAGTTTAACGATGAGGATGCCGGGCTGATACGCATTCCCTATTCTCCTTTTAAGAGGGTGGAAATTCCCAAAGTTCCAGTTACAAGAAAAAGGGCTATTTCTACGGATTTACTTCGTAAATTTTCGGAGCTGCCTTATTCTTTGATTATGCAACCGGGGACAAACAGGTACAATCTCGCAAAGGATGTCTTTCTTTTGAGTTTCTGCTTAATCGGAATGAATGCGGTAGATTTGTACACTTGTACGGATTTGAAGAAAGGACGAATTACATACCAACGGACAAAAACAAAGAATCGGAGAGCCGACAAAGCGGAAATATCTGTGAGGATAGAGCCTGAACTAAAAGCCCTTATGAAAAAATATAAAGACCATACCGGGCAAAGGGTCTTTAATTTCTACAAGCTGTATTCAAGCGTGGATAGCTTTACGGCTGCAATTAACAAGGGTTTGAAAAAGATTGGTGATGATTTGGGAATAGATGATTTGGAGTTTTACGCAGCACGCCATACATGGGCAACCATTGCAAGCAATGAAGCCGGAGTAGATAAATACACCGTTCACACAGCTCTTAACCACGTGGACGAAAATATGAGAGTGACGGATATTTATATTGCGAAATCGTGGGACAGCATAGATGCTGCCAACCGTAAGGTATTGGATTATGTCAAGCTATCTTTGGATGATGTAACAGAAAAGAAGTATATACCCAAAAATAAGCGTGTTTTGCCTAAGCAAAATTTGTAAGCTGTTATAGTTCAGTGATTTACAAGCCTATTTTTGCTTAGGCAAAATTTTAATAGGTGTTTATCTATCCTCTAAATCTGTATTATCTCTGATAATCAGATAGTTGCAGATTTTGCCTAAGCAAATTGCCTAAGCAAAATGATTTTGCCTAAGCAAAAATTGTAATATTCTGATAATCAAATAAATAGTTATTTTTAAGCCTAAAAATAGCGTTTTGCCTAAGCAAAATTTGCAAATGATTGAAATACAGTGTGTTATAAGCGTTATTTTGCCTAAGCAAAAATATAGCCTTTTTTCGTTTGCCTAAGCAAAATTTGTAAGCTGTTATAGTTCAGCTGTCTCTTATACACATCTCCGAGCCCACGA
>ENA-OZXL01000288-OZXL01000288.1-human-gut-metagenome-genome-assembly--contig:-NODE-288-length-12126-cov-3.188137_pt1 | contig 12126 bp, 10 predicted proteins | sample MGYA00243540_ERZ654093 | MGnify/ENA primary metagenome ERZ654093 (study PRJEB26926, sample SAMN06165126) | human gut metagenome | biome: ENVO:00009003; feature: ENVO:2100002; material: ENVO:00002003... | reverse complement strand
GAGCCTTATCGTCGGCAGCGTCAGATGTGTATAAGAGACAGAGACATACCGCCGAATTGTGGATCAATTGGTCCAATGTTCGATTGCTTTCCCATCACGATCTCTTTGCACGAAAGAGCAATCATTGTACCTGCTGACATAGCAATTTGGGGGATAAACGCTCGAATATCATTCCCAAACAGCGACCGTAAATAATTAACAATTGATTCTGTGGCAGCCGTGTTTCCTCCTGGTGTATGTAAAATGATATCCAATCCCTTTGATTTATCCAGACCGTAAACCGCTTGCATCAATGCATTTTTATCATTATCATCGATTGCGACATCACCTTTAGGTTTCTGCAGAAATCCCGAATAATATGCAATTATATTTCTTCCAGTATAATCGTGCATAGTAGCTAAGTATTTCCTGCGAATCGTATCCAATGGATTTTCAACTCGCATACCCTGAATCTCGTTAAGTACTTGTCCCCAGTTAGGCATAATAATACTCCTTTATTATTTTATTCTTCTTGCAATCACGCAGCTACTCTGTAGCGCGTGTACACATATTCGTAAATGCGCTGGCGGTATTCGGAAATGCTGATCTCGTCATAGCACTCCGGCAGTTCGGCCCACAGCGTATCACGGATGAGATTATCCACAGCCGCTTTCGTTTCCTGCTTATCTGTCCAATGATCAAGCTCCGCAATTTTAGCCTTTATCTTTTTCAGAAGGCTTGCGGCCACTTCCTTGATTTTCTTGATATCCGTCTTGGAAAGATCGTCTCGGAAAAGCATGTCGTACAGCGAAAGCTCCTCATCGCTCTCAAAGCCCTCGCGGACATACCGCTGTTCTTCCTGATCGAGACTATTGGCCAGATCCATCAGGTCCATAAAGGTTTTCTCAATGGTGGCACGATCCTGCTCACTGTTATAATCAGTGATGATCTGTTGATACCGCTCATAATAATCAATACGATCCGGATTATTGAAAAGCAGCCGGTCTAGCTTCTGCTGGATGATTTCCTCCAAATCCTTCATCACGAGGTTCTTTTTCTTTACCTTTGCAAATTCCCGGCGAAGCAAATCAAAATCGATTGCGCTGATGTCAAACCGGCGCGGCTCCTCTTTTACCATCATCGGAGCGTCATCTATTTCCACATACTCGCTGATGATAGAATTGATTTCCACCATCAGATCGGTAGTATCAACGTGACGGCGCTTTTTTTGAAGCTCCCCGTAAATCGCGGCGATGGCTTCATACTCCTTCCGGGTCTGCCCGGTAATATCGTCACGATCCGTGTATTTCATCAAGCGGATCAATTCTGAGGCGTATGTGGAGAAGGACTTCTTATCTTCAATAGTGCCGCATACTGCGTTGGCGGCGGTCTGAAGCAGAGCCAGCTTCGCAAAATCAACGGCTGCCACCAGATCGGCAAGCTCAAAATCACGCTCCCGGAGGAAAGTCTTCGCCTTATCAATCGTATCGAGGATACGGGCAACCAACTCGTCCTTATCAACGGTCGGATCGCCGCCGGGTGTGTTGATGTTTGCCGTGTAATCAGCCAGTGCCTTGCGGAGAGCTTTCACGATGCCAATATAATCAATGATCAGGCCGTTGCTCTTTCCCTCGTTCACACGGTTGGCACGGGCGATGGTCTGCATGAGCGTATGCGCCTTTAGGGGCTTATCGAGATACAGGCAGGACAGGCACTTAACGTCAAAACCGGTGAGCCACATGGCACAGACGAATACCACGCGGAGCGGATTGGATAAATCCTTGAATTCTTTGTCCAACTCCCGTTTTTCCATCTTCGTCCGGTGATATTTGATATCCAGATCCCACTTCTTGAAGGTCTAAATCTCGTTCTGATCCTGACTGATCACAACGGCCATTTCCGTTTCCTGCATCCATTTCAGCTTGCGCTCCAGTTCCTGCGCCTCCTGCTGTGTGGCCGTTTTGATTTTCGCTTTCAGAGCCTCGATCTCTTCTTTCCAGTATGCCTGAACGAAATTATACATACGGACGCACGTGACCTTATTCAGACAAACGAACATCGCCTTGCCACTGGTCCACAGATCGGAGTAATGCACCACGAAATCCTTTGCGATAGATTTCAGACGAGGCTCCGCCGTCATCAGATGGATTTCCTTTGCAAATTCTGCTTCCAGCTTATCCTGCTGATCGACGTCGATATCGGCGTTTTCGATGGCATCAAGGATGCGGTCGGTGATCTCCGGATTATGGAGATCGAGTATCTTTTCGCCGCGATTCTCATAATAGAGCGGAACGGTAGCACCGTCCTCCACGGCGCGTTTGAAATCATACACGGAAATGTAGCCGCCAAAAGTACGGGCTGTGATATTGTCGCTGGACAGGAGCGAAGTGCCGGTAAAGCCAATACGGGCCGCTGTCGGGAGCAGCTTCATCATGTTATCGGCAAAGATACCGTACTGACTGCGATGTGCTTCGTCTGACATGATAATAATATCGTGATCCGGGTAGATTGCCGCTTCGTCCGGCTTGTTGAATTTCTGTATCAGCGTGAATATGAAGCTCGGATTGCCCTTCAGTTTTGAGATAAGGTCACCGCCGCTTGTGGCGATAAACTGAGAAGCCTTTGTTTTTCCGAGCAGACCGCAGTTTTCAAATGTGTCGCTGATCTGCTTGTTCAGCTCATCGCGGTCGGTAAGAACAACGATTGTGGGAGACCCTGCAAACTTGCGGCGGATCTTCTGGGCGAGAAAAACCATGGAATAGCTCTTGCCGGAACCTTGTGTATGCCAGAACACGCCCAGCTTGCCATCGTTGAGCTTTCTCGCCTCGTATGCTTTGACCGCTTCGTTGACACCGAGGTACTGATGGTTACGGGCAAGGATTTTTACGGTGTTGCCACCGGAGTGATCATAGAGAATAAAGTTCTCTAGCAAATCGAGGAAATTCTCCTTTTTGCAGATGCCGCGCAGCATAGTTTCCAGAGCCACACTGCCTTGTTCTTTTTCGTCAAGACGCTTCCATTCGTGGAAGAATTCATATTTGCTGCCCAGCGTGCCGACCTTGGCCTCGGTGCCGTTGGAGAGCATAAGAAATGCGTTATAGTAGAACAGGTGCGGAATCATATCCTGATAATCCGTATAGTTGTCATCGTAGGCGTTCTGCACGTCTACGGTGTTTTTCTTTAATTCCACGAAAAGGAGCGGAAGACCATTCACAAAGCCCACGATATCCGTGCGGCGACGGTAAAGATCGCCGTGTATCTTCAGTTCTTTAACAGCGAGGAAGTAGTTGTTCTCCGGGTGGAGGAAATCAATCACGGCGGCTTTCTTCGTTTCCGTTTTGCCGTCCGGACGCTTTACTGTCACAGGGATGCCGTCTCGGATCAGGAAATACTTCTCTTCGTTGACCTGCAGAAGTGAGGCTGTGGACAGACGTCTTTCTAAAACACTCTGCGCTTCAAGAATCTGCGCCTTGGTTATCCAAGGATTGAGCTTTTTCAGGGCAGCACGGAAATACCGCACAAGCAGAATCTCTTTGTACGATTTCCTGCCGAAGGTGCCATCGTCGCCCAGCACCTCCGTGTTATATGCGAATTTCACATCCCATTGGAGCTCGTCCCGAAGAAGGTTTCCGGCACTTTCCTGCACAAGTATATTTTCTGAGTAATCGTAGCTCATGCCGCCTCCTCCTATCCTTCAACAATTTGCTTTTTAAATTCATCAAATGCTTTTTTGCGTTCTGCCTGCTCTAATTCCATAAATGCAAGAAGACACATTTGATAAGTTTCGTCATACCAATGTTCTAATTGCCCCTTGTCAAGTTCGGATACGATTCGTTTATATTTTCCTTTATTTGAGGGATCAACATTGTTATGTCGCAAATTCAAATTATTAAAGAGGAAAAACAGATCATCTTTCAAAGAAGATGAGATTTTCTGCAATTCTTTAGATTTTGCCTCAAGTATCTGGGCAAGTTGCAAAATAATATGTTTTTTCTTTTCAATGTCACCTTTAAGGGCATAATGATCATATTCCAGCACCTTGTATGATAGCTCTGCCGGAATTAGGTCGCTTTCTGATACAGCAATAGCTACAGGAGATTTTTCAACGAAGATCGTTTTTCCATCATCACTTGCAGATGTATATCCTATGGCTTCGATTACAAGTCGAATTTGTTCGAGGATAAATGGAATGTTCACTTCCATAGATGAAAAGCCGCCATATCCTCCAGAAAAATTAGCCGCTTGCAGGCCGAAGAGCATATTTTGCAGATATTCACAAAATGAAACCAGATAATCAATATCAAAATCATCCGGATTTGCTTCAAAATTGAAGCCATATTTTTGATCGAATTCTTCTATGCTAAGGCATGTCCCACGAAAATAAAAATGAGCAAAGTTCTCCCCAAAAACTTCATATAGAGATTTCGTTCTATGATCAAAGGCTTCTTGATGTAATATCGAATACAGCTTACGATACTCTTGCCTGATATCTACCTTGCCTTCTCTTAATACTTGTGCAAAAGACTTCCTCATATCACACCTCGATTTCGCCGCTCATCAGCTTGGGCAGCAGACGATCACGGGCATTAGTTGCAGCTTTATTAATATCTCTGAGCCGTTGAATCTTGGAAAACATCGGAGATACAAAGCGATCAAATGCTTCAGCTATTACTTGAGTAGGCACAAGTAATTCTTCTGCCTTCAAATACTTAAAATGACGAGCGTAATGATAATTTGACAAATCAACTCCAACAAGACTGCAATAAAAGAGACTTTGAGGCATTCTATCTGTATTGCTAACAATCAATTGAGTTCCGTCAGCACCTTTTGCAAACGGGAACTGAATATACTTAAGAATCCTTGTATGATCGCCAAAAACGATCACCGGCTTGCCTACATTAACCAGAGAAGCATGATTATCTGTGTATCCTGCGATGAACTCTCTACTTTGATCGATAATCGGGATAGGTCCTTCCTTCCCATATTCAGAAGCCATGATTTGTGTGGTTCTTGGTATCTTTTCAATTAGTTCGCCAACAGGAAGCCTTTCCCACCCCTCTGGCACACCGTCAACGATAGGCGTATCCTCATATCCGGGAAAGCGGAAATTGACAAACCATTCCTTATACAGTCGCTGCACAGCCTCTTCAAGTAGCTTGATTTGCTTCTGGTTGTTTTCGATAAGGTTGTCGTATGCGGAGAGGATATCAGCGATTCGTTTCTGTGTTTCTTTTTCGGGTAGCCTAATTTGTAGGCCGAGTAAATCTTCATTTTTTAGACTTGCTCTTGTTGTCATTGTTGAGAAAGCCAAAAATTCACCTCTAAAGCTCGGCATTCTCATATAATAGCCGATAAACTCAGGAAGAATGCGATCTGTAAAAGGGCGCATTCTTTTTGTAAACCCATTATATGTGGCATTCGGATAGTCTTTTAATGCGACACAGCTCATGCCGAGTTCATCTGAAGTCTCACTGGTACGGGTTAAAAACACATCGCCACGCTTGATTGAGTAGTTCTGACGCTCAGCTTCGCTTGATTGAACAAATGAATCCAATTCCGGCGGGATGAAATAGTTGTTGAATACTGTAGAAAATGTCAAAAATGGATATCCGCTCCCAAAGAACTTACTCCCTTTAGATAATCCATTATGAACTGTATACAATTCTCCGAGTTTTACTGTATCCCAACTCATATCCCCATCTCCTTCATATTCTGCGAGATGGTATCCATCAAATCGTTGGATTCGGCCTGAAGGGACAGAAGTTCACGGTGAATCTCCGCCATACGCTCCGCAAAATCTATACCGTCATCCTCCACGGGGGCCACACCAACATATGCGCCGGGGGTGAGTGACCAGCCTTTTTCTTCGATTTCGGCAATCGTTGCCAGTTTGCACAGGCCAAGGACATCGGTATAAACGCCGTCACCGAACTTTTCATAGAGCCAGTGTGCTTCCTTGGCAACGTTCAGCATATTCTCGATATAGGCGATCCTGTCATCATACTGCTGCTGCATGCTCTTTTTGTCACGCTTTCCGGCGGCGTCCACTTCGGCTTTTGCCGTCTTGCGAAGCGAAGAAATCTTTTCCTTCAGCGCTGAAATAACATCGGCAAAGGAATCCTGATATACAGCCTCTTTCAGATTGTCATTATCAGCGGCCTCGGCTTCATCGTGCAGATAGTGGTGGTATTCCTGCAGCAGAGCCGAATACTTGTCGGTCTCACCGCGATAAAGCCATACGATGGCGTTCAGGTTTTTAAGCTGCCATTCGCTCCACTCATTCAGCGTACGGTCCACAACAGTATAGTAATTACGGGCATCAATGAACAGAACCTTATCCCGGATTGCTTCGCCCTTCGCTTTATCGAAAAACCACAGGGAGCAAGGCAGCGATTTCGTATAGAAGAAATTATTACCGACGGAGATCATCACGTCAACCTGACCGGTCTTGATGAGCTTTTCCCTTATATCCTTATCCTTGCCCTGACTGTCCGTAGCAGAGGATGCCATAACAAAACCGGCGCGGCCATGCTCGTTCAGATAGGAATAGAAATAGGAGATCCATAGGTAATTGGCGTTGCCGACCTCTTTGTTCTTGTTTACGCTCGGCAGGCCGAACGGAAGACGTCCAGCGCTTTCGCATGATTCGGCTTTGACCTTATCCACGTTAAACGGCGGATTCGCCATGATGTAGTCACAGCAACCGTTCAGGTTATGTGCGTCATGATAGAATGTATTTGCCTCGTCTCCGGATTTGATAACACCCGTCAGACCGTGCACCGCCATATTCATAAGGCAGAGCTGTGCATTATATTCCACCTTCTCCTGTCCGTAGAAGGTCATGGTGCTGTTGGCGTTCATACCGGCGGCATTCACAAAATCTCCGCTCTGTACGAACATACCGCCGCTACCGCATGCGCAATCAAGAAGAACACCCTGTTTCGGTTCAATGATGTTTACGATCATTTTTACAAGGGATTTCGGCGTGAAGAACACACCGTCATCAGAGGCGATGTTTTTAGCAAATTTATTGAGGAAGTATTCATAGATGCGTCCAACGATATCGCCGCCGACATCGTCAAGGGCACTGTTATTGAAAATGCGAAGCAGCTCTGCCAGCAGCTCGTCAGAGAAGTCGGTATAACTTTTCGGCAAAACACCTGTGAGCTGTTCACTTTGGTCCTCGATCAGCTGCATGGCGTTGTTGACCACTTCACCGAGACTGTTCATCGGGTGGCCGTCTTTATTGATAAGTCCTGCCGCCGCGATATTCTCCGGCAGATTGACAAGATACTCGTACTGCGCCTCTTTCGGCAGAAACAGCGCACTCTTTGCGGAAAAGTCGCTGGCCTCGACGGGCATCACACGTCCGCCGCGAGAGGGACGGTTCTTCAGTATCTCGGCCTCTACCTTTTTAAAGCGGCTGTACGCATAGCGCAGGAAAATAAGCCCTAGCACGGGCATACAGTATTGATTCGACGTCAGCTTTGACCCTGCGCGAAGGAGATCGGCGGATTCCCACAGTTCCGCTTCCAGTTTCCGTATGTTAATCATCCTTTTTCTCTCCTTCCGGGTTATCGGGTATAAACTCCATCATATCGTTGGGGGAGCAGCCCATAGCGTGGCAAATGCTCTCTACCTTATCCAAGGCGATGTACTGCCCGTTTTTGATTTTTGTAATTATGTTTGCGGATATGCTGGCACGGCGCATCAGCTCTGCATTGGAAATATCCCGCTCGATCATCATATGCATTAGAGGTTTATAACTCACAGCCATATCATCAGACTCCTTATCTCAATTAACTTATTTAGTATATCACACTTATGTGAAAAAATCAATAAATATATTTTGAACTTTGGACCTCCGGGATTTTCTCGGAGGTTTTTTCATTTTTTCGTTCAAAACGGTCTCTTTTGGTCAGTGTGTAGAGCTTTACTCTATCCCTAATCCACACGGATAAACGGTGGGGCAGCATTTTTTTGTTTCTGACGGGGCAAACTATGAGAACAACAAAATTAGATTCCCTTATTTTGCAACGTATTTTAAGGGAAACGAAATGGAAATAAGGGAAAGCCTTTATTGGGGTCAGTTTTCGCAGTGCCAAAACCGCAGCCCCGCATCTTTTGAATGAGGTGCGGGGCTATTTGTGCGTTTCATTTCATAATCTTTTCAAAGCGGAACATTTCATCGGGACCCTCATCGGGTGCTGCTTTTCCGTCTTCCTTCGGCGGATTCGGCTCCGGGTGCATAGCGGAGAAAAACTCAACGGCGCGAAAACCGCATTTGTTGATATAAAAATGGATATTGCGCTTTTCAGAATATGGCGTGCAGGTTGCCCAGACCTTGGTTTCGGGGTGCAGAGCTTCCACGGCAAGCCAAGCGCCATAGCCGATGCCTTTGCTGTGTTCCTTCGGCGAAACGAAAAGAAGCTCCAGTTCATTGTGATGTGTCTCCTTATCGATTTTCAGCACTACACCGCCAACCTTTCTGCCTTCATACAGAATCCGGTATGCTTCGCTGTCGGGTGCATCAATACTTTGCTCAATGGTTGCGCGGGAGATGATCTCTCCGTCCTCCTCAAAATGATCGTCCCGCAACCCGAATTCTTCCACTGCGCCGTACTTGAAAGACTCCTGATTATCAAGGATGAACTGCTCACGATCCTCCGCTTCCAGCGGGGCAAGGGTTACTTTTGTGTTGTTCATATGTACCTCCAAAAAAATAAAAAATACCCGGTCATTACTAAGTAATAACCGAGCGCACTCGACACCTAATCCGCTACGCAAGCCGTGAAGAACTGAGCGAAGCCATCTGCAACAAATATCATGTGGCGGACGATAAAAGCAACGGGAAAAACATCCCGGATGCAGTTTCCGTGTAGAAGAAACCATGGCGGAACGGCACTATTCAAGCAAAAAGGCAGCGGCAAGGCACAAAGGATTACGGACCAATCTCGGTCAGGACGGTGGTACGATGTGATAGATACACTTCTGCGGCATGAGAAAAAGCACAAATAACAAAACTGCCCGAGAGTGAAAAAAACTCTCGGGCAATTTTATAATCATGTCACACCTCACAAACGCGAGTAACGGTTTTATGACTTTCCGAGCGTCCAGCTCCGGCTCTCGGTCTGAAGCCGTACCATATGAGCGAAGATGCCACCCGCTTGCAGCAGCTCTGCGGGAGAGCCCTGCTCGGCTACCGCGCCGTCACTCAGCAACACGATCCTGTCTGCGCCCGAAACGGTACGCATCCGGTGGGCGATGATGAGGACGGTCTTGTTTTTGATGAGACGGGAGAGTGCCTCCTGAATGGCTGTTTCGTTCTCCACATCCAGACTGGCGGTGGCTTCGTCCAACAGAATGATGGGCGCGTCCTTCAGAAACGCACGGGCGATGGAAATGCGCTGACGCTCGCCGCCGGAAAGCTCGCAGCCGTTCTCACCGATGTTGGCGTTCCAGCCGTCGGGGAGCTTTTCTGCGAACCTGTCCACATTGGCGAGCTTTGCCGCCGCGATTACCTCTTCGTCCGTCGCGTCCTTGTGGCCGATGCGGATATTCTCCAAAATCGTATTGTCGAACAGCGTGACATCCTGGAACACGATGGAATAGAGGCTCATCAGCTTTTCCGGATCGATTCCGGAGATATCCATGCCTCCTACGGTGATCCTGCCCCAGTCAATGTCCCAGAACCGCGCCGCCAGGCGGGAAACGGTAGTTTTACCTCCGCCGGAGGGTCCGACCAGCGCCGTGACCTCTCCCTGCTTTGCCGTAAAGGACACATCCCGAAGCACTGTTTCACCGCTCTGATAAGAAAAGCCCACATGGTCGAACACAATGTCACAGTTCCGGTTGGTGAGCTGTTCGCTTCCGGTCTGCACGGGGCAGTCCAGAATCTCATTCATGCGCTCGATGTTGCTGTTGGTGCCGATGATGGCGGCAAGGTTCTGCAGGGTACCCTCAAGCGGGTCATACAGGCGGGACACCACCAAAAGGAACATAAAGAAGGTCAAAACATCCAGCTCACCCTTTACCAGCAGAGCCGCGCCCGCAAGGGCGGTGGTGGCAATCCCGAGCCGCAACACAAGTCCCGCGGAAACCACAAAGACAGCCGTTCCCAGCTCGCTCCGGACGAGGCGGCTCTCTACGGCACGGATTTTCTTTTCCAGCCCCGAAAGGTATCTCTCCTCGGCATTGTTGGCGCGCAGATCGGGCATCGCTTCCATGCACTCCTGAATGCCGTCCTCGCAGGCGACCTTCGCCGCCGTTGCTTTGCGGGAGAGCTTTTTCTGCACGTCGGAAGCAAGCAATACGATGGCAAATGCCACGGGCAGCGGCCAGACGGCGGCAAGCGCCATGCACCAGTTGAAAAACAGCATCGACACGGCGATGACCGTAGTGGAGAGGATCGCACCGTACAGCGGCGCGACAAAATGGGATTGGCTCTGCTCCAGCACGGCGCAGTCGTTCATGATGGAGGTAGTCAGGTCGGCAAGGTCTTTCTTCCCGAAAAAGGACAGCGGAATCTTTCTCAGCTTTTCGGCAAGCCCCACCCGGCGCACACCCGACTCGACATAGGTAACAAGAAAGGTGTTGTCGTATTCCAGCCGTGTGCAGACAACAATGAACAGTGCCGCCGCGACACAGCCGATCACATAAAACGGAATTCTCCCTGTCGTCAGCGTGCCACTCATCATATCGCTCACCAGCCGGTACAAAAGCCCCACCGGCAGCATGAAGGAGATGTTTTGCAGGGCACAACATAAAATTCCTTTGATGTTGTCAATGGCTCCTTTTCGGGAAAGCGCATAGCGTCTCTGTAAATATTTAATCATCGCTCAGACCTCCTTTTCCACTTTCCACCGGACGGACTGCTGATAGTCCTGCCACATCGTTCCGAACAGACTGTCTTTCTGCTCTGACAGCTCCGCAAAGCTGCCGCTTTCCGAAAGATGTCCCTCATTCAGCACAAAAATGCGGTCGGCGTTCACAACCGTGGACAGCCGATGGGCGATCATGATAACGGTACGTCCCTTTGCCAGCGCATTGAAGGCAGCCTGCACCTTCGTTTCGTTGTCGGGGTCGGCAAAGGCGGTCGCTTCATCAAGAATCAGCACCGGCGCGTTTTTGAGCATGGCGCGGGCAATGGCAAGCCGCTGTGCTTCGCCGCTGGAGAGGTAGATGCCCTGCGAGCCGATGACCGTATGCACACCGTCCGGAAATTTTTCGATGATGTCCGTACACTGCGCCGCACGGAGTGCTGCCAGCACCTCCTCATCCGCGGCGTCCGGCTTGCCCATACGCACATTGTCCAGAATGGTGCCTTTGATCAGATGGCTGTTCTGAAACACGAAGGAAACCGTGTTCATCAGCTCGTTTTTTTCAATGTTCTTCACATTGACACCGCCGACGGAAATACTGCCGCTCTGCGGATCAAAGAAGCGGGCAATGAGCGCCGCCAGCGTGGATTTTCCGCCGCCGGAGGGTCCGACAAACGCCACCGTCTGTCCCGCGCCGATGGAAATGGAAATATTCTCCACTGCATTTTTTGTGCCGTCATAGCTGAATGTTACATTTTCCAATTCGACCGAGCTGTCCCTCGGATGCTTCGGTGCGCTCGGTTGAGAAAGTGAGGGGCTTTGCAGAACACGGTCAATGCGGGTGATGGCGTCCTGCACGATCATGCCGTTTTCGCTCATGAACATCAGCTTGGTGAGCGTCAGCGAGATGACCGGCGTGACGATGATGTAAAAGAGCAGGTTCAGCAGCACGCCGCCGTCCGCACCGCCGCGGAAGAACAGAAAGCCGCCTGCGATCAGAAACACAAACACGCTGTTGACCGCCAGCGTATAGAAGATCATCGGCCAGCGCATCTGGCAGGTATATGCGATGACCCAACGCTCGTAGTTGTCGATGGCGCCCTTGAACTTTTTGAAGGAAAACACCGTCTGACCGAAGGTCTTGACGACGGGAATCCCCCGCACGTACTCCACCGCTTCCCCCGACATATCCGCAAGCGCGTTCTGATACTGTGTCATCTTCTCCTGCATTCCCTTACCAGTCATGCTTGTCATCACGGCAAAGGCAAGCGCCACCGGCACAAGGCCTGTCTCTTATACACATCTGACGCTGCCGACGATAAGGCTC
>ENA-OZXL01000285-OZXL01000285.1-human-gut-metagenome-genome-assembly--contig:-NODE-285-length-12149-cov-3.841244_pt1 | contig 12149 bp, 8 predicted proteins | sample MGYA00243540_ERZ654093 | MGnify/ENA primary metagenome ERZ654093 (study PRJEB26926, sample SAMN06165126) | human gut metagenome | biome: ENVO:00009003; feature: ENVO:2100002; material: ENVO:00002003... | reverse complement strand
AGTCTCGTGGGCTCGGAGATGTGTATAAGAGACAGGTATGAATGCTTCTAAAAGCATTGTTATCAACGGCGGTAATATCTATTGTTACAGCAGTGGAAATGATGGTGTCGATTCTAACGGTACTCTGACTATTACCGGTGGTACGATTGTCTCTATCGGTACTACATCTCCCGAGGAAGGATTTGACTGCGATCAGAATACTTTTAAGATAACAGGAGGAACTATCTTGGGAATCGGTGGCGGCACTAGTACTCCCACGTCCAGCGTTTGTACACAACGCACGGTTATCTATGGCGGTTCGGGTAGTAAAGGTACGCTTTTGAGTATTCAAGGTTCTGATCAGGTGATGTCTTACACTATTCCCCGTGCTTATTCGCAAATGACATTGTTGTTCAGCAGTTCGAAGTTGGCATCGGGCACCACTTATACGATTTATACAGGCGGTTCGGTGACCGGAGGTACTGAATTCTATGGACTGACTGTTGGTGGCACCTATACAACAGGTTCACAGGTAGCGACTTTTACGCCCAGCAGTATGGTGACTTCGGTAGGAAACGTATCTTCCGGAGGTCCTGGTGGTGGCGGAGGTGGTTGGCATTGGTAATGAGAACTTTGCCGATAAAAAGCTCCTCCTCGTCTATTTCTTTTGTCAGTTAATCGAAAGTCGGCTATATTTGCCATGACATCTCTAAAAAGGAAACAAACCATGAAGAAAGTGTTTGCCCGTGCTACCTATAAACGTTACCTGCCGGAAATGATGATCTACATTGCTGTGTGGCTTATCGTGCTGATGGTGCCGGTGGTAAGCAATTTCTTCGAACTTTTATCGGGTAAGGTGGAAGTGATGCGATGGAAAGGAGTTTTTATTTTATGGCTCAATGTGTTGCCATTCTTTTTCCTTTTCTTATTGAATAATCGTGTGCTTGCTCCTTTCCTTTTCCTGAAGCAGAAAGTGGTAGTGTATGTAGTAGTTGCCATATTATTATCTACGTTCACTTTCTGGGTAGTGGATATGGTGTCTCCCAGTCGTCCTGTCATGAAGCGGCAGCAAATAGAACAGAGAATGCGCGACCGGGGAAAGGAAGGGCCCGGGCCGAGAGAGCATGATGCTCCCGGTAAGCCTTCGGGGCCGGATATACCGTCTGTACGGGGGGGACGTCCTGATCCTCGGCATTCTGACTTCCCACGTCCGCCTTTCGAAGAGATGCCTTTCTTTGTGCCCCTGTTTCGTGGTCCTTTTCTGGGGCGCATGCTGATAGCTTTGCTTATGTTCAGTTTCAACATTGCTGTTAAGCTGTTTTTTAAGTCAGTACGCGATCAGGAGGCTATGAAAGAACTGGAGCACAACAATCTTCAGACGGAGTTGGATTATCTGAAATACCAGATAAATCCGCACTTCTTCATGAATACTCTCAATAATATACATGCATTGGTGGATATTGATACGGAGAAGGCCAAACAAACCATTGTCGAACTTTCACGGTTAATGCGCTATGTGCTTTATGAATCGAATAACCGCTTGATATCGCTTTCCAAGGAGTTGCAGTTCCTCAATCATTATATAGAGCTGATGCGCATCCGCTATACGGATAAAGTGCGGATAGATGTGTCTTTTCCTACGGATACGGGCGAAGTACAAGTACCACCCCTATTGTTCGTTTCGTTTGTAGAGAATGCTTTTAAGCATGGTGTCAGTTATCAGCATGCTTCATTCGTATCAGTCTGTTTGCAGGTGGTGGGAGAGGAAATTCATTTCGTTTGTTCCAACAGTAATTATTATAGGTCCGAAGATCAGCACCACGGTATCGGTCTTGATAATATCCGCAAGCGTTTGCGTCTGTTGTTCGGTGAGCGTTATAAACTATCTATTGATGATACGGCCGATTGTTTTGATGTGCAGTTGCTTGTGCCGGTGAGTTAATACAGAATGGAGGTATATTATGATAAATTGTATAGCTATTGATGATGAGCCGTTGGCTCTTACCCAACTGACGGGATATATCTCCCGTGTACCTTTTCTGAATCTTGTAGCTTCCTGCCAAGACGCTTTCGATGCTATGAGTGTTCTTTCCGCACAGAAGATTGATCTGATGTTTGTTGATATCAATATGCCCGACCTGAATGGGATGGACTTTGTGCGTTCCCTGACGGAAAAGCCGTTGGTTATCTTCACAACAGCTTATTCGGAGTATGCCGTCGAAGGCTTCAAAGTAGATGCACTGGATTATCTGCTGAAACCGTTTGGCTTTCAAGACTTCCTGAAGGCGGTGGACAAAGCGTATAAATGGTGGGAATTCCGCACCAAAGGTCATGGAACAGTTGCTCCACCGTCAACTCCGTCCGAACTTTCTTTCAATGACGGTACTCTGTTTGTGAAGAGTGATTATCGCGTTACGCGTATCAACTTGGCAGATATTAAATATATTGAGGGAATGAGCGAATACGTACGTATCTTTGTAGAAGGAGAGGCTAAGCCCATTATGCCTTTACTCAGCATGAAGCGTCTGGAAGAAACTTTGCCCCCCTCTCAGTTTATGCGGGTACATCGTTCTTATATTGTCAATTTGAAAAAGATAACGGAAGTTTCTCGCCTGCGCATCGTTTTTGGAGAGACCTATATTCCGGTAGGAGAGAATTATAAGGATCAGTTTACGGAATATATTAACAGTAGGATGATGAAATAGTGATTAGTAGTGAGTGATAAGTGATTAGTACCATGCGGCAATGACAGCACAGCACTAATCACTCACCACTAATCACTTATTTAACTCCCAGCTTCTTCAGCAATGCTTTGGGCACTGCATCTTTGTGTACCAGGATATTGATAGTTTTGTAAGCAACGAAAGGTTTAGAAGCATACCAAGTACCTTTGTATTTGTTGTTGGTACCCCAGGAGTTCTTTACCATGTAGTATTCCTTACCGTTCTGGTCTTTGGCTATACCGTAGATAAGCATACCGTGGTCATCGGTAGTTTCCCAATTGTCGAATGCTGTTTGGCGCATTTCCTGAGTTACGGTGATTTCCGGTAATGGACGGGAAGTCAGTTCTTTGCGTTTGTCGGCGGCAGTAAGACCTGTCCAGCGTGCCATGTCGGAACCGGTGAGTTCGGCACCACGATCCGCATCGGGCATAACGGCTATGCCGTCACGAGTGAAACCGCTTTCGCTGACGTCGCTACCCCAAGCTACAGTGTAACCGTTGTTAACGGCATTGTCGATAACAGACATGAATTCCATCAAAGGCAGGTTATAAGAAAGGCCGTTGCGCCAGTTGTCCTGAATTTCGATGTTCATCTGAGTGTAGAATGGATGGTGGGTAAATGAAGTCAGAGATATGTAATCGTCCGGATTGATTCCGAGGGATTCGGCAAATGTCTTCGGAGTATATTCTTTTCCTTTGTAAGTGAAGCTTTCGGGACACTTGCCGAGGTAAGTATCATAAATAGAGCACAGGCCTTTCTTCCATACCGGAGTCAGTTTGGTCAGTTTGCCTTTGGCAATAGCGTTTACGTAAGCACCGGCCACGGCATCCAACTCGTTGTGTACCGGCAATGTGTCACCGTACATGATGCCCGGCATAGCTTCCTGCGGAACAAGACCGTAGTTTCTCAGGCAGAACATGATGTCGTAGAAGCTTCCACCGGGTGAGAAAGAACTGTCACCGTGATAGCGTACGTAGTTCACGCCGCGGTCCATCATGGTGTGGTGCACCACAAACATTTCTGATAAATCATATTCGCCTTTGCCCATACGCAGCAATTCGCTTTCAAGGAAACCAAGAGCCGAAAAACTCCAGCATGTGCTGGAACGGTTTTGGTTTTTAACGGAAGTAATCGGGTTTTCTTTAACGGTTGTGAAGATGAAGCCTTCTTCCGCTTTCGGAGTGTCCTGTGCTGACACATTGAAACTCAATAAGCCTAAAGTGGCAATAAGTATTGACTTTTTCATCATAATTAAATTGATATTAAATGATTGTTACTGGCACAAAGATAGGGAGATTTCGGAAACAAAAGCTATCTTTGGAGCGTTTTATCAGATAATTATGGAGAAAAAGATACATATCAAACCCCAGACAGGATTGGTTCTTGAAGGCGGCGGCATGCGTGGTGTCTTCACTTGTGGCGTGCTGGACAGCTTTATGGACCGTGGCATCCGCTTCCCCTATACTATCGGAGTCAGTGCCGGAGCATGTAATGGACTTTCTTATATGTCCGGCCAGCGCGGACGTGCCAAGTACAGTAACATTGACTTACTGGAGAAATATCAGTATATCGGGTTGAAATATTTGTTGAAGAAACGTAATATTATGGACTTCGATCTGCTGTTCCAGGAATTCCCCGAACACATTCTTCCTTATGATTATGAAGCGTATTTCTCTTGTCCGGAGCGCTATGAAATGGTGACTACAAATTGTGTGACGGGTGAGGCTAACTATTTTGAGGAGAAACGGGACAAGCATCGTGTGATTGACATTGTGCGTGCTTCAAGCAGCCTGCCTTTTGTCTGCCCTATTGCTTATGTGGATAATGAGCCGATGCTTGACGGAGGTATTGTCGACAGTATTCCGCTGATGCGTGCCAGGAGTGAGGGATTTACCCATAATGTGGTAGTGCTTACCCGTAATCATGGTTATCGTAAAGAAGCAAAGGACATACATATACCTTCTTTCCTGTACCGTAAATACCCGAAAGTGCGTGAGGCTTTAAGCCGTCGTTGCCGTGTGTACAACGAGCAGTTGGAAATGGTGGAACGTATGGAAGCGGCAGGAGAGATTACTGTAATCCGTCCGCAGAAACCTGTAACAGTCGACCGTATCGAACGGGATATCAGGAAATTGACTGATTTGTATGAAGAAGGTTATGCATGTGCGGCGAAGTATGACTTTCAGTGATTAATCAAAAGATTGTAAACGCATTGCCAAATAATGATTGCTATAAAGTGGCAATCATTATCTGGCAATGCGTTTTTTTATTCTTAATCTTTGTTGGCCTACAAACTTTAGTAAGTCTGATGTGAACAATTCAATGATTCGTTCACTATATTAAACTGAGGGTATTTCCCACTAGGACTGAAGGCACTTCCCACTAGGACTGAAGGTACCTCCCACTAGGACTGAACTCGTGTTTCATTACGACTGATCGTGATGGAACACCAAGTGCGTTGTCACACAGATGGTTACGTGGTATGTGAAACTCTTATAGAACTCTGTGAAACTCAGTGTTACTCTGTGGTGAATTAACTCAGTAATAGCTAACCTTCACAGCGCTGACTTCCACCGTTCCCGAATAACTATTAATAGACCATGGATTCTTCTGCATACCATATATGCGGTTTGTATAAGCCACATTATCATTGATATAAACCACGCAGACAGAGTTGTCCGTACAGATAGTTACATGATAAGTATTATCAGCAGGTCTGTCGAACAGATACCCGTCTATTCCGTCGATGAATCCTTTACCTTCTTCACCTTCTTCTTCGAAGTTTATCTTTCGCTTGTTATTGTTGTCTTCCGGATTCACTACAATGGTATAATACTTTTTGGAGTCCGTACCGCGTACCAGAGAGATACCGAATCTATCTGCATCGCCTGCCGTCTTTACGGTAAACGAAATCTTGTTGTTTACATTTAAGCGATTGAATAGGATATAAGCATTATCCGTCAGAGTATAGTTACCGTTGCTTTCTGATACTCCGCTACTCTTTTCCATCACTTTTACAGTAGAGGCGGTGGCATATTTCTGGCTGATACCTTCTACTAAGCCTAAAGTCAAAGTGCCATCCGCATGCTGAACTACTTTGTGTGCAACCAGGCTTCCTGCCCATTCCGGTTCGTTCGGAGAAGCTCCTACGGCAGTATTGTCATTGCCCGAGCGGGTGGGGCACCATCCCCAGATGTAGCGGTTAGTTCCGTCCGAAGCCGTCTTGCCTGCATAGAAGCCACGTGAGTCAAGGAAACCTTCGTGGTTGTCGGGCCAGATACCGGCATCGTTGGCGGTGGTTGCTTTCAGTTCTTCCAGTGTACGTCCCTTGAAATATTGAACTTTGCGTACGGCTGCATGCATCTCCGAGTAGACCAGATACCACCAGTCTCCCATTTTGAAGACATCGGGACATTCATAAAAGCGATCCCACATCATGGTCATGAATACACCTGCATGTTCCCAGGCCTTCATATCTGTAGAAGTATATTCGGCCAGTACACCTTTGCCGCTTTTAGTAGTGGAAACAAGCATGTGGTATTTTCCATCTTCACCTTCAAAAACGAAGGGGTCGCGGAAATCATTCTTGCTGTACCCGTCAGTGTCACCCTTCAGATAAAAAGTGCGATTCTTGGTCCAGGTCTTGAAGTCGGGTGAGGTGGCATACATCACTACCTGACCGTTCTCGGAAGAAGTAGGCTGATATTTGTTACCTGTGTAGAAGGTATAGTACAATTTATCCGAAGGATTATAAATAGTACTACCCGTTCCGATAGCGGCATCCTGCTCCGACAATCCTCCGCATGAAATCAGTTCACCCATAGATGTGTATGAAGCGGCGTCCTGAGTACTTACCGCCCATATCGGGTGGTAAGTGCCTGCTTGGTTCGGACGGTATTCCTGTAGATACATAATCTTGAAATCTTTTGCCTGCGGATCATAGAAAGGCATCGGATCGCCTACATATCCAACAGATGGCTTGTAGTATGTATCGAACTTCATGGCATCTGCCGAAGCAAAATAAGTGGTGGTTCCGTCCCAGTCTTTCTGAGTTAAAACCGGATCATTGTCATCGCTACAGCTGCTGAAAGAAGTGATCATCAGAGCAGCCAGTGTGAGTGAATATATCATTGTTTTCATATATTAGTTTTATTTACCCGTTAAATAGTCAATTGCATTCTCTGTCAGTTTGGCCACATTGCCATGATACTTGTCTGCTGAAGCATCTATGCCGTAAGCATACCAGTCGTAACATCCTGAGCCGATACATACGATACCTCCGCGAGAGTCTTTAGGCAGATATTCCCATGCCACGATAGCACCATCGCCACCATAACCCAGGTCAACACCGCCATGATTGGTACGCCATACTTCATTCGTAGCATAGCCGCCCCAGTCGGAACCGATGTGCCATTGTGCCGTACTGTTGGTGGTTCGGTAACCGGTATCGAAGGTATAGACCTTATCTGTTTCACCGCTGTTCATCACCAGGTTCTGGTAGAGGGCGTGCGACTCGTGTCCCTGGATAAAGAAGTTCCATGCACCACCCACTATTTCACCGGATTCTTCCGATTGTCCCCAACAGTTGTTCGGGTTGTTGCCGTCCAGAGTAGCACCCAGTTTGGCGGCATAATAAGTAGCATAGCGGGTAAGCAGCAGGTTCATGCCATTGTTATAAAGGTCTTTCATCTTCACCAATGCGTTGATTGCTGCAGGCGCTGCCTTTTCAAACTTATCCATGTTGTCGATGCCGCCGTCTATATGCAGATGCCACCACATGATTTCACATTCGCTCAGGTCTACTCTTCCTGCCTGCACATCTTCGAATGAGATATACTGCGAATTGGCAATATTGTTCAGCATCCAGGTTGCCGCTTCCTTTTCTTCCGGATTCAGTTCGTTCAGTGTAGCTGCCAGACCCACATATACGGCACTCGGTGCATCGGTCGGGATAACCGTTACCGTATAAACGGCAGATGCGGTGTTATATGAAACGGTGAATTCTACAGGATTGCTGAAGTCAATAGCCTGGCCGGATGCCGGCATTACGGTGGCTCCTGCCGAAGTTGTAATGATCGGAACCATGTTTTTGATATTGACTGAACTCGGCACACGTACGGTGATGGTACGTTTAGTCTGGTCGATAACTCCGGCATAAGCGTCATTCAGTTTGAAGGAGAGTATCCGCGCTTCATCATGCTTGATGTTGACGGTGTAGTCCAGGAATACGTTTCCGTTAGTCACTTTTATCACTTGGGGGAATGAGAAGTTCAGCACATCGCCTGCCTTAACAGAGGCCTCGGCACCTTCGGATACTTCGATACCGGTAACTTTCATTGCGTCAGTGTCGTATACTTCGGGCACTGCCACAGTTACGGTCTTATTGGTCCGGTCTATCACCCCCGTATAGGTATCATTCAGTTCAAGGGCGGTGAGCCATGTGTCTCCGTCCAGTTTCAGGTCGGAAGTATTATCATCGCTACATCCCGGGAATGTTAACAACAGGACAGTTCCCAGTACAAGCAGATTTAGTTTATTCAGTATTGATTTCATAATGTTCTTCTTTTTTATAAGGTTACCAGTTACCACAATTCTGCGTATAGTTTCCGTTGCTGGCACTCATCTGTGCAAACGGGATAGGCAGATATTCATTTTTATTCTTAGTGAACGAGGCATTCGTGTAGATGGTGCAGTCGGCAGCTTCTTCGGCATAGAACTTATTCAGTACTTCGGCAGCTTCGCCCCATCTTACCAGGTCAAAGAAGCGCTCTGATTCCAGAGCCAGCTCTACACGACGTTCAAACTTCAACAATTTCAAGGCATCTGCCTGTGAGTAGCTTCCCGTATAAGGCTGAATGTTGAAACGTACGCCATATTCCATTTCGTAGTCGGCAATCATGGTTGTGCTTTGTTTAGCACGGTTACGTACTTCATTAATCAGGCTGATAGCTTTAGCTATACGTCCGTCGTTCAGTTGGATCAGTGCTTCGGCACGCATCAACAATACATCCGAGTAGCGCAGTACGATGCGGTTCATCGGAGAACCCCACCAGGCACCCTTTATCAGGTAATCGCCATCCGGATCCACATTCTGCTTCAAGGTCACGTAATATCCGTAAAGTCCGTTGCTGCGGCTCCAGGTAGTCGACTGGTCCATCATGTAGTTCTTATTGAATTCATAAGGGAATCCCGGCATACCTACCGTCAGGAAGAGGCGTGGGTCAGCATAATCGGATTGCGAATTGTAATCGGTGTTGTTAAAGGAATCCAGCAGCGGGTGTCCGTTGGCATCTGTTTTGAATGCATTTACCAGATTCTGGCTCGGTTTGTAGAAGTCGCAACCACCATCGGTAACTCCCGGAATGTTGGGAACGATCAGACCATAAGACCAGTTGCAGTTACCGTTGTTGGTACCGTCGTTCATGGAGTATTGCATGGCCCACAGGGATTCCACGCCATTTTCATATTGAGGTTCTGGACGGAAGTTATTGTGAAAATCTGATTCCAGCCCGTAGCCGCCTGCCGACATAATGGCATTGTCTGTGTATTGTACTACTTTCACCAGGTCTTCCGTGCTGAGGCTTGTCACTTCATGGCTGTCTGCATTATCCTGATGATAAGCTTTGTACAGATAAGTCTTTGCCAGATAGGCGGCGGCTGCGGCTTTGGCGGGGCGACCTTTGTCTGCCTGCTTCACGGGAAGGTTATCATAAGCAAACTGGAAGTCATCTGCAATCTGTTGCCAGCCTTCGTCATTGTTGTAAGTGGTGTTGGAGAGATAGTTATATTCTTCCGGTGACAAGTTGGCATCGTTGGCAAACGGGATCTTCTTGTACAGGCGTTTCAGCAAGAAGTGACCATGTGCACGGAGGAATCTCATTTCAGCAATTCGCTGCTGCTTTAGTGAATAAGTACTTTCATCCACTTGTTCCAATAGTTGCAAAGCTGTATTGACGCGTGAGATACAGTTGTAGAGGCGCTGCCACATATCGCTGATGTTCCATGCCGTAGTCATGATACCTTGTGAGATGTCCAGTGAGTGGAATACATCACCGTCTTCCGTACCGTTTCCGCCTTTGTAAGCGTCATCCGAACGTACGTCATAGTTCCACATGGAGAAGGAAGAATTGATATCTTCGGCAGTAATCCATACTGCATAAGCAGAGATTACCAGATTGTCGATGTATGCCGGGTTCTTCAGCTGTTCATCGCTGATGGTTCCCTGGGGGAGCTGATCTTCCAGAAAGTCGGTGCAACTGCCGCACATCAGTGAAAGACCTAAGACTGCTGTATATATTAACTTTTTCATAAGTAACTGATTTTATTGTTAAAAGCCTACATTAATACCGAAAGTTATATTCATCGGGATGGGGTAACCATAGTTGGCATTTTCAGGATCTACTCCGGTGAACTCCTTACTCTTGATGGTGAATACGTTCTGTGCGCTCAGGTAGAAGCGCAGGCGCTCCATCTTCATCTTCTGGGCAAAGTTTTTCGGAACGTTGTATCCCAACTGTATATTGCGTAACTTCAGGAACGAACCATTCTCAACAAAGTAAGTGGAAACACGTTTCTCATTGTTCGTATCGCTGCGTGACAATGCAGGAATGGTAGAGTTCGGATTGGTGGGTGACCATGCATCGAGTACTCGCTTACCTTTGTTCAGGAAACCGATATTGAGTCCACTCCAAAGGTCGGTTTCCTTCTTCAGGTCGCTGATAACATCTACTCCCTGAACACCTTGCCAGAACATGGTGAGGTCAAAATTCTTGTATTCAAGGTAGATGTTCAGACCATAGCTGAAGTCCGGAGTCGGATTGTAAATCCATTGCTGGTCTTTCTCATTGATGATACCGTTGCCGTCCAAGTCACGCCAGCGGATACGGCCTATCCCGGCACCTTCCTGAGTGGCATGGTTATCAATTTCTTCCTGTGATTTGAAGATACCGTCAGCTACATAACCCACCTGCGAACCATTGGCGTGACCGATTACGCTTTGTACACCGTTACCACCGAAAGTGCCGTTGGCTGCTACTGTAGTTGGTAGCTTCGTGATTTCATTCCGGTAGGTGGATATGTTGGCATTCAGGTCATATTTCAGTCCGAATCTCGTTTGATTGCGATAACCGAGATTCAATTCAACACCCACATTTTTCATTTCTCCCGCATTGATCCATTGACTGCTTCCTTCGCCCATAGCGGCGATACCTGCCATCTGTACCAGAATATCCGTTGTCTTTTTGTAGAACCAGTCGAATGAACCGTAAAGAGATTGTTTAAACAGTGAGAAATCGAGGCCGAGGTTCGTTTGTGTGGTTGTTTCCCATTTGATGTTATCATTACCGATCTGATTACGTTTGAATCCGGATTGAAGGATGCTGCCGCCATTGGTTCCGGCAATGTCGTAGGAAGTACCATAGCTCTGACCGCCTGATTCCGTTACACCGTAGTTGGGAACATAAATTGTATAGCGGGCAATGTTCGAGATTTCCTGGTTACCGGTCTGTCCCCATGAACCGCGGACTTTCAGATCGTCAATCCAACTGAGGTTTTGCATGAACTTTTCACGGTTCAAGCGCCATCCCAGTGAGAAGGAAGGGAATGTGGCATAGCGGTTATTTTTACCGAAACGTGAAGAACCGTCACGGCGTACTGTCATCGAGAGTAGGTATTTATCATCGTATGTATAATTCAGCTTTCCGAAGAAAGAAACCAGTGAATAGCCTTCGCCCGAACCGTAAGCCTGAGCCGTACCGGAACCCGCATTCGGCCACATATAGTCGGGTGTCAGAATAGAATAATCTTCTTTATAACCCGAAAAATTGATATCATCTTCACGGTTCAGCTCCATACCCACCATGGCGTCTCCACGATGTTTGCCGATTTCCAGATTGTAGGTAGCGATGGCATTCCACATCCATTTCGTCCAGTGTTCCTGCTTGGCTTCTACGGCATTCTTATCATTTGCCACATTGCCTTCGGTGATGGGGTAGGTGAAGATGCGTTGTGATTTCTGTGCATAATCCAATCCGAAGGTGGAGCGGACATTGAATCCTTTGAAGGGGTTGAGGTTGATGTAAGCATCACCAAACATACGCCAGTAAGTATAGCGATTATCAGAGTTACGGTCCAGTCTCGCTACCGGGTTCTCACGGTCGGGATATCCGCCTACCGGACCTGCATATTCTCCATTGATGTCGTAAACGGGCAATGAGGGATTGAATTGCAATACATTTTGCAAGAATCCACCCGGTGCCTGCACCTCCGAAGTGCGGTTCAGTGTGAAGTGCTCTCCTATGGTCAGGAATTTGCCAATCAGATTATAATCAGAATTTATGCGGGCAGAGAAACGTTCGAAGTCACTGTCCTTGATGATACCTATATTCTTATAATAGCCCAGGGAGAAGAAAGATGACCCCTTTTCAGAACCATTGCTTACTGATACAT
>ENA-OZXL01000273-OZXL01000273.1-human-gut-metagenome-genome-assembly--contig:-NODE-273-length-12350-cov-3.946889_pt1 | contig 12350 bp, 10 predicted proteins | sample MGYA00243540_ERZ654093 | MGnify/ENA primary metagenome ERZ654093 (study PRJEB26926, sample SAMN06165126) | human gut metagenome | biome: ENVO:00009003; feature: ENVO:2100002; material: ENVO:00002003... | reverse complement strand
CCCCAGTGGGGCTTTTAAGCGGCAGAGCGGTCTTGCGCAAGCAAGATGGAGGGGCTTTGCCCCGACAAGCTCGGTGGGATTTGCGATAAAGGGTATTATGGATTTCGGAGCGCGTCAAGATGGTTTTGCAAATTTTATTGCAGTAAAGCGGTGATAGTAGGACTTATATTTAACACACGGCAAGAAACAATTTCCGTTCCGCGCATTGTAATGTTCGCAGAAAAAACTTATAATGCTTTTGAACCTGTAGGACACACAAAACGCAGAAAAGAGAGGGAATCATGAGAAAACTGTTCCTTTTGGAAGATGATCTGAGCCTGATCAGTGGGCTGACCTTTGCATTCAAGAAACAGGGCTTTGCACTGGATACAGCCCGGACGCTGGCAGAAGCCGAGGTGCTGTGGTCAGACAGAAAATATGACCTGCTGGTGCTGGATGTTTCCCTGCCGGATGGCTCTGGCTTCGATTTCTGCCAGAAGGTGCGGCGCACATCCAACGTGCCGATTCTGTTCCTGACCGCTTCGGATGAGGAAATGAATATCATCATGGGACTGGAACTGGGCGGGGATGATTACCTGACCAAGCCGTTCAAGCTGGGTGTCCTGTTGTCGCGGGTCAATGCACTGCTTCGCCGTGCAAATGCGTCCAGGGCAGGAGAACCCGTACTGGAATCGGGCAGCATCACCGTCCGGCTGTTGCAGGGGCAGGCGTACAAAAACGGAGTCTTGCTGGAACTGACCGGCGCAGAGTACAAGCTGCTCTGCTTCTTTATGCAGCATCCGAATGCCGTGCTATCCAAGGAACAAATTCTGGATGCACTGTGGGACTGCGATGGGGATTACATTGACAGCAGTGCCTTAACAGTGTATATCCGGCGGCTGCGGATGAAGATTGAGGACGACCCCGGCAAACCGCAGATGCTGCTGACTGTCCGCGGCATGGGCTATAAATGGAATGGGTAAAGGTGCCGTATGAAAGTATTCGCAAACCGGGAGATCCGAAATTTGTTCCAAGCCGTGCTAGCGGTCTGGGCGGTGGCATTGGCTCTCACGCAGGGCATCGTATGGCATACGACGCACGCATTCTCTTTCGCATTACTGTTGGTTTTTCTGCTGCTGGGCGGCTGTCTCTGGGGCGTGCTTTTTCGCTATTTCCAAAGGCAGAGCGCGCTTCTGGAACAGGCAGTCCAGCAAATCCAAAGCTGTCTGGATGGCAACCCGGATGCACGACTGGACTGCGACCGGGAGGGAGAATTTTACCGTCTGTTTCACTCCGTTAATGCATTGGCGGCAGTTCTGAGCGCACACGCAGACAACGAGCAGCGGGAGAAGCGTTTTTTGAAAAATACCATTGCAGATATTTCGCACCAGCTCAAAACACCGCTGGCGGCGTTGAATATCTACAACGGTCTGCTTCAGGACGAAGCTGTTTCGCCGTCGGAGGTCAAAGAGTTTGCAGACCTGTCCGAACAGGAGTTGGACCGCATCGAAACGCTGGTGCAGAATCTGCTCAAAATCACCCGGCTGGATGCCGGTTCGGTCGTCTTGGAGAAGAAAAACGAAAATGTTGCTGAAATGGTGCAGGACATCGCGCGGCAGTATCACTATCGTGCAGAGCAGGAACAGAAAAAGCTCGTTCTGTCCGGCTCAGAGGCGGTTACACTTTGGTGCGACCGTGACTGGATGCAGGAAGCTGTGGACAATCTTGTAAAGAATGCCCTTGACCACACAAAGAGCGGAGATACGATTCAGGTAGAGTGGAATGCACTGCCGTCCATGGTTCAGATCAAAGTGCGCGACAACGGCAGCGGCATCCACCCGGAAGATTTGTACCATATCTTCAAACGGTTTTATCGCAGCCGCTTCTCACAGGATACACAGGGCATCGGACTGGGTCTGCCGCTGGCAAAAGCCGTTGTGGAAGCCCATCACGGCACCATTGAAGTAGACAGCGAGCTGGGAAAGGGCACGACCTTTACTCTGAATTTTCCGATTCCTACAAAATTGTAGGCTGAGTGTAGGCTTGCAGTAAGGTTGACGTGTTATCCTTTTCTGCACAGACAGAGATAATCCGTCTGAATCGAAGGAACCTGCAAAGTGAGGGATACACTATGGAACTATTAGAAGTCAACCATCTCTGCAAGACCTACGGCAGCGGAGAAACCGCTGTCCATGCGCTGAAAGATGTTCGCTTTTCAGTGCCGAAAGGCGAATATGTGGCGGTCGTTGGCGAATCCGGCTCCGGCAAAAGCACCCTGCTCAACCTGATTGGTGGACTGGATACGCCGACTTCCGGCAAGGTGCTGATTGATGGCAAGGATGTTTTTGCCATGAAAGACCGGGAGCTGACGATCTTCCGCCGCCGCAATATCGGTTTTATCTTTCAGGCATTCAACCTCATCCCGGAACTGACCGTAGAACAGAACATCCTGTTCCCGGTGCTGCTGGACTACCAAAAGCCGGACAGGGCATATCTGGAAGAACTGCTGACCGTGCTGAATTTGAAAGACCGTCGGAGTCATCTGCCAAGTCAGCTTTCCGGTGGGCAGCAGCAACGGGTAGCCATCGGCCGCGCCCTGATGACCCGCCCTTCACTGATTTTGGCGGATGAGCCGACCGGCAATCTGGACACCCAGAACACCAGCGAGGTCATTGCCCTGCTAAAAGAAACATCCCGGAAATACGAGCAGACCATCCTGATGATCACCCACAACCGCAGCATTGCGCAGACGGCAGACCGGGTGTTGCAGGTATCGGACGGCTGCCTGACCGATTTTGGGAGGTGCCGGGAATGAGCAGCACAGAAATGAAAAGCTATCTGAGCCTGATCCCGATTTCTGCCAAGGTACGCAGACGGCAGAACCGCATGACGATTTTGTGCATCGTCCTTGCGGTGTTTCTGGTCACGGCGGTGTTCAGTATGGCAGATATGGCGATTCGGATGGAAACCTCAAACCAGCTGAACAAAAACGGAAACTGGCATATCATGGTAAAGGACATCTCCCCTGAAACAGCCGCAGAGCTTGCCGCACAGGAGGATGTTGCTGCATTTTCGGCGTATAGCGACATCAACGCTTCCCTTACGGAAAACTACTTTGCCGGAGATAAACGTGCCGCACTGGTAGGAGCAGATGATGCAATCCTTCAAATCTTTCCGGGAATGCAGTGTAGCACTGCCCCGGCGGATGGCGAAGTGCTCGTGACAGCAAACATCCGGGATTGGCTGGATGTTACGGTCGGTACAGCGATTCCGCTGACGCTCCCGGATGGACAGACCATTTCGCTTACTGTCGCAGGTTTCAATGAGGATACCTCCGATGCGAACCAGTATGATGCTGTTGTGCTGGTGATGAACCGCAGTACATTTTCTCAGATTGCCGCACAGGTAGAAGAATCCTTTGAAACGCAGTATTTCATCCAGTTCAAGCCACGTACCAATTTGCGGCAGTCCATTGTGAACATCGAAAACAAGTACGGAATTTCAGAAGAAAAAATCTCCGAAAATACTTACCTGATGGCGTTGAACGCAAGCAGCAACAACGATTATATTGTAGGCTTATATGCAGTAGCGGCTGTGTTGGCCGGCATGGTCGTCCTTGCCGGAATTTTTATGATCACAGGCAGCATCAACAGCAATGTAGCGCAGCGTACCAGCTATTATGGAATGCTGCGTTGTCTTGGGGCAGGAAAAAATCAGGTTCGGATGCTTGTCCGGCTGGAAGCTCTTTTCTGGTGTAAAACTGCTGTTCCAGCAGGATGTGTGCTGGGAATCGTTTCCACATGGGGATTGTGTTCCTTTCTGCGTGGATTTATCGGCGAGGAGTTCAGCTCTTTACCAGTGCTTGGCATCAGCCCGGTCGGTATTATCTGTGGTTCCGCGCTGGGACTTATCACGGTTTGGTTCGCGGCATCTTCTCCGGCACGGCGGGCGGCAAAAGCTTCTCCGATCACAGCAGCAACTGGGAATGCGGTGGAAAATGCAGCGGATTCTCCGTGTCATGCTCGGTTGTTTGGAAGTCGTGCAGAGCTTTCTTTGGGCGTGAGCCATGCAACCTCGTCCAAAAAGAACTTGCTTTTGATGACAGGTTCCTTTGCGTTAAGCATTCTCCTGTTTTTGAGCTTTTCGGTTTTGCTTCGATGGGTTGGATTTGCGCTGAATCCGTTGCAGCCCTACACACCGGACTTATCGGTGGCTGAAACATCCGGGCAAAATGTCCTTGACCCGGTGCTGGTGGAGCAGCTGGAAGCTCTGCCGGAAGTCAAACACGCATTCGGGCGGATGTATTGCCCGCTCCCGGCGGAATCTCAGGGAAAACAGGGGTCCATCGACCTGATTTCATACGATACGATACAGTTTGGCTGGGCGAAAAAAGACCTGATTGGCGGAACCCTTCCGCAGGAGCCGGAGGATGGCACATACCCTGTGCTGACGGTATTCGACAAAAGCAACTCCCTGACCGTGGGTGATACCATTCAGCTGGAGGATGCAAAGCTCACAGTCGTGGGTGTATTGAACGACAGCCCGTTCAATAGTACCGATTCCCCGATTGTTATCTGCACCGAAGAAACCTTCCATCAGCTGACCGGGCAAAACCGCTATGCGGTGATCGATATTCAACTAAAAGATACCACAGCAGACGCAGCCATTGCACAAATACACACCCTGTTGAGCGACACGTTAAACAAGCAGGTTGTTTTTTCCAACCGAATCGAAGGAAATCGGATGATACAAAGCACCTACTGGGCGTTCCATCTGGTGGTCTATGCGTTTCTCATCGTGATTGCAGGAATCACCATTCTGAACATCATCAATAGCATTTCCATGAGCGTGTCGGCACGAATGAAGCAGTATGGCATCCTGCGTGCCATCGGGATGGATGATGCACAGCTGAAACGCATGATCTCTGCCGAAGCTGGCACCTATGCGGTGTCCGGTCTTGTGGTGGGCATTGCGCTGGGTCTTGTGCTGAATCGGAAGCTGTATACCCTGCTCATCACCCATTATTTCGGTGCAGCGTGGCAGATGCCGTGGGGCTGTCTTGCCGTGATTGTCGTAGTCGTGCTGGCGGCTGTGGTGCTGGCAGTATATAACCCGGTCAGGCGAATCCTCATGCAGCCCATTACTGCAACCATCAGTGAATTATAAGCCAGAACAACAGATGCCCACCAGCTTATGGCGAAAACCATAGGTCGGTGGGCATCGTGTTCTTTATAAGGGCTTAATCTTCCAGTCTGCCGTGGTCACAGCCGAGGGAAAGATAATGCTCAATCTCTTCGCCCAGAACAAGCTGGGCGTATTCCAAGGGCTTGTTGTAGAGCAGCCAGTCCAGTTCCGCCCGCTGTGCCGGGGTCGAGGATGCACTGGATGTGACCATGGCGCAGAGGTCGGAGTTAGACGATCTCATCTATAATGACCCTCTAGGCTATGCTGATTTGATTCTGAATGGCGATCCGGAGAAATACTTGAAAACCGTAACCGGGAGCCATGGGTTAGAAGATTAAAGGCAAAACAAAAACAGGGTGCGCCCCTGAATGAACAGCACCCCATTTGTCCGACAGTATTCGGTCTGACAAATGGGGTGTTTTTATATGTCGGAAAAACGAAAGGCGTATAGCGGAGAATGAGACCAATTTTTATAGTGCAAAATGCTTTGCACGATAGTCCCGTGGGCTGATGCCATATACATTTTTGAACGCACGGGAAAAGTGAAGCTGATTGGGATAGCTGACCATGGTGCTGATGGTGCTGATGGGTAGGCGGCTTTCGGTCAGCAGCTGTGCCGCCCGTGCCATGCGGTAGTGCAGCAGGAACCCCTGTGGGCTTTCGCCCATGGTATCTCGGAACACCTTGCTGAAATAGCTGCGGTTCAGTCCGCAGAAGGAGGAGATGTCCTCGATGGAAATATCTTCGCTGTAATGCTGCTCGATGAAGGACAGAGCCTCCTTCATATAGAAGTCCCGCAGGCGGCGGGGACTTTGTGCCTGATGGGAGGCCGAGGACTGTACAAGCTGATCCAGAAACAGAAAGCCGTAGCCGATCTGACGCAGGGGGCTGTCCTGACTGTGATTTACAAGGAAGAGCATCTGCTCTTGCAACAGCTGCCCGGCTTTGGCGCTTGCAGGCGAGTACACAGGGTTCTGTCCGCTGATGCCTGCAAGGTTCAGGGCTTCGTGGGCACGCAGACCGTCAAACTCGATCCATGTGTATTCCCACGGATCCTGTTCATCGGCACGGTAGGTAGTGACCTCACCCGGAGTGATCAGAAAACCATGCCCGCCCTCGATGGCGTATTCCTGTCCGTTTGCAAGCAGCAACCCTTTGCCGGAGATGACATAGTGGAACAGATAGTGGTTGCGGGCATAGGGACCATAGGAGTGCAGAGGCTCTGTCTGCTCCCAGCCATATTGGTATAAGTTGAGATCGACGAATCGCTCATCCTGAAACACATGGAACCTGAATTTTGTTTCCGTTGATACGTTTCTTTTTGTACATTCTTGCATACAAGACGCCCCCCTGTCCGCTTTTTCTTATTATATACCAAAATGCGTTACGACTTCAACATAATTCACAGTATTCCTTCAAATTGAGATATAACAAGTCGCATTTTTGCATTTACGAAACCACTGGCAGATAGTATAATAATGGCACAACAAGAGAAAAGAAACTGTGCAATGTGATGATGCACAAAATTTTCTCGCTGCTTTTGTAAGAGCTGACAAAAGCAAGAAAATCGACCCGGCCGGTGCGACACCGTACGAAGATCACCCTACGGAATAATGACTTTGGAGGAGAAAAAAATGAAGATCTCTCGCAGACAATTCGTAAAGGCAATGGCAGCAATGAGCGCCGCATCCATGCTGGCAGCCTGCGGCGGCAGCAGCGGCAACGGTTCTTCCGGCGGCAAGAAGGCACTGACCTTCCAGATCTGGGACGTTGCACAGAAGGAAGGCATGGAGGCGATGTGTGCCGCCTACACCCAGCAGCACCCGGAGGTCAGCATTGAGGTGCAGGTCACCAGCTGGAACGAATACTGGACCAAGCTGGAGGCCGCAGCCACCAGCAACCAGATGCCGGATATTTTCTGGATGCACACCAACGAGCTGCTGAAGTATGCCGACAACGGGATTCTGGCAGATTGCTCCGACATTGTGGAGAAGGACAAGTTCTCGGAGATCTCGCTGTCCAACGCCATGGGCTCCAATGGCACCCTGTATGCAGTCCCCAAGGACAAGGACACGGTTGGTCTGGTGTATAACAAGGAGATGTTCGATGCTGCCGGTGTTGCTTACCCGGACGAGAACTGGACCTGGGACGATCTGGTCAGCGCATCCGAGAAGATCTACGCTGCCACCGGCAAGTACGGCTATATGGCATACGCCGACGACCAGCTTGGCTACTGGAACTTTGTGTATCAGGCTGGCGGCTACATCCTGAACGAGGACAAGACCAAGGCGGGCTTTACCCAGCCTGCCACCGAAAAGGCAATGAAGTTCTACATCGGTCTCCAGCAGAACGACTGGTGCCCGGACCAGACCTACTTTGCCGAGACCGCTCCCGGCACTGCATTCTTCTCCGAGAAGGGTGCAATGTTCCTGGAAGGCGACTGGAACATCCTTGCCGAGCTGCAGAACTACCCCGAAATGGTGGGCAAGTGGGATGTGGCGGTTCTGCCCAAGTGCCCCGACCCGGAAAGCGGAGACGGCCGTGCGACCATCTCCAACGGTCTGTGCTACGCGACGGCTGCCAACAACAAGAATCTGGATACCGTGAAGGACATCCTGAAGTTCTTCGGCAGCGAGGAGGGTCAGCGCATTCAGGGCGAAAGCGGCGCGGCCATCCCTGCCTATCAGGGTCTGGAGGATACCTGGGCAGGCTGCTTTGCAGAGTATCCCATCAATATCCAGTGCTTCATTGAGATGTTTGAGTACAGCATCCAGAGCGTCAACAACGCCTCTCGCCCGGAGTGGAAGAGCAAGGTCAATGATGAGCTGCTGAAGATCTACGCAGGTACCGAGGATATTGAAACCGGCCTGCAGAAGATGCAGGACATCGTGGATCAGGCCAGTGCGGGCTGAAAATGCAGCTTGGGAGGAACCAAATGAAAAGCACATCAAAGCTGGGCCGGGATGGGCGTTTCTGGGGGCTGGTCATGATAGCTCCCACCATCATCGGTCTGATGATCCTGAATATTATCCCGTTCTTCCAGACCATCTATATGAGTTTTTCCAAGACGAAAGCCTTTGGAGCCTATCAGTTCTGCGGTCTGGAAAACTACCTTGAAATGTTCCGCAATGTGGAATTCTGGAAGGCAAACTGGAACTCCATCTACTTCTGCATCCTCACTGTGCCGGTGGGCGTTTTTCTGGCGCTGATCGTGGCAGTGCTGCTGAACGCAAAGATCAAGGGCAAGACCGCCTTCCGCGCCATCTTCTTCCTGCCCATGGTGGTGGCTCCTGCTGCGGTGGCAATGGTCTGGAAGTGGATCTTCAATGCGGAGTATGGCATTCTGAATCAGGTCCTTGGCACGAACATCCGCTGGCTGACCGACCCCAAGATCGTTCTGGTCACCTGTGCCATCGTTTCCATCTGGAGTTCCATCGGCTACGACGCTGTGCTGCTGCTGTCCGGCATCCAGAACATTTCCCAGTCCCTGTACGAAGCCGCCGAGCTGGACGGTGCATCCAAGGTCCGCCAGTTCTTCAGCATTACGCTGCCCATGGTGTCGCCCACCCTGTTTGTGGTGCTCATCATGCGCCTGATGGCTTCCCTGAAGGTCTACGATCTGATCTACATGATGGTGGATCAGACGAACCCTGCACTGACCAGCGCACAAAGCCTGATGTATCTGTTCTACCGCGAGAGCTTTATTGCCGGCAATAAGGGCTACGCATCGGCCATTGTGGTGTGGACCGTGCTGCTGATCGGTCTGGTCACGCTGGTGCAGTTCATCGGTCAGAAGAAGTGGGTCAATTACGAGGTGTAAACTATGAATGCCAGTCTGAAAACCAGAAAGAATGTCGTAACGTTCTTTACCTATCTGGTCTTGATCCTCGGCAGCATCAGCATGATCTTCCCCTTTGTATGGATGGTGCTCACCAGCTTCAAGACGCAGGCCGAGTCTATGGCGATCCCGCCGCAGATCCTGCCCTCCCATTGGAATCTGGACAGCTTTGTCAAGGCATTGCAGAGCCTGCCCTTTACCAACCTCTACATCAATACGGGTCTATTGATCCTGTTCCGCGTGATCTTTGCGGTGGTGTTCAGCTCCATGGCGGGCTATGCCTTTGCCAAGCTGGAATTCCCCTGCAAAAAGCTGCTGTTCAGTCTGGTGCTGATCCAGATGATGCTGCCGAGCCAGATCTTCATTATTCCGCAGTACCAGATGCTGGCAAAGATGGGCGCCACAAACTCCATCTTCGCGCTGGTGTTCCCCGGTCTGGTCAGCGCCTTCGGCACCTTCTTTTTGCGGCAGGCGTATCTGGGCATCCCCAACGAGATCGCAGAGGCAGCGTATCTGGACGGCTGCAACAAGTGGCAGACCTTCGTCAAGGTCATGCTGCCGCTGACCGGCCCCAGCATGGCGGCACTGGCCATCTTTACGGCGGTGTTCGCTTATGCCGACCTGATGTGGCCGCTGATCTGCAACACCGATCTGAACATGATGACCCTGTCTGCCGGCCTTTCCACCCTGAACGGTCAGTACACCACCAACTTCCCGGTGCTGATGGCAGGCAGCCTGCTGGCCATGATCCCCATGGTGATCCTGTACCTGATCTTCCAGAAGCAGTTCATTCAGGGCATTGCCATGACCGGCGGTAAATAAGCAATTCACATTTCTCCTTCATCATAGCCGACAGGCGGGTAGCCGTTCCGACACGACCGCCTGTCTGTCGGCATTTTTATTAAAAATAATCTCGTTGAGGTGTTGAACCAATGAGCATTCGATTTGATTCCGACTCCCGCATTTTTGTATTGGAGACCGCCCATACCAGCTACCACATGAAGGTGGATGCGCTGGGGCACCTGCTGCATCTGTACTACGGCAAAACCATCGGCACCGGGGACCTGATGCAGCTGTATCCCCGCACAGACCGGGGATTTTCGCCGGATTACTACGCTTACCGCACCCACCGGGGCGTTTCCCCGGATCTGCTCCCGCAGGAGTATACCGGCTGCAACGTGGGCGATTTCCGTCTCTCTTGTCTGACGGTGGCCGACAGCCGCGGTGCCTTTGGCGCAGACTTTACCTATGTGAGCCACACGGTGGAGGCGGGCAAATATCAGCTGACCGGTCTGCCCTGTGCCCACGCAGAGGAAAACGATGCCGAGACCCTGATCGTCCGGATGCGGGACGAGGCCACCGGTCTGACGCTGGAGCTGCTGTACGGCGTGTTTGCACAGCAGGATGTCATCACCCGCGCGGCGCGGCTGACAAACCACGGAGATACCCCGCTGCGGCTGGACAAGGCGGCATCTGCCTGTCTGGATCTGCCCTTTGGCAGATGGGATCTGCTGCATTTCCACGGCAGACACGCTATGGAACGGCAGCTGGAGCGGGAAGCTGTGGGCACCAATATCCAGACCATTTCTTCGGTGCGGGGCAGCTCCAGCCACCACAATAATCCCTTCTTGATCCTCTGCCAGCAGGATGCAACGGAGACCAGCGGTGCCTGCTACGGGGTGATGATGGTCTATTCCGGCAGCTACCAGATGGACGTGGAACGCTCTCAGACCGGGCTTGTCCGGGTAGTGAGCGGCATTCAGGAGGAGCGCTTTGCATGGAACCTGAAGCCGGGCGAGACCTTTGACACCCCGGAGGTGATCCTCTCCTTTGCGGCAAAGGGTCTGACCCCGCTTTCCCAGCAGTACCACCGCTTTTTGCGGCGCAACATCTGCCGCGGCCCGTGGAAAGACAAACGCCGCCCGGTGCTGATCAACAACTGGGAGGCCACCTATTTTGATTTCAACACCGAAAAGATCGTAAAGATCGCTGAAAAAGCGGCCTCTCTCGGCGTGGAGATGATGGTGCTGGACGATGGCTGGTTCGGCACCCGGAACGATGACAATCAGGGTCTGGGCGACTGGACTGTGAACTGCGAAAAGCTGCCCGGCGGACTGGACCCGCTGATCGAGCAGATCAATGCGCTGGGCATGAAATTCGGCCTGTGGATCGAACCGGAAATGGTCAACGAGAACTCCCAGCTGTACCGCACCCATCCGGACTGGGCGCTGACCCTGCCCGGACGCAAGCCCGCCATGGGGCGCAATCAGCTGGTGCTGGATCTTTCCCGCCCGGAGGTGGTGGACTATCTGGCAGGGGTTATCGGCAAGCTGCTGCGGGAACATCACATTGAGTATATCAAGTGGGATATGAACCGCAGCATGAGCGATGTGTACAGCCGTGCTTTCCCTGCCGAACAGCAGGGTGAGATCATGCACCGCTATATGCTGGGCGTTTATGCGCTGGCAGAGCGGCTGACGCAGGGCTTCCCGGAGGTACTGTTCGAGGGCTGCGCAGGCGGTGGCGGACGCTTTGATGCCGGAATGCTGTGCTACTATCCCCAGATCTGGTGCAGTGATGATACGGATGCCATTGAACGGTTGACGATCCAGCACGGCACCTCCTTTGGCTATCCGGTCTGCACCATGGGTGCTCATGTTTCTGCCTGCCCCAACCACCAGACCGGCCGCACTACGCCCATCGACACCCGTGCTGTGGTGGCGATGAGCGGCACCTTTGGCTACGAGCTGGATCTGGGCAAATTAAAGCGCTCCGAGTGCACTGCAGTGAAAAACCAGATCAAGCGGTTCAAACGGCTGAATGACCTGATCCGTACCGGCGATTATTACCGGCTGACCGACCCGGCAGAAAACGCATATTTCACGGCATGGCAGTTTGCCGCAGAGGACGGCAGCGAGGCACTGCTGAATCTGGTGGTGACCCATCCGCAGGCGAATCCCTTGCCCATCCACCTGTGCTTCCGTGGGCTGGAAGAAGATGCTGTGTATGAGCTGGATGGCATCGACTATTTCGGCTCCCAGTATGCTCACGACGTAGAGGACGGCATTCACAAGGGGATGCGGTTCAGCGGCAGCACTCTGCTGTATGCGGGACTTGTTCTGCCGCAGCTGTTTGGCGATTACCCCAGCGTGCAGCTTCATCTTACACGAAAAGGATAAAGAAAGATGACAAGTCAAGATAATTTTGCATTCCGGTTTGCCAAACATAAGGACGAACTGGACACCCTGACTGTGGACAAGCTGGAAGGCATTCTGGCTTTTGCCAACAAAGCGGCCAGCATCACCACCAGCCGGCACCTGTCTCTTATACACATCTCCGAGCCCACGAG
>ENA-OZXL01000272-OZXL01000272.1-human-gut-metagenome-genome-assembly--contig:-NODE-272-length-12361-cov-8.615878_pt1 | contig 12361 bp, 8 predicted proteins | sample MGYA00243540_ERZ654093 | MGnify/ENA primary metagenome ERZ654093 (study PRJEB26926, sample SAMN06165126) | human gut metagenome | biome: ENVO:00009003; feature: ENVO:2100002; material: ENVO:00002003... | reverse complement strand
ACGAGATGACGTCGAGTCTCGTGGGCTCGGAGATGTGTATAAGAGACAGGCATTTTTTCATTAACTATTATGATATGATTTAACAGTTATATAATACCTTGAAAGTATCCTGCAGTCATGGTATTATATGTAATTGGCGCTTTGTTGCACATTTTAAACACCGGCTAATCTACCGGTGATTTTAATTTTAATAACTAAAGCTTCGTACATATATAATGTAGGAGTTTTAAATTAACAATCATTTACAATAGGAGGAATTATGAGTCAGGAAACAAATTCAGCCCCTGTAACAGAGAACAAGATGGGAACCATGCCTATAGGCAGACTTGTATTTAACATGTCTTTGCCTATGATGATTTCCATGCTCGTACAGGCTCTATACAACATCGTGGACAGTATTTTCGTTGCAAAGCTGTCCGAAAACGCACTCACAGCAGTTTCACTTGCCTTCCCTTTGCAGACACTCATCATCGCTGTCGCAACCGGTACAGGTGTAGGTGTAAACGCGCTGCTGTCAAAGTCACTCGGTGCCCATAAATACGACGAGGCCAACAAAATTGGCATCAACGGTGCCGTACTATATGCATTCAGCTACGTAATATTTCTGATTCTCGGACTTACAATCGTAAAGCCTTTTTACATGAGTCAGATTGGAAATGCTGATGTCGAAATCATGGATATGGGTGTGAGCTACCTGAGTACTGTTATGATTTTTTCATTTGGTATTTTTGCGGAAATCTTTTTTGAGAGGGTGCTTACATCGACAGGAAGAACTATTTTCAGCATGACCTCACAGCTTTGCGGTGCCATCACAAATATCATTCTGGATCCTATCATGATCTTTGGACTGCTTGGCTTCCCTAAGCTCGGTGCTACCGGTGCAGCCGTGGCAACCGTTGTGGGACAGTGCGTAGCCGCCGTTGTTGCCTTTGCCTGCAACCACAAATTCAATCATGAAATCAGCCTGAGCTTCAAGGGCTACAGCCCGGATTTCAAAATCATGGGAACCATTTATGCTATCGGTATTCCGTCAATCATCATGCAGTCTATAGGCTCTATAATGACATATGCCATGAACAGAATACTTATCGGCTTTTCATCGACTGCCGCTGCTGTTTTCGGTGTTTATTTCAAGCTGCAGAGCTTCTTCTTTATGCCTGTATTCGGACTGAACAACGGAATCACACCTATCATCGCATTCAACTACGGTGCTCAGAACAGAAAGCGTATGGTTAAGACAATAAAGGTCAGCCTGATAACAGCATTCTGTCTGCTCTTCGTTGGCTTTGCCTGCTTTGAGTTCATACCACATGTGCTTCTTGGAATGTTCAGCGCCTCTGACGATATGCTCAAAATCGGTGTTCCGGCGCTCAGAATAATCGGTGTGCATTTCCTCATCGCATGGTTTTGTATTATCGTCGGCACAGTATTCCAGGCTTTGGGAAAGGCCGTCTTTTCCATGATCGTATCAATCATGCGTCAGCTTGTGGTTTTAATTCCGGCAGCATACATCCTTTCAAAGCTCGGTGGACTTCACGCTGTATGGTGGGCTTTCCCGATAGCAGAGGTGATATCCTTTACTGTTTCGACATTATTCTTAATCAGGATCAACAGAACTATCATCTCAAAGATTCCTGATGGAAGCGATGTGCTGTAAAAAATTTTACTTGAGCTTTAAAATAATCAACAATAAAATCCGCTGCATTATATCATGTGCGTAATCATATGATATAGTGTAGCGGATTTATTATATTTATGTCATATTTTCACATATTTCTGATTTCTGTACCAGCTTGGTGCAGCTTATGAACCGACTCCATCTTGCGTATTATCTTGCGTATTTTCTTCCTCTATTATACGTATTTTATGTTGCTGGTCACACTGTTCGGTGTGAACAGTAACGATTTTATATAAAAAGTGTAATCTGCAGATTCAAACCTCTTTTAAAAAATGCGATTTTGTGGTAAAATAACAAAAAAGAAAATGCGATTTTGTGGTAAATCGTTGAAATAAAAAATGCGATTTTGTAGTAAAACATCAAAATAAAAATGCGATTTTGTAATTTTATTAGGAGAATGTCATGTTTAAGCGAAAAATATATGATAAATTATTGCAATGGAAAAAGGATTCCGATGGTAAAACAGCACTCTTAATCGAAGGAGCCCGTCGTATAGGCAAGTCAACCATCGTAGAGTCATTTGGACGAAATGAATACAAAAGTTATATAATCATTGATTTCTCAATCGTCTCAAAAAATATACGTGAACTGTTTGAGGATATTTCAGATCTGAATTATCTGTTTTTGCAGTTGCAGCTCCAATACAAAGTCGATCTCTATGAGAGAGAGTCTTTGATTATTTTTGACGAAGTACAATTATGCCCCCGCGCAAGACAGGCTATCAAATCACTTGTAAAAGATCACCGATATGATTATATAGAAACCGGTTCTCTGATTTCTATCAAAAAAAACGTACAGGATATACTTATTCCAAGCGAAGAGAGAAAGCTAAACATGTATCCTATGGATTATGAAGAATTTTTATGGGCTTTGAATGATGAAACAACTATCCCCCTAATCCATAAGCTATTCGATTCTCAAAAACCCTTCGGAGAAGAGATTAATCGTAAATTGATGCGTGATTTCCGTCTTTATATGCTTGTCGGGGGAATGCCGCAGGCAGTTGATGAATATATCAAAACCAATAACTTCCGTAAGGTTGATGACGTAAAGCGTGATATTCTGAATCTTTATGAAGATGATTTCAAAAAAATAGATGCCACCGGAAAAATATCTATGCTTTTTGATGCAATTCCTGCGCAGCTAAACAAAAATGCTTCGCGATATCAGGTATCAAGCGTACTGACAAACAATCGCGCCGATAATACACTGGAACTGATTGCAGAGTTAAAAGACTCAAAAACTGTTTTGGTATCATACCATGCAAATGACCCAAGTGCCGGTATGTCAACCAACAAAGACTTAACCCGGTTTAAACTATTTTTATGCGATACCGGGCTGTTTACTACATTGATGTTTAAAGACAAAGATTTCACAGAAAACATAATTTATGAAAAATTGTTAAATGACAAGCTAGGAACTAATCTAGGCTATCTTTACGAAAATGTAGTTGCACAGCTTTTAACGTGTAATGGCAACGAATTATTTTACTATACTTTTTTTAATGAAAGTTCGCGCCATAATTACGAAATAGATTTTCTTATTGCCAAAAAAAATAAGGTTTGCCCTATTGAAGTAAAATCCAGTGGCTATAAAACCCATAAGTCCCTGGATGAATTTTCAATAAAATTTTCAAACCGTATTCTTCAAAAATATCTCGTATATACAAAGGATTTCTCAAAAGACAAAGACATACTCTGTCTGCCTGCTTATATGATTTCATTTTTGTAAAAAGAATACTTTTTAAATATGATTTTAATACACACACTTTTATGGAGGATTAAGACATGAAATTTATATCGTGGAATGTAAATGGACTGCGCGCATGCGTCCAGAAAGGTTTCCTTGATTTTTTTAACAGTATAGATGCGGATTTCTTTTGTATTCAGGAGTCCAAGCTACAGGCGGGACAGATTGACCTTGACCTGCCGGGCTATCACCAGTACTGGAATTATGCCGAGAAAAAAGGCTATTCCGGCACAGCCATTTTCGCAAAAAATGAGCCATTATCTGTGTCTTACGGCATAGGCATTGAGGAGCATGATAAGGAAGGACGTGTCATCACACTCGAATATGACAATTTCTATCTCGTAACCTGCTATACACCAAACTCACAGAATGAGCTGAAAAGGCTGCCGTACCGTATGCAGTGGGAGGATGATTTCCGTGAATACCTTAAAGCTCTTGATGCCAAAAAGCCTGTCGTACTGTGCGGTGATCTGAATGTCGCACACAATGAAATCGACCTGAAAAATCCAAAAACCAACCGCAAAAATGCAGGTTTTTCAGACGAGGAACGTGCTAAAATGACGGAGCTTTTAGGTTCCGGCTTTACCGATACCTTCAGATATTTTTATCCGGATGCCGAGGGTATATATTCCTGGTGGTCATACCGTTTTAAGGCTCGCGAGAAGAACGCAGGCTGGCGTATCGACTACTTTATCACATCAAAGCGCATCAATGATAAGCTGCAAAAGGCAGCAATCCATACCGATGTGCTCGGTTCAGACCACTGCCCTGTTGAGGTTGATATTGAATTTTAAATTTAAGGTTATGTATTTTTACAATCCCTTATGCAACACTTTCTTCTCGAGCTTATCCCCATCCAGTGTATACTCAACAGCATTGTACGCACCGTTTCTGTATGCAAACGTCTCATTGTCATCCTGATAATGCACGAAGCTGCCCTTGCCCGGATATGTCAGTATGCTGATCTTATCCTCTGTTATGTCCTCTGTAGAGCGAATTTCTCCGTCTGCAACAGGGATAATGGCTCCTGCTTTTATGAAGACAGGTACTTTATCAAGTGGTGCATCTGCTAAAATATATCTGCCGCCACTGTATTTTTCGCCTGTGTAGTAATCATACCAGTCGCCGTCAGGCAGATAAACCTCTCTTGCCTCCTTGCCCGGTGCGATCACAGGTGCAACCAGTACAAAGCTTCCGAGCATATATTCATCGGAAATATTTCTCACATGCTTATCTGCAGGATACTCGTATACGAGCGGGCGCACGATAGGTGCTCCTGTCTTTTCACACTCATGTGCCAGATCATAGATATATGGGATAAATCTGTATCTGAGCTTTACTGTCTTTCTGACTGCATCTATCGTAGTCTCGTCAAACTGCCAAGGCTCCTGTCTGCGTGTTCCCATCGCTGAATGATTTCTGAAAAACGGCACAAATACTGCTGCCTCATAAAATCTGACAAGAAGCTCCGGTGTAGTATCACTTCCGAAACCGCCTATATCGCTGCCGCACATGGCAAGTCCGCTGACTGACAGATTGCACACCTGCTCGAGCGAAAGTGCTATATGCGCCCAGATGCTGTGATTATCTCCGGTCCAGCCACCGCAGTATTTCTGGCTTCCGGCATATGCAGCCCTGGTAAGTACAAACGGACGTTTTCCACCATCATTTTTCGCAAGTCCCTCATATGTGGCTTTTGCCATAAAATGTCCGTAAATATTATGAACCTTTTCATGTGCTCCATACTCAAACTGCACATCATCCGGCAGTGGTCCGTTGAAGCTTGCAGGCTCATTCATATCATTCCATATGCCACTGATACCGTGCTCGAGAAGTATCTTTGTCTTGTCTCCCCACCAGCTTCTGACGCTTTGCTTTGTGAAGTCCGGAAATACCGATGTTCCCGGCCAGACAGCATTTTCATATACACTGCCATCTGTATCATGTGCAAATGCATCCATCTCCATGCCCTCTTTATACATGAAATAGTCCTCATCCTTTTTCACACCCGGGTCAATGATGGATATGAGCTTTACACCCCTGTCAGCCAGCTTCTCTGAAAGTCCCTTTACATCCGGGAATTTCTTGTCATCAAAGGTGAATACCCTGTAGCCGTTCATGTAATCGATATCCATATGTATCACATCGCATGGGATATCAAGCTCGCGGAATTTGTCAGCTATATCAAGCACCTCATCCTGTGTGTAATAGCCCCAGCGGCTCTGATGGCTGCCGTATATCCATCTCTGATAAAGCGGTGTGGTGCCTGTCAGTGATGTATAAAGTCCTACCACCTCTGCCATATCATTTCCCGGCATAAAATAGTAGTCCAGTTCACCCTTCTCATGCTCGACGAAATAGTAATCTGTGTTTTCATAACCGAAATCAAAGGTTGTCTTGTAGGTATTATCCGCAAAAATTCCATAGCAATATTCATCGCCCAACACAATAAAAAACGGTATGGATTTGTACAGCGATTTGAAGCTGTCCACATGTGGCGCAGGATCATCCGTGTTCCAGTTTACATATGAATATCCACGCTTGTTGAGGCATCCCGGCTTATCTCCCAGACCGTAAATAGCATCATCCTTTCCAAGCTTTTTGATGATGGTAACAGCGTCAGTTTTTTCTTCATCTTTTCCGACAGTATGTCCCTCAAGCTCTGCGATGGCAAGATCCTCGTACGGATTCTTCTCACTCTTTTTGCGTGCTTTTTCATAATCTGAAAGTACAAGCTTCCCTTTGTAATAAATATCAAGCTTCTCGTTATCCTTCACATTTACAGTAATATCCCTTGCACTTATGACTGCTTTAACTGCTGCATCGCTTACACCGGCTTCTGCTGCGGTCCCCTTGGCATCAGACGTATCCTTGCTGGTCACGTCCGGTGTGACAGCCTTCGGAATGAAGCCCTCCTCGATTGCAACACTTTCGATGCCGGGTTTTTGTGCAACATGCACTATGTTGTTTTCAAATATGGTAACAAACAGGCTGCCGTTCTCGTAGATCAGCTCTGCTGTGTTGTCCTGTATTTTACAGTTCTTATATGAATTTCCCATTGCATAATCCTCCCTTGAATTATATAGTTTCTCCTGATGTTTCTTATAAAAATACTTCCGTTTACTATAATAGTATCATCCATTTTTAATTTTTACAACAAAGAAAGTCACCGGTCACACAGTGTGTAGCCAGCAACTTTCTATAAATACCAATTTAAAAATCAATAGCCTCAGGCTGTAAGTATCTCTGTCAAAACACCATACAGCTCTGTATCAAGCTCCTTTGCCTTGAGCTCTGATAAAATCACTGTTGTCTTCTTGCCTGATGTAATAAGACCGTAGATTTCATCCTTTAGCACAAAGCCTATCTCTGCCTGATTCAGGAAATCAAAGCATCTTTTTTCGATTTGATTATCAAGCGCTACTGTGTCTTTCGATATTGCAACGCTTATTTTGCTCGCTGTCGATGCATTTACAGTAACGATGAGCTTTCTGTTTTCTTTATCATATTCATTCTTTGCCCAGACCTCTTTACCGTCCACAGATACCTTTACCTTACCGGCTGCTGCCTCGGTTCTTCTTTCAAAGACAAGCTTATAGGTTCTGTTGTCAGGTATTAATGATGTATCTCCATCTGCCGGAGAAATGACAAACATATCTTTATCCGCAGAATATTTCATAGCTGTGGTCACACATCTGCCATCCACATATCCGCAGGATTCATTGTCATCCTCGTATAGCTCAAACTCACCATCAGCCTCCGGGAATACTCTGACACATAATACATCAGGATTTTTGATAACAGATCTTGCATCAAGCTCATCAGCATCTGCACACACAAGTATGCCTCCCGCCTTCGCAAACACAGGTATGCTGCTCAAATCCCTGTAAACCTCCAGCATTCTTCCACCATCATAGCGCATGCCTGTATAGATATCATACCAGATGCCCTCCGGGAACCATACTTTGGTTTTTGCCACATTAAGTCCCTTAATACGTGGAGTTGTAACAGGTGCTACCATAAGCTGGCTGCCAAAGAAATACTGATTCTTTACCTCATAAGCCTCTGCATTTTCAGGATACTCATAATACATAGGCTCAATCAGCGGCATATTCTCGGCATAGCTGCGATAATTCATGGTATACAGATACGGAATCATACAATGCCTCTGTCTGAGCGCCGCCTCCATCGCTTCCTCAGTCTCTTTTTTAAATCGCCACGGCTCCTTGCCGTTAAATTCGCTGCATGAGCTGTGCAGACGCATTATCGGAGAGAATATACCGTATTGTGTCCATCTGGCTGTCAGCTCATCATCCTTGTAGCCAAGCATATGTCCACCAATATCATGGCTCCACCATCCATATCCGATGTTTGTCGCTGTCGTTGTAAAATACGGTTGAAAATCAAGCGACTCCCATGTAATATGTGTATCTCCCGAAAATCCAATCGGATATCTATGGCTTCCCGGACCTGCATAGCGCGAAAATGTCATTGGACGCTTGCCGTCTCTTTTATTATCGAGATAATGAAAATGATTAAAAATCCATAGCGGATCCAATCCTTCAACCTTGCAGTTGCTGCCCTGCTGCCAGTCAATCCACCAGAAATCCACACCTTCAGCCTCTCTCGGATGATGAAGATACTTAAAGTATGCATCCATAAACTTTGGGCTTGCCGGGTCACATACAACCGGGTCCTCATTTTCATAGTCCACGCCCATTTCCTTTGCCATATCAACATACATTTCTTCACAGCCCTGCACACCATCCGCAGGGTGTACGTTTAAGGTAGTATGCATTCCTCTGTCATGGAGCTTTCCAAGAAAGCGCTTCGGATCCGGGAAAAGCTTTTTGTTCCAAGTATATCCTGTCCAGCCGCTTCCGTATTTAGGGTCCACATCAACCTGATGCCAGTCCATATCTATTACTGCTACCGTGAATGGGATATTCTTTTCATCGAATTTGTCCATCAGCTCCATATAGCTTTCTTCTGAGTATTTATAATATCTGCTCCACCAGTTTCCCAGTGCATATCGCGGAAGCATCGGAGTCTTGCCGCAAAGCCTGTAAAAATCATTGAGCGCCTGCTTATAATCATGTCCGTATCCAAAGAAATACAAATCAGACACACCTTTTTTTCTTGGCTCAATCCATCCATCGTCAAGTAAAATCTGTGATTTACTGTCATCAAGAATTGAATATCCAAAGCGTGAAACAACACCGTGTCCAAGCTCAACCTCTCCGTTTACGTCATCAAGTGTACGCGCTGTACCCTGCAAATCATGCACCTTCTCGCCATAATGCCAGATGCTGTGATATGCGCTCAGGTTTCCCTTAATCTGTATACTCAGTCCGTGTGATGAGAACTCCTTCTCATTATATATCAGGTGCAGCATTGATGTATGAACCTCAATTCCATCAGCGTTACGCACCACATGATAGCCGGTCTTTGGAAAATCCCTGAACAATACTGTCTGTGTTGCCCTATCCTCGAATACGCCATCTTCACTGTATTCCAGACGGACAAGCGCTTCTGTCAGAACTGTAATCCTGTATTTTTCACCTATTATCATATTGTCCGATAATGCCACCGGACTTGTCTTTACTCTGTATATTTCCTGCATGAAATACTCCCTCTCATATAAATTACGCTATCCCTTGACAGCCGATGCCGCAATTCCTGCAATAAACTGCTTCTGGAAGAACAGATATATCAGTAAAACCGGTATGATAGATATTGCCGTTGCCGCAAAAAGTGCGCCATAATCTGTTGAATACTGTCCGTTAAACATCTTAAGACCCACAGCCAATAGCTGCTTTTCCTTGGTATTGATTACAAGATAAGGCCACAGATAGTCTTCCCATGTCCACAGGAACTGAAAAATAGCTATACTTGAAATTCCGTTTTTTGCCATCGGAAATATAATCCTGTGAAAGATATAAAACTCATTAGCGCCATCCATTCTGGCAGCTTCAATAATCTCATCCGGGATGGTCTCAATGTGCTGCTTCATCATAAATATTCCAAATCCGCTGAACATAGCCGGAATAATAAGTGCCTTATAGCTGTCCATCCATCCGAATTTCTGAATCATCGTGTATTTCGGAATAATTGTTACACACCATGGAATCATCATAGTAGCTAATACAAAGCCAAAAAGGATATTTCTGCCCTTAAACTTATATTTGCTTAATACAAAACCACAGATAGTACTGGTGTATACTACAAGCAGGGTTACAACAATCGTGATAAACAAACTGTTTCCAAAGAATCTCATGAAATTAAAATGCGAATTCATGCTGATGTAATTGTCTATTGTAAACTCTTGTGGAAGCAGATGTTGCTGCAACGCCATTATTTCCTTATTCTGCTTAAATGATGAGCATAGCATCCATATAAACGGATAAACTGTAACAATGCCCAATAATAGAAGGAATACATTTAAAACTATACTGCTTACTTTTTTTCTCATGATATTTTCCTCCTACTCTTCCTTGCCCGATACTTTGAAAGAAAGCACGGTAAGCACTGCGGTAATCACAAAAAGCACAAATGAAAGTGCTGATGCATATCCAAAGTTGTATTTGACAAAGGCCTCATCGTAAATAATGTAAGAAGCCAGATATGTTGATGTTCCCGGTCCACCCTCTGTCATGATGAGTATCTGAACATATGCCTGGATATACGAAATAATTGATGTAATGACTACAAAAAGTGTCATAGGCTTAAGCAGCGGCAATGTAATGTATCTGAATTTCTGCCAGCCACTCGCTCCGTCAACCTGTGCTGCCTCCATGACATCTGCCGGAAGTGAGTACAGGCCTGCCATATACATGACAACCGCATATCCAAAATCCTTCCAGATGGTCATTATAATTACTGCAATCAGAGCAGTTTTGGGATTCATCAGCCAGTTGATATCGAGCCCGAATATTTTGTTGATGGTTCCAATCTGTGGATTGTACATGAACTTCCATACAAATGCCACTGCAACCATAGGTGTTACTACAGGCATATAGTAAACTGCCCTGAAAAAGCTCTTATGCTTTATAAGCGTTGAATAAATAGCATACGCGATTCCCAGTCCCAGACCGACTCTGAAAACAATTACAACTACTGAAAAGATCACTGTATTGAACATTGATTTGGCGAACAATTTGCTCGTGAACACCTGCTTATAATTTTCCAGACCCAAAAACTTGTATGTTCCGCTTAACGGATTCCACTCATGAAAGCTTCCTGCAAATGCTATACCAATTGGTATTATCAAAAACACTATAAAGAAAACTACCATAGCTAAAACAACTATGTTTCTTAAAATTATTTCACTTTTACTTTGTAATGGATGTGATTTTTTAAACATTAATAATCCTCCGTAGTGAATCTTTATCTGTTATTTTGCAAACTCATATAGATTCTCGACTGATTGGAATGAACTGTTCTTCATATCCTTTATAATATCAGCCTGTGCCTTGTCTAAAGCTGTATCAATATCCACTCCATTGTAGAATATGTCCTCTCCGGCCTTTTTCATATCCTCCTCAACACATGAAGGCATCGGACCCGGCCAGATGTAGTGGTCAATGTGCTCTGAAAGTACCTTAAGCGATGGGTTTTTAAGTATTTCCTCATTGTCTGCAAGGGATTTCTTTGCAGGGAATGTACTCATAGCAAGATTGAAAGCTACCTGAGACTCATCATCGCAGAGGAAGAACTTTACAAAATCCTGTGCCACTGCCTGCTGATCCTTTGGTGCTTTTTTATTTACACCGAATGTTGACTCACCGTTATATCTATTGTATGCATATGGATTTCCATCAAATGTAGGAATTTCAAATACACCAAAATCTATATCGCTCCATGTTGTCTTAAGTGTATTGTAATAATGTCCCCACTGAATAACCATTGCCGACTGTCCCTGTCCAAAGCTGTCTGCGCAGTTCTCGCCAAAATCCTTTGAACCGATCTGATCCTTGTCATACATATCAACAAGCATCTGCATTACCTTCTTCATGGCATCTGAATTGACATTAGGTGTCTTTCCATCCTCCTTAAAGAGGTTCTCACCAAGCTGATAATTAAGACCAAGCAGATAATTCTGGTGGAAATCATTATTGAAATTGAGTCCGGCCTGGACTATTTTGTCTCCGTCCTTGATTGTGAGCTTCTTTGCTACCTCAATCATTTCATCCCAGGTCTTTGGAATATCATCATCTGTTAGTCCGGCTTCCTTCCACATCTCCTTGTTGTAATAAACAGAGCCTGTCATCATTCCGTAATCAATGTAATAAACCTTGCCATCAATCACATGGGCGCTTACTCCATTGAAGTCCTGCTCCAAATCCTCAACAGGAATATCAAGCGGAGCCATATAGTTGAAAGATTCTCATGATAGCTGTTATGTACATCGAAGAGTGCCGGTCCGTTCTCACCATCGAGTGCCAGAGGAAGCTTTGTCCAGTAATCTTCCCATGGATTATCCACCAGGTTTATAGTTACATTAGGATGAATAGCTGTGTATCTGTCAATAATCTTCTGAAATAATTCATCGCTTCCCCACTCCCACATGTCAATTGAGATATCCTTTCCATCATTAATCTCAACCGAAGGGTCATACTTCACCGTATCGCCAAATGGCTTTGTTGGTACCTTTATGTCCTTTTTAGCTGATGAAGCCGATGAGCTGCCACAGCCTGTAAGCGCTGTCACTGCCATTGTAGCTGCCATAACTGTTGCAATAAGTTTCTTCTTCATAGAAATCCTCACTTTCTTAATTCAATATCCTCTTTTTCGTTCAAATTAGTTTAGCGCTAAATCTAACTATAATCTACCACTGCCTTGTACATTCGTCAACAGTTTTTTATTTTTTCATCATTTTCCATATTATTTTCATATATTTTTTGTGCATTTTTACATATAAATTAGGGTTTTATG
>ENA-OZXL01000254-OZXL01000254.1-human-gut-metagenome-genome-assembly--contig:-NODE-254-length-13067-cov-4.991008_pt1 | contig 13067 bp, 23 predicted proteins | sample MGYA00243540_ERZ654093 | MGnify/ENA primary metagenome ERZ654093 (study PRJEB26926, sample SAMN06165126) | human gut metagenome | biome: ENVO:00009003; feature: ENVO:2100002; material: ENVO:00002003... | reverse complement strand
GTGTTTGATTAACACAATAGGAATAATATTTTTCACTCAACAAAAATATATCCTCAAAAAGCACAAAATATATCCTATTTTGCAGTAAATATATCCATTCGAGCATTTTCACCCATCTTAAATAAAGGAAATTACCACTAAAAGACTATCAAAACCAACTATCACATAGGTATTTTGAAAATATATCCAAAAATATATCCAAATACTTTGTTATATTAAATATATAGCCTATATTTGCATCGTAATAAGATTGATAACGTTTAAAATATATGTGATATGGATGTGAATTATATTCTAATAAAAGGAAACAAGCATTTTAAGTGCCACAGTTTAGCAGAAATGGCTATCTATTTTAGCTTGTCCGTAACCAGCAATGGAAGCGTAATCTGTGATGGCTACCATGATACAATGTCTTATTCTAAAGAGTGGAGCCACGAAGATATTATTACCGATTTCATACGCAACAGAGTAGAGAAAGTAGTACCTGATGTTGAAATATACAAAGTACAAAAATAATAATGCAACACTAAATTTTCAGATTATGGCAACTAAGAGTATTGATAAAAAGAAAACATTGGAATATGCGGTAGCATTTTACTTCTATGATTCGGGATGTGTAAACTTTATGATGGGTAATATCATGTACCAGCATATCAAAACCATTTATGACGAAAGGGCAGACGGCAGAGGGCAAAACACATTAGAGGTAGTTTACAACTACAAAAAAATGAAATATGAAGTGCTGTGCCTCACAGACAGCAAATTAGCTCAAAAAGAAATATCAATACTATAATACATATTGCCATGACACAGAAAGAATTTGAAGAAAGAACCGGGTTGAAGCTAACAGCGGACAACTATATAGAGGTTGAAACTTGCTACATGAATACAGACCTTGATAAAGATGCGTTTTGTAAGTTGTGGATGAAAAACCCGGCAGCTCTGAAAGAAATAGAGCAAAAAACGGTATTAGTACGTGAACTTTACGAAGAACGTAAATCCCTTGCTAACTTCCTAATAGATCAAGCTGAAAAATGGAGCGCATCAGATTTAAGAGAAAAAGCAATCACTATGATTGGAGAAAAAGAGTATCTCAGAAGAAAAATAGCTAAAGGGTACAATCTTTGGGATGCTGATAAACAACTACTTGATGAAATTCTAAGAAAATAAGCCATGAGAATTAAAGGGAAAGAAATCTATGCGAATGTTTGGGGTGGTCAGAAGAAAGTTTTTCTGACCACTTGGGAAGAAATAAAAAAACTGGGGTTCAAAGTCCGTGATAGAGCTTTCGGGAACTTGAACGATGGTACTAAGGCATTATACTTTTATGCCCTATGCTTGCCAAAGGAACACCAAAGGGAATGTCAATATGAATGGTATCTGACAACGGAGAAATTGGAGAATTTGAAAGATTAACACGTGAAGCAAACGCCTTGCATAATACATAGATTTATGATAGAGTACAGCAATGTTACAGTTAATTGTAAGAGAATAGCCGTAAACCCTTGTGCGATGGATGAATACGAAGTAACAATAAAGTCCAATGGTTTAGAGCACGTGATATATACTTATAGTGGCTTATTTGAAAGCGATGAAGCCATTTGTGATAGAGTTTATCAACAGTGGTTGAAAGAACAAATATAATAATCAGGTATCCTTTGGGCTACCACAATGCAACACCGTATGAAAAAATATTATTTACAAGGCAAAGAGATTAGCGAAAAACAAGCTAAAGCCATTGAAGCCAAAAATCAGAAGTACATAAGCAGCAATGATTTTACGCTTTTGGCAAAGTGCCAATTTGTAACAGTAGTAACCAAGTAAATTTCAAAATTATGAATGAATACACTTATATCATTTTCGACCATAACGGCAGACGTTTGGGAAAGATTGAGCTTGGAGTGCGCAACAGCGTACCATCCGCAAAAGAGATAAAAGAAGCCGTTAAAGATAGCTTTCCAAACGGGGCGAATTATAAATTACTCGTTCCAACAAGCGTGTGTATCAACCAATAAAATTTTAGGATATGGGAATATTGAAAGATGCAATTTTAGCGGCAATACAGCAGGAACACCCAGATGCTCATTGGGTGGGAAACGAAAAGCCCCACATGATAGAATCTACAGCGCAAGCAAAATACAATGACGTTAGACGTGTTGAGCGCAATTATACTAAAAGCGTTCACAAGGCAAGAAAGGAGGCAAAATAAGATGGCAACACTGATAAAGACAGACGGTACACAACAACAGATCCAACCGAAAAACGGTACAGATTTCCAACTGGATGAGCTACAAAAATATGTAGATGGCAACATAGATACTATAAATCTAAGAAATGGGGAAATTCTGGTAATCAATGATAACGGAAAAGATTTCTACCCAACCAACAAGACTGCAACAGAGATAGCCCACAAACATAATGCTATTTTCTACTATGACTGGATAGATGGTGATGTAATACTTTGCAAAAATGAGGAGGTACAATGATGGGAACAACATTTGAAGCATATTTTGATCTACATAGTTACGACAAATATATAGTTAGCTTCTCTGGAGGTAAGGACAGTACAGCTTTACTATTATACCTTCTGGATAACGGTGTTCCACATAATCGGATTGAACTCTGGCATCAAGAAATAGATGGACGAAATGAAAGCCTTTTCGACTGGGAAGTAACTCCAGATTATTGCCGTAAACTTGGTGAAGCCTTTGGGATCCCAGTATTCTATCAATGGAGAATAGGAGGGTTTAAAAAGGAAATGTTACGAAATAATGAGCTAACAGCACCTATTTGCTTTGAATTGCCTGGAGGTAAAATAAAACAAGTTGGAGGTATCAAAGGTAAGCCCAACACCAGGTTAAAATTTCCTCAACAGTCTGCCAGCCTTAAAGTACGCTGGTGTAGTGCTGCTCTCAAAATAGATGTGTGTTCGGCTGCTCTAAGAAATCAAGAACGTTTTAGAAATATACGCACCCTGGTTCTCTCTGGAGAACGTGGAGAGGAAAGTAAGCAACGTGCAACATACGCAATTCTGGAACCAGATAAAGCCGATCTCAGAAATGGAAAAGAGTTTTTTAGACACATAGACCGTTTCAGACCTATAAGGGATTGGAAAGAAAAGCAGATCTGGGATATTATGGAGAAATATCGTGTACGTGCTCACCCTTGTTACTTTATGGGATTTGGTAGATGTAGTTGCAAGTTTTGTATTTTTGGTAATCAACACCAGTTTGCAAGTGCTGCTTGTATAAGCAAACACCAGGCTAATGATCTTATCCAATTTGAGAAAGATTTTGGCTACACACTAAAACGTGATACAGATCTTTCCACGCTCATAAAAAAAGGTACTCCATACGAGAGTATTACCCCAGAGTTGGCTTTATTAGCTACAAGTTACGAATATAACAGCTCCATCATTATCCCAGAAGGAGAAAAGTGGGAAATACCGACTGGAGCCTTTAAAAAATGTGGAGGTTCTATATGAAAGGAGATAGCATACATACATTTGAGAATGGAGGAAAAGAAAATACCAGCGATGAGCACATAACAGATGATATTTCACAAGAGGGATATGTAACCAGTACCGGAGAAGATTATCCAATTCTAAAGGTTAATGACCTTTCTGATGATAATGCTATGTTGGAGTTTGCCGTTATAGGTTTGGAATGCGATATATTAAAATTGTCTTTTTTAGGACGAATAAAAGGATAAACACAATGGAGATAGACCGCATTAACCTTGTATAATAAAATAAACTCGGTAAACATTTGTTTTATTAAATATAATATAGTAATTTTGCGTTTATAGAACACATATAGCAATGAAACAGCAAAGAAAAGTTATTCATGTAGAATTGAAAGAGCCATACAAGGGTAAACGTCACTACTACTTTGGAAGCATTACGGCTATATATGAGCTATTGCCAACCGAAGTAGTAGGGGTGTCTAAAGAATCTCTTTGGAATGTTTTAAGGAATGGTGAACACATGGGAAGAAAGGCGATTGTTAGGTATGGCACACTTCATACTAAGCAATCAAACAGAGGCAAAAGAAAGGAGGCTAACAATGGATGAATGTATTACGAAAGAAATGACAAAATCCCTTTTGAAAGCATTTGAGGGCATGAATGAATCTTTAGAAGATTTTCAAAAGGCTTGTGCATCTACAATAGAATCTACAGAAAAGCATATTGTATCGGCTCTTTTTTTAAGAGAATCTGCAATGCTCATTAAACTGGCAGAATCTTCATTTGTTACACGATGGTACTACAAACATAAGTACCGTGAAGCTAAATATCATAGAATTAAAGCAGAGCGTTTTTTCAATCAAAATTTCAAGTAATATGTTAGGAGCAATTATAGGCGATATTGTAGGCTCACGCTTTGAGTTCAACAATACAGATAACTACAACTTTGAACTATTCACAAAGGATAGCACGTTTACAGACGATACAATTTGTACTATAGCGGTAGCGGATGCAATCAATACGGGCGTAAGCTACAAAGAAAAGTTTCTCCAATGGTGTAGGGCATACCCCAATCCGAAAGGGGCATACGGTGGCAGCTTTGCCCGCTGGATAGCCTCAGACAACCCACAACCATATAACAGCTTCGGCAATGGCTCTGCAATGCGTGTTTCCCCGGTTGCATGGGCTTATGACAACTTAGATAAGGTTTTGATGGAGGCAGAGAAAACGGCTATAGTAACCCATAATCACCCGGAGGGAGTTAAAGGAGCTGTAGCAGTCGCACACGCCATTTATTATTTGAGGACAACCCACAATCAGAAAGTATATGAGAATATAATGCAATCGTACTATCCTCAATTCATGGTAAACGATTATTATGCTGGAATATTTGATGAAACGTGTCAAGGCACTGTGCCGCTTTGTTTGAAAATTATTCGTGTAAGCACCTCTTTTGAGGATGCAATCAGACGGGCAATTTCATGGGGTGGTGATAGCGACACGATAGGGGCAATAGTAGGCTCAATGGCAGAAGCACTTTGGGGCATACCAGATAGTTTCATTTGGAATGCTCTAAGAATACTTCCTGATGATATGCGTAATGTTATTGGATGCTTCTATAACACTAAAATCGAAGTAATTTAAACAAGTTGTTATGACAAAAACAAAAAACAACTCATTAACTCACCTTTGCATCTATTACAAAGGAGAGAAAGAATGCCCTTTCAGAGAAGCCGACAAACAAATGTTTTGGCTTGGTGAAAAATGGTGGACTGAGCAAACCGAACTTGCAAGCGATGCCGGGTGTGAACGTATTGCCCCCATCCTAAAAGAGTACACAAATGCCGGGCTATCCAACTTTGAAATGTACGATGGTGTGCCTATCACACTGAAAGCGGTACTTTTCAATAGATACTGCAAGTATGCCGAAAGGACGGATATAGAGGGCTTCAAAGACCTGTATCAATCCACCTATATCAAAGGCTAAACAAAAAGCAAAGGCGCATCAGTAACGGTGCGCCTTTATTGTGTCAATACTTGCAATAGAATCCCATCGAAGTAGTAACCATTTCCTTTATCTCTTTTGGGCTTTGTTCCAAAACTTCCATATCTATATACCATTTACCATTTGTATATTCAGCTTTGGTTATTCTGAATTTAGTGCCACGCTGTAGGATGATTTCATTTTCCCCCGTTGTTGTAGGCTTAGAAGTTCCGTTCCACTTCTTACCCGGACAATAGTCCCCATTGTCATGGCTTGAACCAAATGCAGAAAAAGGCTCTGCGTAGGTCATTTGTGTACCTTTCGGACAATAGATATTCAGACAAACGGGCTTACTTCCAAAGTTCGTATTCCGGCAATTACCACACGACATAAAGGAATCATCCGTACCAACCTTGCCAACAAGCTTAGACGGGTCAGATATATAAGCATCCAAATCAGACAGCCCAAACCGATAGTTTACAAAAGCACTGATTTCGTCACGCTTTACCCAAACATCATCTTTAAGTGTGCTTCGGGCTATATATTGGGTCATATCGGCAATATGCTTTTCAGCTTCGGACAATCTACTACCATAGTAGTGATAATATCCCTTAATAGCACGCAAAGGCTCTGTTATATAACTACTACCAGCCGTATATTGATACATAGCCGCCTTTTCATTGGTGCTTGCAAGTTTCCACATATCCACGGCATTATCAAAGAAATAATCGTTTGCATCTGAACTATGAATAAACCATTTCGCCTCATCCTTTCTTTCCTGCGTAAAATCGGAATCCTTAAACTTAACCTCCTTTACTTTTGATTTACGCTTGGCAGCGGCTTTTTCAATGCTTTCTTTCCTTACATTGAGTTCCGTAATGGTTTGTTGTGCCATTGCTTTATCATTGCCGTTGATTGCATTTTCAAGCTGTGCAATGAGCGATTGGTAAGGCTTGGACTTGGTAGAGAACTTAGATAGGTCGGCATAGTTATCCTTGATGGCTTTCCAATCTATCTTATCTTGAACAATGCCAATCTGTTTAACATAGGCTTGTTGTGACACCTGCCACGTTGGGTACTTCTGTTGTACATTGTGATAGTTACCACCTAAGAAGTCGTATGCTTCAAAATTCAGTTTCTTTAATTATTGTTCCAAAGAAAGGCTATCCCATTGTGCCAGCTTATCAGCAACCGCCTTGTTTACGGCTTTTGCATCGGCTAAAGAGAACTTTTTAGCCACCTCCATAGGGCTATCTATGTAACCCAGTGAATAAATATCCTTGCCTATAACTTTCAGTTTACGGGCTTCCAACATGATAGCGGACAAATCAGGGTGTTTTAGAGCCTCAGCTAAAGCCGTAGTATCAACGTCAGAAATACCACCCATAACACGGAGCATATTATTACCATAGTGATAGGTCGCTTTTCTCACATTCCACCGTTGCCGGATGGCATTTGCTTCCGCTTCCGTCCGGGCTTCGTGCCGGGCTTTCGCTATCTCTTTTGCAGTCGGTGGATAGATAACCTTTTCATTGTCCCGTAGGAAGTAGGGCAAAGTCCCTTTCTCCGTTGCATCCTTGATGCGTTGCTCATTGTCTTGCATCCACCCGGTAAATTGGGATGGCAGCTCTTTTACCTTTTCCTCACATTCCACCGTTGCCGGATTATCCCCGTCCAAAATCTTATCCAGCATTTCGTCCAATTCTTCTTGCTTTGCCAGTACGGGTACTTGATAGCAACGGCAATTCGGGTGCCACCCTTTCCAACGGAATGTTTTAGGGTACACACCTTTCAAATCATCGCAAATGTCAGATACGGGATGATTGTTGGATAGCTTGATTTCAATGCCTACCACAAAGTCGAGTTGCGCCCAACGCTCAAAATCGGCTGTACGATACGCAATGTTGGTTTCAGTCCGTGCAAGCCTTTGGGCGTTACGTGCGGATGAACGGTACACGCCCCGCCCCGGATGAAAATGTTTCGGGCTATCATCCACCCATTTGTAGGAGTTGGCTTCTTTGTCCCAAACCCTGCGTTTCCACTTTCTACCATAGATAGGTTGCCCGTTCTCATCTTCCCCTACCTTGATACGGAAACGCCTGTAAAACTTATCGGGGTCTTGTAGATACTTCTTTATCTGAGCCGCCAAACGATTAGCCGGAACACCCTCACCAATCGCCAAATCCAAAGTATTTTCCAGCTCATCACGGAACATACCCGTATATCGCCAAACCTTTTGAGAGAGATTCAAACCACCGTCACCACTCTTACGGGCAAAGAAAGCATCCATAGCCTCTTTGTTGCGCTTGAAGAAACGGGCAAAGTGATTATCCTTTATTGATTGTTCACCGAACACACTTTTAACCAAAGCATCGTTATTCTCGTTAGATGCAAGCCATTCCTTTTCTACACCGCCCCGGATAATTTGGTAAACACGGCTGTACATATCCCTAAGAATGGGCGTAACTTCCTCACTATACCCATAGTCGGCAAAAGAGAAAGGCTTCCCATCCTCCAACTCCGTACCCTTTACCAAGTTAATTATTCGCTCAAATGCTTGTTGGTAGATGATACGGACATTGGCAGCGTAACCCTCCGTTCTCTTGAAAAGCTCCGCTTGCATCTTCTTATAGTCTATGTACTTCTTCTTTGCCATGCCACTACTTTAGTTTAAAGTTGGTGCAATAGTCCTTATCTAAAAACTTGCTGTATTTATGGAAAGGGCATTTGCATAAGAACGGCTCACCTTTCCAGTTCAATTCGTGGAAGTCGAAAGCGTGTTTGCAGTCCCTACAATGGTAGTTCTGCGTTGATGTCTGTTTCTTCTTTGCCATAGTCGCTATCATCTAAGAAACTGTATAACAAATCTTTTTTAGTATTGAAGCAATTACATTCATTATGCTTACAAATTGGGTCTTTATCACCAAAACTTCTATATTCACTTCTTTGCACCTCTACATATATAATTTTGGTATAATACTCCCCCGAAAGGGAACAAGTACCTACAGGTACATCACCTATTACCTCCACTTCAATATTGCTAATTTGGATTTTCTCCGGCTTATTATTGCGCATAATCCAAACCTTATCGCCAACATTGTATTTTGTCTTTATTTCCATTATTCAGCCCCTCCGAAAACGTCCATTTTGTTTAACTCCATTTGTTGCTCCATCCGTTCCGCTTCTTCTTGTTTTAGCCGCTCTATTTCTTGTTTCGCATCTTTTACAAGGTAGGACAATTCTACATAGGTTTCACGGCTCAATGCCCCATCATTGTATTGCTTAGATAGGTCGGCAAGCAATTCGCTCACATCTTCCCCGAAAGGCTCTTGGAACTCATGCCTTAACAGCAAGGCATCATATTCAGCCTTATGCCGATAGTCAAGCACATTACCTAAAATAGCTATCATAAGATTAGCGTGGCGTTTCATATAATCATCGTGCTTTTCCTTGTGGCGTTCTGCCTTGATAACGGCAAGCAACATCACTTTGCGTATAGCCTTTGCCGAAAGGTTGCCTAATGATTTCATATTGTCAAAATCAATGTTGGGCGTGAAAGACTTTGAAAGAATGTGTTTATCCAATCTTTCAAACTCATTCTTTTTGCTTTCGCTCGCCTCATTCCATGTAAGGTAGCGTACATCACCGCCATTTTTGAGAATAAACAGTTTGGCTTCTTCTTCCGACTTTGGCAAGCTATTGAGGATTTCAGAAGTAGCCACCATTGCCGGGTTAGAAAAGCGGTCATTAGTATCTGCATCGGTGCTTTCCATTATTTCAGAGCGTTCAATCATGGGTTGCACCTCCTTATGTTCGGGCGTTTGCTCAAATATCAGCACGGGAATTTTCCCTATTGGATTATCCTTTATCTCAACCTCCCAACCCATTTTGCCACGTTTGGCACGATATACAGTCTCTTTAGTGTATATATCCACATGGTAAACGGTATTGTTGCCTGCCTCTGTCAGATAGTAACCCCACGCAAAAGCGGTAATCCGTTTGTATTGGTCACGAATGGTATAAATATCATCGTTGTTTTCCCGGCTCAACACATTCAGCAAAAGGGATGGTTTATTATCACTATCCCGGTACACATGGTAAAGAATGGCAGAAATGCCCTCCGCACCAGCCAAACGTTTAGCCTCTCTAACTTTGGCATTGAAATGTATTTCATTCAGCCAATCTTTGTAGTTCTGAAAAGCATAATCCGTACCCGTTGAAAGCTGTTGCCATTTTACGGGTCTGCCATAGAGAAACACCAAAGAAATTTCATTGATGAATTGAGGGTAAGGAATGGGGATTTTCCACCGTTTACTCCAACGTAGAAAGTTGCCTTTCTTATCGTAAACGGCTCTATCCTTACGCTCCATCACTTTGTGAGTGTCAATCTTATACTCACGTAAATTATTGGCGGCTTCTTCCGCATGGGCTTTCATCATGGAAAGAGCACGGGTCACATCCTTAGCCGTCAAAAGGTCGGCAAAGTTTTGTTGGTAGCCAATAGCCGCCTTTACCTCGTTAGAAATAATGTTTAATAATCCCATTTTGCTTTATTGTTTTTAAGCGGTTATACCTAATCTGCGTTCTATATCATCGGGTATATCATACTCGTTATAGTCAAACCATGCTCGCATCAGAAACATATCCCTCCAGTCCGGGGAACAACCAATATCCATCTTGATTTCTTCTTTGGGTTTCAATTTTAGTTTCCCGTCCGAATCAGCTTTCCATGTTTGCAGTTGTTCCAGTTCCCTTATGATTTCTTCCTTATCGGCAGTGCTTATCAAATCCTCATCTATCCCCACTTCCGTAGCGTTTATGTGGTCTGCCAGCTTGTAGCCGCATTGGGTCTGTAGGTTTTGGTAGTTTTCACCATTGAAAGGGGTAGAGTTGTTCACGAATCCCTGAATGTCGCAATTATCCACCACTCCACCGCCTACACCGTCCTCATCAACGATACATTTATGGTTGGGTATTCTATACTTCTTTTGCTTGTTGATTATCCACGTCTGAATATCGGTAGTCTTAGACACGGGAAAACATTGTAGCTCTATGATATGCCAACCGTCCCAAACGGCAAGACGGGCATAGTCAGCTCCGAAGCGTGCAATATCACCTGTAATATAGTTTGTACCTGTCTTGATTGAAATCTTATTCCCGAATATCTCACAGATTGCATCATGTGAACAAAGGGCGTTGGGGTTATCGTCATATTCCCAATTACCTTTCAAAAGACGTTCACGCTTTACTTTATCCTTTGTGGTTTTCAAGCCCTCTATATAATCGGGGTCTATGAATGGATTTTCTTGTACAAGGCAAGCAAGGTAGTACATATATTCGGGCAATTCCCCTTTCTTATCCGGCTTGTAGAATGTATCATACATCCAATTCTTTTTAGGGTTGCACGTAATGAATAACTTTCGCCTCAACCCCAGTTCATTGTTAAGGTGTCGCCCGATACGTGTTTTCAATGTATCATAAGCTCCAAAATTCACCTCGCCACCCTCTTCAATCCAGCCGCCTGTATATTCGATTGAGCCGTAACGCTCATACAGAGGGTCGCCCGGCTTATATTGCAAGTCCAACAAGTCAATGCGTGAACCGTTGAAAAATTCGATATAATTGTATTGCCCGTTATACTTGTACAAGGTATCATCAACCCCGTATTGATTGCAAACCTTGTAAAATGTGATAAGTGTAGATTGTGTGATACGCTTTAACTCGGCACGTCCGATAAACCACTTTGAACCGGGATAACAGAGGCACATAAACAGAAGCCACACCGCACCCGTCCATGATTTTGCACCCCCGGCAGCACCTCCGTACAAAAGTTCAACGTGTTCATTGTCGGTAAGTATCTTCAAAGCGTGTTCTTGCTTCTCATGCTTCAAACCATCCTTTACGGTGATGAAGTCGAAACAACCACGCTTGAAAAGCTCAATCTTCACTGCAAGTGCCATCGGCACGTCTGTAACCTTACTTCGTGCCATTGCCTGCCTTTATTTTTTCCAGCAAGGAATTGTATTGTAGCAACTCATCCGTAGTAAGAGCCGACAAATCCATGCTATTGTTGGTTACTTGTGCGTTTACTTCGCTCTCTATCTGTTGGGTGGGTTTACCGAAAACCCTATCAAACAGACTATCTACCGTATAAGTCCTACCATAGCGAATATCTGCGTTAATGGCAGACACCACATTTAGCACCCACACGGGCGTTTTCTTGTTGGGCGTTCCGTCTTTGTTCTTAACCAACCCCTCCAAAGTTTCGGGCGTACTTTCCATCAAGAAACGGATAACCTTATAGTAGTCCTCTTTGCTCATTTCCGGAGCTACCTTTTTGCCCGTAATATCTTTGATGTATTTATACACGGACGGCTTCCTACCCGAATTTTGGGGTTGGTTATCAGATGAAAATCTATTCCCTATTTTATTTCCTTTCTCAAAAAGTGCCATCCGTTGATTTATCGTTGGTTTATGTGTTCTATAAACACACTTACAAAGTAAAGAAAATCGGATAGCGTGATACCGTCCGATTCCCTTTACCCGGTTAATTATTCTATGATACTCTCTTGTGCCTTGTACTTATCCCAAAACCAAAGGATGGTATCACCGCCCTTTTCGTCTATCATTTCATCGTAGGCATCCAATTCCTCCAAAAGGGCGTTTGCCTTGTCAATTACCGAAGTGAGATGCTTTTGCTGATAATCATCAGCATTCCAAACCTCGATTTCACCATTTAATTGCTGTTTGATTACCTTAATCTCATCAGCGGTTAATTCTATCTTCTCCATGTTGCATTGAATTAATTTAAGCAAAAATACCTCTATAGTTTGTATTTCTTGCAGATTTCCTTTACTTTCTTGGTATATTTATCACTTTTACCATGTATCGCTTTAGTAACGGTTTCAGCCCAGAACTCCGACACATTGGTTTCCGCATACTTTCCATACCCGGATTTCTTATTGTCTTTCTTCCAAGACTTAAATAATTTATTCACTTCCTTTCCAGCCGCTTTTTGGTTTGCCCCTGTCATATTTGCATTCCATGTAGCGTGCGCCAGCTCATGCGTTACGGTATGGGCTACCGCTTTGTTGGTTTTCGTACTCCACCCACTCGCATAGCCTCTCTTGTGTGAGGCTTCCACAGCTTTTTTCGTTTGCATGAAATGCTTTTTGTTAAGGTAAACACCCTCTGACTTCCCATTAGCCGTAACGTGTACGCCATAAGTGCCAGCCGATAGTTCTGCCAACTTTACATTCTTTTGCCTTACACCAAGTACGGAATGATAGCGTGAAATAGCTTCTTTGGTTGCCTTATACAGAGCCGGGTCTTTCATGTTTACCAAAGGCTCAGGCTTACCAACAGAGCCTTTATATGTTGCATCACCCGGTTGCAGTCCTCCACGTGTTCCACTTGAATTTCGTCCCATAATACTTTACTTCTTTTTTGCGTTAATAAAATCTGTGACGTACAACAGCCCATGTTCACGGCAGAACTTCTGAATTTCCGTACCCCCACCATAAACGATAAGGTTTGGTTTTTCAAGCCCGCTTATTTCTTGGGCTACTTGCAAATCAGATTTAAGGCTTTCCATCCAACCTGTCTCTTATACACATCT
>ENA-OZXL01000231-OZXL01000231.1-human-gut-metagenome-genome-assembly--contig:-NODE-231-length-13862-cov-7.525893_pt1 | contig 13862 bp, 10 predicted proteins | sample MGYA00243540_ERZ654093 | MGnify/ENA primary metagenome ERZ654093 (study PRJEB26926, sample SAMN06165126) | human gut metagenome | biome: ENVO:00009003; feature: ENVO:2100002; material: ENVO:00002003... | reverse complement strand
TACGAGATGACGTCGAGTCTCGTGGGCTCGGAGATGTGTATAAGAGACAGATATTTACTCATACTTGCGGGCTCCACATATCTGATCCGCGTTATTCCTTTTATCGCAATAAAAGAAAAGATCAACAACAGCTTCGTGCGATCTTTTCTATACTATATTCCGTATGCAGTTTTAACCGCCATGACTATTCCGGCAGTGTTTTATGCTACTAACTGGTGGGTTGGTGCAGCAGCAGGACTTATCGCGGCAGTGATATTTGCATTAAAGGGCAAGGGGCTTACAACCGTGGCCGTGGCTTCCTGTGTGGCGGTATTTATTGTAGAGCTGTTCCACTAATTATTTATTTTCCCACTTGAAAAATTCCATCAATACCATATCCGGAATGATGGAATCTTTATTTTTAATTTACTTTCTCCTGTCTATGCCACTGTCACTGTAATAGCGCGCCTTGCTTGCATACATTCTCCTGTCTGCTTCCTTCTCAATATCGTGTACAAGCTCCCAGTCTTCCTCCAGACTTCTTACACATCCGTATGAGATGGTCATGGAATCGACGATTTTTCCTCTCCATTCGGCTACACTGCTGTCGAAATGCTTTGTCATAGCATCAAGCTCATCCGGCTTTTGAGTGACTATCACAACAAACTCATCTCCGCCTATTCTGTATACCTTGCCAAACTCACCAAAGCTTGCCATCATGCAGGCTGCGGCTGCGCAAATCATCTCATCTCCCACATCATGTCCATATGTATCGTTTATGTGCTTTAAACTGTTTAAATCAAGTGATATATATATCCACTCTTTTTTCAAATCAAGCTTATTGATATCTGTCTCATAGGCATGTCTGTTCAGGCACCCTGTAAGTGCATCAGTATTCGATATATACAGCAGCTTTTCTTTCTCATATTTTTCCTTCATAATCTTTGAAAACATATACATAATACAGCACGATGCGAGTATAAGATATATGCCAACTACAAGCAGTGCTACTACGCTGTTCGTCATATAAAAGGATTTGTCAATGGTGACAGCCACTATATATTTGTCACCTCTCCTGATTACACATCTGCAGCCTGAATCATTTACGCTAATCTGCCTTACTGTGGGCTTATCGCTTTCCTTAATATCTGTTGGAATGCCTAAATCGTGGAAGGTTTTTCCTATTTTGTCACAAGCTGTGGCTCCCTTAATCACCCCCGTGTCTGCATCTGCCACATATATTTCCATGCCCTTGTACACAGGCATGTCAGAAACCACTGTAGATATTTCATTCTGCTTCAATTCATCTAAGAGCCTTTGCGGCTTCAAGCCCACCTGTACCATCATTGTACCAGCCTCATTCCAGGTAATGGCATACATCATTGCCTTTCCCTCTGATGTATTAGGTGTGACATCCTGACACATCGTAAGGCTCTTATCGGTGAGCATTGGTTTAAAATATGACATCTGAGTCCCCGAATCAAAGCTGTAGCCAAAGTATTTTGGCACGCTGCCGCTGGTTATACAACCTGTTTCATCAAACAGATGTATCTCATCTACCGACATCAGCTTTGCTATCTTTTGCAATTCCTCCACATCATTTTCTACCTGTGGCTTTGCATCTACGATATATGACACTGCCTTTGCCCTGACTATATAATCGTCCTTTAACGATTCTATAAGCTCCTCCTCACTCTGGTCATTTTTATCGAGCACAGTGAAAACACGATCCAGAAGCACCTTTGATAGCTTATATGCATTTGCATCATTTACATATTTCAAAATTCCCGCCTCGAGAATCAATGCTACTACGATTACTGAAACTGAGACCATTGCAAATCTTCGCTTATTTTTCATATCCAAATTATACCAAATATATGCTGATTACGCTATATTTTTCTATAAAATTACGGACCGCATGCCACCGCCTGCCGTGGCAGCGCACATACTCCCCGTAAGCTACGCTGCGCGGCTAAGATTCTGTACGAAATTATGCTTGAAGAGTTTCTATGCTTGACGAAACCGTCGAAACGCGCCATCCGTGGCGCGGTTCTCCTCGCCCCTGCGTCCATGCAGGAGCGTTTCTGTGTTTCATGGCATAATTTCTACAGTATCTAAGCCGCTTCGCTATTCGCTTACGGGGAGTATGTGCGATGCCCTGCAGGCGGCGACCTGCGGTACTTACTCTTTGCTAAAACTCAGGTACTTTATTGTGGCTTCGGTATCTGGCAGTCAACATACAGGATATGGTTTATCAGCCAGTCTGTGAGATATTTAAGGATTCCCATAATCTGCTCATCCTGATCTATCTCCTCATCACTGTGATGCTCAATGAACTCATCCAGCTTTTGTACAAATTCCATATGCTGAACCTTCTGTGTAAACATCTTCTTGTAATGGATTGATTCCATGTACTGCTCCTCGTCAGCAAAGTGCTTTACCGTGTAGTCGCGCAGCTTCTCCAAGATGATATCCATCTTATCATATTTATCCGGTGTAAACTCATCGTGCAGCAGTTCATATGCCTCATCTGCATATTTAAATAACTGCTTGTGCTCTTCATCAATCATATCTATTCCGATATAATATTCTGGTTTCATTTCATACATAATTTCATCCTTCTTTCTTATGTAGTAACATATCAACTTTATATTTTATCATTAGCAACACTTTGACATCCCAACCAAAATGACTTATGATGCATAACGTAAACAGGGGCTGGGCAACTATTTCAAATTTATGGATTTTATATGCTTCCAGTTGTAGATCAGATGCAGATACATCGCATCGTGGGCACGGACGGCATCGTGGGCTGCAATTGCATCTGCAATTTCACGATGAGTTTCGATGGTTTCATCCCGCAGGGTGAATTCTTTAGACTCACTGATCAGAGGAATTGAACTGTTGATGATAGGAACTAGCTTTGGAACAACTATATTTTTGCTGCTTAAGGCAATAGCAGCATGAAATGCTATATCCTTTTCAGTGTGATTTTTATTTGCAAGAAGGAGCTTTTCGGTATTTTCACATGCAGTAAGTATGTTTTTGATATCTGTCTCATCTGCACGGATAGCTGCCATGGCAGCTATGGATGGTTCGATTAGAAATCTGATTTCCATCAGATCTTTAATCATCTTTTGTTTATCTTCAACAAAGGTCAGGCCGAATGGATCATCAATCATCCCGGGAGTGGCGGAAACATATGAACCGGAGCCTTGGCGTATGGTGATCACATTACGTGATGCGAGTGCTCGCATAGCTTCACGCAGAGAGCTTCTTCCAACATTCAGCCGTTCACACATTACGGTTTCGTTCGGAAGCTTGTCACCCGGCTGCAGATTTTCCTCCAGTATGTATTTGATAATTCTCTCTGCAATCCTTTGGGAAAGAGTTTTTTCTTTGGAATTTTGCATGTGATTTGCCTCCTATGTATACTACTTTACAGCTCATATATTGTGGCACAAAAGCCACCCTGTTTCTTACTTTTATACATTGCCTCATCCGCTTTGCAATAAAGCGAATCATAGCTGATATCTGCTATTCCGTCATAGAAGCATGCTCCAAGGCTTAGTGTTATCCTCCTGTCGCCCAGTGCCTTGATGTTTAGTTTTTCTGTTCGTTTAAATATTCTTTCAAATATTTCATTGGCATTCTTTTTCTCTGTAACTCCCGGAAAATACATAGCAAACTCATCACCGCCAAGACGCATGATAATATCATTTTTTCTGCAAATATTTTGCAATGTATGGGCGATTGCAATAATCACATCATCTCCCACTGAATGACCATAGGTATCGTTAATCGACTTAAATTTATCGCAGTCGATAATACACATCATGCCCTTTACCTTGTTATGCAATGACTGTTCTATAAGGCTTTCACCATGTCCACGATTATAAATTCCTGTCATAAGGTCTGTCTGTGCCATGCTTAAGAGACTGTTTTCTCTTTCCTTCTGCTCTTCAATGCTCTCTATACAGTATATGACATGAAGCAATCTTCCATCGTTGCCGTAATCAACCGGTATAAACCTGCCACGGCACCAGCCAAATGCTGTTCCATAAAATTCACTGACTATTGACGACCTTCCGTCAAGCCTTTCCTCTATAGTATCTATATCCACGAATGCAAGTTCTTTCGACAGATATTCATTTGCGCAGCAATTTTTTAACAGCTTTTTTATATGTATTTCAAAGCTGCCATCTGTAGTATCCCGAAATCCATTATCCGTGTTTTTGATCACCTCATATAGATGTGTCTGAACATTGATGTAATGAATAAAAATGTAAATCTGCGCAAAAGCAGCATATCCCATAAATCTTGCCTTACGGGTTTTTGTGTTGTATGTATCGCGTATTTTAATCATCGAAATTATCAGAGTGGACATCATATCCAGAAACAGCGCGAGCCCCATACTATCGGTATCAGGCGGATTATCCACGCCAAAAAAGCCACTGATTTCATCTTTATATCTGAATGGTGCAACAACGAGCCTGTGTATATTCTGTCCGCTGAGAAGCTCATACGAATCCGGATGTGTTTCCTTTATGTCCTCCATATCATCTATGATGACGTTTTTTTTCTGTTCAAAGAGATCATACCACCAGCCTATAAGCTCCATTGGTACATTCTGTAGATTATCAATCTCAGGCTTCACAGCATCTGCACACCATTCGTAGGTGTTTTTCGTAATATTTTTCTTGGGACAATCCTCAAAAATATATATTCTGTCAGCTCCTATATGCCTTCCCAGATATCTGATAAACTCATCAATCTGTTCATCAGGTGTTCCATAGCTGAGTGCTGACCTCATAGCTTTATTGAGGGTCAGTTCATATTTAATAACTGTTTTCATTCACTATATTCCTTATATATTTATATCCCATAGTTGTTTAAAAACACGCCTTTTTCGCATGGTCTGCCATACAGATATCCCTGCATATAATCTACATGGATTTCTTTCATTGCGCAAGCCCACTCTTCCTTCTCAATTCCCTCAATGCAGATTTTTATATTTATACTGTGAACCATCTCTATAATCTTTCTGAACAGCTCATGGTCCTTTTCACTGCGCATCGCCATTGCCGTAAAATCCTTATCTATCTTTACATAGTCCGGGTTCATCTCACTGATATAGCGAAGATTTGAATAGCCTGTTCCAAAATCATCTATTATGAACTGGATATTATTCTCATCAAGCTTTTTCCTGAAGCTGCAAAAACATGGCGTCATATCCATGAATCCACTCTCTGTCATTTCGATACAGATGGATTCAGGTCTCAGATTGTTTGCCCGGATAGCAGTAAGGATTTTATTTGCCATACTTCCACGCATAATCTGTATATATGATACATTGATATTTACCCTGAAATCCGCAATATACTGCTGCATTTCACGGCACATTTTTGCTGCTTCGTTCAATACAAACTCTCCAACCGGAATGATGAGCCTGCTCTTCTCCAGTAAAGGAATAAACTCAACCGGGGAAATCATTTCATCGCCCTCATCCGAATGCATGAAAAACCGTAAAAGTGCCTCTGCACCGATTATTCGATCAGCACTATCTAAGATAGGCTGATAATATACCTCAAAGCCTTCAAAATCATTTACAGTTGCGCTACGAAGCGCACTCAGGATGGTATTTTTGCGCAATGACACTTTATAATCCTCTTCCTCGAAGAAATAAAGGCTTCCTCCGCCTCTTTTTTTTGCGCATTTTAAAGAAAAATCCGACTTTTTCCTGCACTCTATTGCGTCCTCTGCCAGTGTTGATATATCTGTCACTCCGGCAGAAATCGAAAAGATTGATTTATAGTTTTCATCAACTATAAACTCATCAATTTTTTCACCTATCCTTTTGAACAACTGCACCACATCATCCTGCGATTTGCTAAGCATATCCACAAGCATATACTTATCTGTAACAAGATGATATATTCTCTGACCGCTTGAGAGACATTCTGCTATGCATTCGGCCACTCTTTTAAGTATGTAGTTGCCATATATCTGACCCTGAACATTATTGATTATCCCAAAATCGTCAATTCCAATCTGTATGAAATAACCTGACAGCTTCTCTTTAGGCTGTGAATAGAGATATGATGCCATCTCCTTTTCACCTAACAGCCCACTGATATTGTCAGCTCGCTGCCTTGTTCCTGTCTCGTTCATGCAGCCTATAATATATCGTGGTTTCCCCGCCTCGTCATTGATGACCTCCCCACGGCAGTTAATCCATACCGGGAGATTTTTGCTGTTCATCAAACGACATAGCACGTTGTACCTTTTTTCTTTTCCATCATATATTTTACGCTTGTGATTTTCGAGCAGCTTACGGTCTTTCTCATAAACCAATGTACGAAGATGCTTTGTTGCATCATTCATAAATTTATCAGGAAGCATAAAACGCTCTACCGCTGACTGTGATATCCTCAGTGTATCATTCTTTAAATCTATAATATACAGATAATCATCCATACAAGGTGCAATTAAGTCTATCAGACTTCCTGCCTCCTGCTCGTCAAGTATTTTATATGCATCAAAAGCCCTCATTAAATTTCACCTTCTATTATATTACTCTTCAATGTCTGAGATTTTGAATTTTGCTATCATTTCACTCAGATTTTCTGATTCACTGCTCATCTGCTGGCTCGCAGCCGCACACTCCTGTGATGTTGCTGAATTGGTCTGTACAACATCATTGATCTGCTCAATTCCTTCGTTAATCTGCTTGATCTCACTGGTCTGGGTCTCCAGTGTATCAGCTATATTAGTCACCTCTTTTGTAATCACCTTAGAGTTCTCTGCTACTTCTTCAAGCTGTGAAGCTGTCTGCTCTGCAATATTCATGCCTTTTTCAACAGCCTGCACAGATGTCTCTATAAGCGCAGCTGATTCCTTTGCAGCCTGTGCACTTTGATCGGCAAGCATATTTACCTGATTTGCCACAACCGCAAAGCCTTTTCCTGCCTCCCCTGCTCTTGCTGCCTCAATAGAAGCGTTTAATGCAAGCAGGTTGGTCTGTGATGCAATCTCATTAATGGTTGATATAATCTGATCTATCTGTTTAGAGGCTTCGTTTATTTCATGCATAGATGTAACCATCTCCTGCATCTTTCCATTGCTTTCCCAAATTGCACCTCCAAGCTCATCCACTCTTCCACTGATTTCCTTTGCACTCTTTGAATTCTGCTCCACCTGCTCTGAAACTCCCTCAACCGTCGCTGTCAGTTCCTCTACAACCGCAGCCTGATTGGTTGCACCGTCTGCAAGGTCATTTGAGCTTGCAGCTACCTGCTCTGCCGCACTTGAAACCTCGCTTGATACATTCTGGATTCCCTTTATGGTGACTGCCATACTTTTTTCAAATTCCATAAATGAATGTAAAATACCTACAAAATCGCCTCTCCACTCTACTTCCGGCTGTGCATCAAAATGTCCGTCCGCAAAGAGCTTCATCGACCTGTCTATATCATCCACATATGAGCCGAGAATACGGATAGACTTTCTCATGCTGTGTGCCAATCTACCGATTTCATCCTCTGAACGGTAATCAAGTGTGCTGTGAAGATTTCCTTCTGTCAGCTCCTTTGCCACTTCCTCGATTGCATGTAATGGCTCAAGGATTGTATCAAGCACGATCTTTATCATAGTTCACACACAAAAACACCCCAGAACCGAAGTTCTGAGGTGTAATATACTCTTGATACTCTCTTTTCCGAAAAATCATCTCTTTGAGAACGTTTTGATAGCTTGAAAAGCCCATCAATATGGGATTTGTGGTTGGCATTGTTACATATGTGTTGTATGCGATTGACTACCCACAAATTTGCAGAGCTACTCACCACATTAATAAAAAATAAATCTTTTTACTATTTATTAATCATTAACCAGATATATACTCTATAACTGCAGCCATAACATTATTATATATTTGTCTAGAACGAACCTTACCTATATAGCTGATTTTTTCCAATTCACTCTCATCTCTTTCAAAAATATCTTTTATCAATATATATCCAGCGTCATTTAATCTTTTCAGCAACTTTGTAGATATTTCCAATTCGTTTATTTTTTTATTTAAAATATTATTTAAAAAAATCTTTTGATCAATTTCTTCTTCTACCGAAATCAAATCAGGTGCATCCTCATAAACTGGAGAATTTTCTCCATAATTAGGAAATTTCTTTTGTGATATATTGTCAATTATTTCTTTACAAGATACCGCTAAATTTGTTTTAGCCATTGATAACAAAACAATTCCAAAATTCAATTGATATCTATCATAATAATCATATCTAAACTTAGTTGCCTCTACATCCAATGTAACAACACCTGAATATTCGAGTATCTTAATTGCTTGTTTTATTACTTCAGGTGCTTTCCTTGAAATAGCAAAATAAACTGTAGTCTTTCCATTTGAATTACCATCTTTTGTATTAATCTTCGTTATATCATTTGCAACAGTATTTTCTATAAATTTTCTAGACCACTCAATCATTTTTTTATGACCTTTATATCTTTCTTCTAATTTAGTATGCTCTGTCCAAATTGTTACTCTATAAAAGTCTTTTATAACATCATTTGCAACTGCTGTCTTTAGAGCATTACCACTCTCAAGTATTACGTTCAAACTTTTTAATAAAAATCTTGGATTACCATTAGAACAATATATAATTGTATTCAACAAATCACCATTTTGAATCATCTTATCAAATTCATCTGGATAATTTTTCTTTACAATCTCTCTCATTTTAGAAATATAATCTGAAGCAAGTATTCCTCTTTCTATCTTTTTTGTAGTTGCATCATGAAACTGCTGAAATGTACCATATGAAACCAATCCTGGATAAACTGCAGCTTTACATATTATAGTCGGAGATCTTAATGCTCTAAATAATTCAAAAAAATCTCTTTGTTGTTTAGGTGAAAAAATTTGACATGCTTCGTCAAACATAATTATAATCTTCTTTATACTAAATTCTTCACATAATTCTTTAATAAACTCTCTAAAATAATCTATATTATTTATAATATTTACATCGTCTATAACATATTCGCTCTTTATTTCAAAACTTTCACCTGAAATATCATTTATGTAGTCCTCTAGTTTTTTTACAATTGGATTTACATCCTTACTAACTATAGGTTTAAATATACTTCCATTTACTATTATCCCCTGCTCTTTTAGTTTAGTTCTAAGTGCAATTAATATTTTACTTACCATAAGTTTCAACATATTCATATTATCATAAATTGGACATGTTGCAAAACTCGTATATATTGGCAGTATTCTTTTTTCTTCAAAATCATCTGTAAGTTCTGATTCTGCTTTTCTCATAAGCATAGTTTTCCCAGTTCCTCTACTACCAATAAGTAACAATGGTTGAAATGATTTCAACGCTTCTATATTCTCACGATCCATTGCTGTTTCAACATACAACTCTTTTACTTCATCTATGGATAAATCCTCTGTTCTTATTCGTGCTTCACTCATTACCATTCTCCTCCGTATCTTTTTATAATAGGATTCCATATATCTATCTTATCATTTAATTTATTATATAGTTCATATTCTTTTCCAAATCTTATAAATAACAATAAAGTCATTATATCAACAACATTATTAACCTGAACAAAATATTCTTTTACTGCTGTTTCATCATACTTTATCTGCATTTCATTTATGCTTTGCATATACATATACTTCCCATGCACATATTCTGAACATTCGTGATAGCAATCCCTTATTTTATCCCTAAATTCACCTATTTTAAGTTGTCCAGAGATAAAGATACTTAGATACTTTTCACTAATTATTCCTTCCTCAGAAAACAATTTTGCCCATGACATGTCTACTTTATTGTTTTTCCATAATATATATTCATAATTATGATCATGATAATACACATAGCTTAATGACAATTCTATTGCACTTCTTAAACACATCATCGAGTTTCTATAAAAAGCTTGTGACATAAAAATCAAGCTGTTAATAATATCATTTTCAACTTCTTTAAGTACTTTATTACAGCTACTATTAATAAAAGAACCTGCTTGTTGTATTAACTCTATTTTTAGCAAAAGTTTACCAATTTCATTATTATGTTCATTAACTGTATCAATAACAATTTCATCTGTCGTTTGATTTATATTCCTAAATATCTCCTTTATCTCGTCCATTTATCATTTCTCCTGCCCATTATACAGACCAGTTTCTCTCACAATACTATTCTCATACCACTCTTTAGGTGACCCGTCCGTTTTATAAGCTGCATCTAACATTTTATATATCTGCGGATACTTAATATCAAATCTTAGTAATGTTTTAAGCTCGGTAGTCTGTATAGGAAGAATTTTCATTCCTGTAATATACTTTGTTCCTGCATTGTTATAATACTCCATAAACCTTCTAGCTCTGAAATCTGATATTACATTATTATTTAAAAATGTTGTGATAAACACACAATATGCTTCTTCTTCAGGATGTGCCAGACAATAATCTCCCAAATGTCTTGATACTGGCTCCATTTCCATTCTTCTTTGATTTTGACCATCTGCCAGCGTTGCTTCTATTAACAATGTATGTTTAGGATACTCATATGTCATTTCATACTTCCATACTATATCTGCTTCACCGCCTCCAGCATGAGTCTTAGGTAACAAATCCGCTTCTAATGATAAATTCATATATTCCAGAACATCACCTTTTCGTTCGCTGATTATATACCAAGCAATACCAAGCACATATTCAAATATTGTGGGAATATCTGCATTGTCTGTAACTATGCTTCTTATTTCATCATCATTTCTGCTTTCAAAATCATCAAGCAGTCTAACAATGGTATTTTTATCAAACTTATCATCTATAAGCTTATTAAATCTTGTGTAACGCTCATCTTTTATAACTTTCTGAGCCATCTCCTTATTTGTAACATTAGTACCCAGAGCATATCCCAATTTTTGATATAATATATTTATGTCTATATCAAAAAATGAGCCTATATCTTTTAGCATTGAATTTTTTGACAATAACTCTGTCTGTTCAAAGGCTATATTTAACAGATTTCCCGCTATAATCTCAATATAACATTGTGGAAGTACATCTAATTTTACGTTATTATCCTCAAACAAAACGACATCTGTTATTTTGAAATATCTTCTGTTCAAATCAAAATAATCTGATAATGTTGCTCTTGCCTTAAAAATATGCACTACCTTAAAAAATTCTTCATTAAACTGTTCTTCTGTTGTTACCTGTAATATTGGAACAGCATTAAGTACAGATAGCCCCTCTCTGGAGATTACACTTCGTGCACTGCTGTTGAAAAAATATTTTCTCCAAGCTCCGCCAACCTTACTATTTGTTAATTTCTTTGTAGCTTCATAAAATTCTAATGCAAGATTATCTTTTGAAAATACAATCTTTTTCAATAAGGAATATAAGGTATAATATGGCTTGTCATATTTTGCACTTTTTCTATTGATTCCAATGTTACATATCAATTCTTCTGAGATAGGCTCTGTTTTCAACAAGTTCAACGCCTGCTTATAATTATCTTTTTCCATCAAAACGGATAAGATAATATCATCAAAATCCTTCTCGCCAGTCTCACGATATCTCTTTATACTTCTAACTATATTTTTTGTAGTATGCTCATCCACGCATAATGGTAAAAGATATGTAAACTCATCATTTGTGAGATAACCCAACTCATTTACAGCATACAAAAATACGACAAATGGTCTTACTATTTTTCCTTCTACAACATTTGCTGTTTTTAACATCTGTTTGAAATATAAAAAGCTATCTTTCGGAATTTCCAAAAAATTATCTGCTGAAAAATTAGCTGAATCAGCGATTCTTAACAATTCCAATCCCGCTTCTGTTATATTACGCTCATCATCTAGAAGTCCTATATCTCTTAATCCTGACGTTTTTTCTCTTGCATCTTTATCTGGAAGAGCAGCATCTCCTTTTACAAAGTTATTTTCTTTCAAAAAATTGTAATATTCTGCTTGAAACTTTTTATTATTTCCCCACTTCTTGTTTTTATTTTCTTCCAACTCTCTGAATTGCCTCAGTAAATGCAATTGTTTTTCAATACTCAGATTAAAGTTGTCAGTACGATAGCTTGTTGTACCAATAGCCCAGCAATAACTTTTAAATCCAATCTTTTTTGCCATAAAATATCTCCTCTAATCAATAGTTTACTACTAACACTTCCTTAGTTATTCCATCCTTTTTTGTATGATAATTTGAATTAGTATAATCATAATTCAATGGAATAGCTTTAAATCTCTTATTTTGATTAATCCATTCCGAAAGTATTACATTTTTCTTACCCTTACTTTCCAATACATTGGATAAGGCAAATCTAATTCCTTTTTTATCAAGCTCTTCAAGATAATTCAGCAAATCTTTTTCATCATTTTCCGTCCATCCGGCTTGTTCATTATAAGTTGCACATGTTATCAAATAAGGGGGGTCAGCATAGAAAAAGCTTTTATCTGTATATCCTTCCATACTTACATTCCTAAAGTCATCTGTTGTGAACCTATAATCTCCACTCTTAACTCTATCAATAAACGCTTCCAGTTTTCCCTGCATTTTAGAATTAAAATCCCTTTTTCCAACGGGTAAATTAAATTCTCCTTTCCTATTGAATCGTAATTGATTATTAAATGAATATACGATTAATAAATATAACATTAAATAATACTCATTATCTTTGCTGGCTTTTTTATTAAAATCATCTCTAAGTTTATTGTAACCTGCTTTATTATATTCACCTAATCCCTTTGAGCTTTCGCAATTATAAAAATCATATCCATTCTTACTTACTAACGATAATCCGTATTTATCTATACTTACATATATCCAATCAAATATCTCTTCTTTCGTTAATCGTCTAAATGTATCTAATAACCCCATAAGATATTCATTACTATCATTAAACAAAACTTTGTTACAATCTACATTTATTCCAACATTACAACCACCACAAAACAAATCTACAACCTGATCTACATCTTTCGGAAACAGTGGAAGAATTTGTGATAGCAATTTATACTTTCCACCTGTATAATTCAATGCTGATGGAATAACTTCTTTTCTTTCATTATTGCATATACACAAAAATAATCTTTCCTGATTTGACTGTATATCAGACTTTCCAGTAGAAAATGCTTTGTAATCTTCCGAGAAAACTTTTACTTTTCCCTTTTTACTTAAAATTCTCATAATGTCATCATCACTTATTTTGGCATTAGATCTGTCATTTCCTTTATTTGCCATATTATTATATGAAAGCAAAATATACTTTGCATGAATTGAATCAATAAGATTTTCAAATGCTATTGTTGCCTTTTGGGTACAATAATCGCTTTTTAAAGCTGTTCTGTCCATCTTCCTAGCAACACCAAATACTTCTGGCTTTTCCCATCTAGCTACATTTTCTAATAAATGATATGCATCACAATACTGTCTTGAATTATATGGCGGATCAATATAGATTAAATCCGCTTCTATTTCTGATGCCAGTTTGTTTGTATCCATATTATAACAAACATTATTCTCATTAACATCTGATTCTGGTTGCGGAACATATAATTCTAGATGTTTTTCAAATTCCACTCCCTGTCTATAGGCATCATAATGTCCGCATGTATTAGCAATCTTATCCATCGCATACAACAATGATGTTATTAGTAAAGCTCTCTCCCTTGCGTTAATATCTCCTGAATTAAATTTATCCTCTATATCTTGCCTAATAAATCCTATTTTTCTGCAATCATTCAAAGAAAAATAAGTATTAGAAAAATTATCACTCATATCTGTCTCTTATACACATCTCCGAGCCCACGAGACTCGACGTCATCTC
>ENA-OZXL01000229-OZXL01000229.1-human-gut-metagenome-genome-assembly--contig:-NODE-229-length-13875-cov-4.130970_pt1 | contig 13875 bp, 10 predicted proteins | sample MGYA00243540_ERZ654093 | MGnify/ENA primary metagenome ERZ654093 (study PRJEB26926, sample SAMN06165126) | human gut metagenome | biome: ENVO:00009003; feature: ENVO:2100002; material: ENVO:00002003... | reverse complement strand
GATTTTCAACCGTACGCTGCGAAAGATTGAGCTTTTGTGAAATTTCCCGGACCGTCTTACCTTCAAAGCGGTTCATCGCATAAACCGTTTTACGCTGTGGCGGAAGCAAACTCAACTTATACTTCTCGCGAGACAATAAGTCATTAGCAATCACACGGCTTTCCACATCATCAGTACGTGCCATCGTATATTCATATATATAAGGTGTAAGAGCCTGAATTCTATAAAAACGGCGAAAGAAATCATTCACCAGATTACTGGCAATGATAAAAATAAAGGACCTGATTGTTTCTTTGCAAAGCATCTGATTATAATCCATCAAACGAAGGAATACATCTTGTGACAAGTCTTCCGCTTCTGCTTTATTATTCACTTTACGATATATATAAAGATATACCAAGTGGTGATAGGCTATGTAGGAATCGGCTATCAATCGGTCGGAAGTTATCACTGTATTTCTCATTTCCATATATTTTTGATTAACTTTATGCTGCAAATATAGAGCGCAGAAATCAAAAAAAGCCTCATCTTCACCTCCTATATATTCCACTCTATAGAGGCGGACAAAGTATGCAGATAACAGACTATCAAACAAGGAATTAGCAACACAAAAGAAAGCGTCTCAATTTATTATATGAGACGCAGGAAGAGAGAAAAATTATTTTATTTTACTTTTGAGTATCCTCCAGACTCTTGATATATTCACTCGGAGTAATGCCATTTACTTTCTTAAAATAACGGAAGAAAGAAGTTCGCGAGCTAAACCCGCACAACTCCATCAAAGCATTCAATGTGTATCTTGTGTGTTCACCCTTACTCACCAAAGATTTAAACTCGGCAATGCGGTAATCATTGATATAATCATAATAATTTCTCTTCAGGTATTGATTAAACAAATAAGACAAAGTATAAGAAGAAACTCCAATGATCGAAGCCAAATCCGCAATCTTTAGTTCAGGATTAGTATACGGCTTCTCTTCCCGCATTACTTTCTTCAGTTTTTCCATCAGACGCTTACATTCTTCTTCGGAGAAATTACTGGTTTTGTATTTTTCCTCCATTGATAAATCAGCGTCCTCCATCCCCCTTACCGGATAACCGGAGTTCTTCAGGCACACGCAAAAAACGGGCAGTTTCCTTATTCTGTAACTTCCTTTTCCACAAATAATAAGCTGATAAAGCCGCCAGTATGATTACCGCCAAAGTAATTCCATAGCCATACCAGTTTACGGATATCTGCATATGAATACGCAGGCATGTTTCGGACTTAGGATTCCCCATACGCCGAACCTTAAAAAGGTAGTTACCCGAAGACAGATCATAATAAGTGACTTCAGATTTTCCTGTCAGAACCCGCCAATCTTTATCCACTCCTTCCATCTGATATTCATAAGCCATATAAGCAGGATCGGTAAAGGTAAATCCGGAAAAGTAGATAGTTACATTATTCTGCGAAGCATCCAATGACAACTCTCTTACGCCATCTTTAACGGTCAGACCTGCCCCGGGCACTTCCTGCCCATTCACATGAACAGCAGAGATGACTGTTTTATAATCCAACTTGTTCTCTTCATTTTTCCAATCAACCGATAAGCCAATCAGTCCTCTGGCATTCCCAAACCATATCACCCCACTCTCATCTATCACCGGGTTACAGGCCAGAAATACCGGTCCCGGTATTCCATCCGCAAAACTATAAGGAATAAAAGTATCTTTCTTATCATACCGGTACAATCCGTTATTCGTTGCTATCCATAGCCACCCTTCCTTATCTTCTATCATGAACATTGCATCTTTTCCTTCCAAAGGGGTATTAGCCTGCATCTTCCGGAAACGGCTCATGGATACATCTGAGATAAAGATATCTCCCTTGTACGGCAAAAAATAAAGTTGATGGTCCGAATCTTCATACATCCCACATATTTTCTCTTTATCCACAAATCCCTCAGGGAAGACACCTGTCTTCATAGAGTCGGAAAGAGGATCCCATATACAGATGCCATTTTCTGTACATATCCATCCTTTAAGGGTGGAATCAAAGTAGATCACATAGATATTCCCTTCCGGCAAATGCGAATTATCACTGGAAAAATGTTTCGATAATTTCCCGTCCTTATAACGGTAAACCCCATTGGATGTCCCTATCCATAAATTATGATCCTTGTCGGCAGTAATACAGAATATATGACCGTTCACAAAAGGCATCGGCCTTCCCGGCTCAAAATCGTCTATTTTCTTGGTTTCCCTATCAAACACATACATTCCACCGCCGTATGTACCGATGTAGACCTTACCTTGCAAAGCGTAACTACAGGATATAATACTGGAACGTAATTGCGGGGAAGAATACTTGATAGCATGACCGTTGCGTTCGTCAATGTAGAATAATCCATTGCGGGAACCAATCAGTTTCTCTTCTTTACCGATGAATATGGTGCGAACCGGAATGTCTTTCGAAGTAAAATAAGGAGTACTATAAATAGAAAAGAGTCCGCTCTGATAGACTGTATAGTCCAATCCCAACTGGCATAATCCTACCCATATCAATCCATCACGATCAACAAGAAGCGAATATACGGAATTAGAACGCAGTCCTTTTCCATTTTCAGGATTGTAATCAAACGAACGGATGATCTTATTCTGCTTTGTAGAAATGAAATGCACACCATTTCCATCAGTACCTACATATAATACGTCTTTCCCATCACAAGACAAGGACCTGATAATATTGCACCCCACATCTACATAATGCCGGAATTCGTGTGTACGGATATCAAAACTCAGAATACCATGTTCCATAGTTCCCAAATAGAGTGTGGAGTCTATACGGGTTATATTCCGATAAGAAAACAATGCTTCTTTCTCTGTCAGGTTATTTGCATAATGAACCGGTTTCCTATCTTTCAGATTCATTGAATACAGCCCATTTCTGGTTATGAGCCACAACCGTTCACCTTCCAGGTGCAGTCCGACAATGAAATTGGCGGAAGAGAAGGAATTGTTTTCCAGCAATACTGTTTCTATTTTTCCATCCTTATATATATGCAACCCTGTTTCGCTACCAATATATAAGGTGTCTTTATCATCCTTCACAATGGAGCGAACTCCGTTTCTTATCACATCAGGAGCAATGCGATCCACTCTATCCTGACCTATCTGCCAAAATCCTCCATCAGTTCCTACCCATAACTGATTCCCTGATGTTTCAATAATGGCATTCACCCACTTCCATCTTTCACTGGATGCATATATCGGATAATGTTTCAAATGTACCCCATCAAAACGTTCTACCGAAGTAGCCGTCCCCATCCAGACATATCCACAGGAGTCTTTGTAAAGAGTACTGATTACCAAATCTGAAAGTCCTTCTGTACCGGACACTCCGCGGAATATATAAGATTGAGAGTAAACAGGAATACAAAACATCAACAGTAGAATGTAGTTTATTATTCTATCTCTCATGGTTCCTAACTTATGGTTACTGATTTTGGCACCGGATAATTCTCATCTCATACCTTAATCTTGCTTTCCGATTTTATCCCAAACCTGTTCGCAAATACTCTTCATTCCTTTTATGGAGGGATGTCCCCACTGTTTGTCAATATCACGCAGGTGGATATTGGTTACTCCATAATGGCGGCAGATTTCATCCATAGAGTTAATTACATCTTCCGACAGTTCGGTGTTCGTGATATTATAGATTCGGGTATCCGGATAGCGTTTAGTCAGATAGTCCATCAGTCGGCAGAAGGCAGGACGGAAGCTGTAAAGATCGGCTTTAGTCCAGTCTGCATACTGGTAGCTTCCAATAGGGGCCTTCGCCCAACTGTCGTTCGTACCGCCAAAGACCAGGAGAACATCGGGATTACCCAGGTTGTCCATGCGCGTTACGAAGGAACGATCCGAGTAATCCGCTTTCTCATAACCGGTGTGGCAAACGGTCGAACCGGAATAGGAATTATTACGCTCCATCTGATAACCGTGCTCATTGATAAGAAGATACCACCAGGTATCCTCCACCCGCTTCACATCATTCTCTCTCTTTTCTTCCGGTACGCCATACCAACAGAGGTTGGTGTCGGGAGTGACATAACCGTAATATGTAGAATAAGAGTCTTCAAGGATGGAGAGTTTCTTTTGAGCAAAAGAAACTGAAACAGAAGTGAAGAGAATCGCTACAAATAATAAGAAAGAGTTGCGTTTCATGATAAATATATTTTTTTGTATGCAAATGTATTGAAAATAATTCATAGGTACAGCCATACTAAACTTTCTTTCTGCACAGCACAATAAGGATTGTTGTAGTAATATCTCCCGCCGCCACAGCAAGCCAGATGCCCGTCACTCCCAACCATGCAGGAAGTACAAAGAAGAACAAGACCGGCAATATACCACGCAGCAACGTAAGCCTCATTGCTAGATTAATACGTTCAATACTGGTATAATACCCTATTGTGATTACATTTATCCCGAAAAAAATGTAATCGACAGCAAACAGAGGCAGACCAGCAACTGCATACTGCCAAGCATGACTTGTCCGGTCCGGCAAGAACAAGGAAACGATATCACCGGAGAAACAGACAAACACTCCGCTAATCAGCAAAGCAAACACAACCGCGGAAATAATGCATAAACGCAGCGCCTTATTGGACCGCAACAACTGCCCGCAACCGTAATTGTAGCTGACAATGGGCTGTGCCGACTGAACCATAGCGTTAAACACCATGAAAATAATAGGGAACAGATAGCAGACAATGCTATAAGCCGCTACCCCATCTGTTCCCAGATGGCTCATAAACACATAATTGCCGGCAATAGCCATGACGGCAATCGTTATTTCACTCAAACAGGATGAAACACCCAGTTTCAGCATATACCATGTATTCCTCAGTGTCAGGCGGATACTCTTGATACTCATCTTCAGCTTGGCAAACCGAATCGATACGGAGGAACGAAGCAGATAACCCAAGAGTAAAAGTGTCCCCACCAATTCTCCCAAATCAGTAGCGATAGCAGCACCGAACAATCCCCACTCAAAAATAAAGATAAAGATATAATCGAGCAAGATATTGACAACAGTAGCCGCCAGCATGGCCCACATGGCAAAGTTAGGATTCGTCAGGCGTACAAAGAACGGCAATGCCACCAGCAAGACCGTGGACGGAATGGATATAGAGAACCAAAACAGATATTCCGCCGACAATTCCGTCAGATGCCCTTCGGCTCCTAATAAGGTTACTACAGTTTCGGGGAACACAGTCAATAGTATTCCCATAATGATACTGACAATCGTCAGCATGACGATTGACTGCGTGACATTGATATTGGCGACCACCAATTTGCCACGAGACAGATTAATGGAAGCAAGAATTCCTCCACCCATACCGAACATCAGTCCCAACCCGGCCGCTATCATAAAAATAGGCGCCGCAATATTCACCGCGGCAATGGCATCACTGCCTATTCCGCGTCCTACGAATATCCCGTCGACAACAGTGAACAATGCGGATGATACCATACCCAGCAACGTGGGGAAGAGTTGTTTTGTAAACAACTTACTCACACTCATGTTTTTGAAGTCCAAATTATCCCTTTGCATATCTCATTGTTTTAAAAAAAGCGGGGCAAAGGTAGGCTTCATAAATTTGCTGATACTTAACAAATGGTAATTAAAACATTTGCATTATCTTTGTCTCTCAATACATTATATAAGTAGTTGAATTATGAAAACTTCTCTCAACATTTTCCTCCTATTCCTGATCCTGTGTGCCTCATGCGGCAGCCGGAAAGCAAACGACAACAAGGAAACGGCAGTCCAGGCAGACACCGTAAAAAAATTCACGCTCCCCCTTATACCAGCCATGCTAAACACTCCCGAATTGCGTGCGGACTATCTAGTACGGCACTATTGGGACAATATGGATTTTACCGACACCACTTATATCAACCTTCCGGATGTTACGGAACAAGCATGGGTGGACTTTATAGATATCCTGAAGATAGTGCCGGACACTACTGCGATAGCTGCCATAAAGCAAATGTATAAGATGGCAGATCAGAAGAAAGTCGTATTCTTCTATTATACTGACTTAGCAGAAAAATATCTGTATGATCCGAATTCTCCGATGCGGAATGAAGAATTTTACATTCCGGTACTGGACGCCATGCTGGAAAGTAAAGTATTGAATGATACGGAGAAAATACTTCCGCAAGGACGCCGGGAACTTGCTGAACAGAATCGTATCGGAAGGCCGGCAGAAGATTTCACCTATACACTGCTGTCCGGAAAAAACGGTACGCTCTACGGAGTGAAAGCAAAATATACGCTGCTGTTTATCAACAATCCGGGATGTCATGCTTGTGAAGAAGGCATAGAAGCACTGAAACAAGCACCTGCCATCAACAAGGAGTTTGCAGCAGGAAGTCTAAAAATACTGGCTATTTATCCGGATGAAGATAAGGAAGAATGGGAAAGACACCTACCGGACTTCCCCAAAGAATGGATAAACGGGTATGATAAAAAGCTTGTTATAAAGGAAAAGAATCTGTATGACCTGAAAGCGATACCTACCCTGTATCTATTGGATAAAGACAAGAAAGTACTGCTGAAAGATGCAACGGTGGCACAGATCGACCAGTACCTGCAATAAGTGATTAGTGATAAGTGACCACTAAAAATATCCCCTCTCACCACTCCACTTCGTGAAGGATAAAAGGGGATGAAGAAACGAGAGAAGAGAGAGTATATGATTTATTCTTTATTCCCTGCCACCACCTAAGGCTTGGTAGAGATTGATAATTCCCTGTATCTCATCGAAGCGGTCGGCTATCTGCGTCAGTTGGGCAGAGAGCAACGATTGCTGGGCGGTAAGTACCTCCAGATAAGTGGAGTTGCCATGTTTCATCAACAATTGCGTGCTTCGGACTGCGGTTTCCAATGAAGTGATTTGTCCGTCGCGCAACTCTGTTTTACCGCGGGCCACCTGCACTTGGGTAAGGGCATTATTCACTTCACTCCCAGCATTCAGCAGAGCCTGCTGGAAAGAAAGTTTAGCTTCTTCCTGTTGGGCTTTGGCTATTTTCAACTGTGCCATGTTCAATCCTTTATTAAATAAAGGTTGTGTCAGTGAACCAACTGCGGAGAGTAACAGCTTACCCGGGTTGATAATCATGCTTCCGGCAGAATTTGTCCAACCTGCCGTACCTCCCAAAGTAATGGAAGGATAAAAGGCTGAACGTGCCGCATTGGTACTATAAAAGGCCTGTGCCAGCGAGAGTTCCGCACTCTTCACGTCGGGACGACGGGAGAGTAACTGCAAAGGTACGCCAACAGTAAGTTCTTCCGGGAAACTTTGTCCCTGTAGCTTTCCACGTTCGATGGCGTCGGGCACATCACCCAGTAAAATAGAAAGTGAATTCTCTACTTCACGGATTTGCTGTTTAAGGTCGAGCAAAGAGGCTTCTACCATATAACAGTTTGCTTCGGTCTGGGCTACTCCGGCCTCATCTGTCATACCTGCTGCTTTCATGGCACGCATTGTCTTCACGCTCTCACGCCACTTGGCGGCAGTTTCGGCAGAGACGTTGTATTGTGCATCGAGCATTAATAAGGTATAATACATATTTGCCACATTGGCTATCAACGAAGTAGTGACAGCTTGTTCGTACTCCAGACTCTGAAGGTACAAAGCTTTTGCACGGCGTTTCGCATTGGTCAGTTTACCGAAAATATCAATTTCCCAACTGGCGGACGCTATGCCGCTATACGTCCAGGAACCTTTTGATTTATCAAAGCTACTGACACCTCCCTGCGGAGTCAGCATAAAAGAAGGCAGATAGGCCAGACGGGCGGATGACAGAGTAGCTTCCGCTTCTTTGATACGCCACTGAGCGGACTGCAAGTCGGTATTGCCTTGCAGTGCATGCTCAATGAGAGATTGTAGTTGCGGGTCGGTAAACAACTCGCGCCAGGAGAGAGAGGCGATAGAGGTGGTGTCTTCCACCTCTATATCCTGCCCGTAAAGTCCGTCGGTCTTGACTTCGGGACGTTCATATTTAGTATAGATGCCGCAACTACTCAACAGCAAGGCTGCGACAGCTAAAGTGATGATTTGTTTCTTCATTTTTCTTTTGATTGATGTTCTTCTATTTCTTTCTTACTCACTTCCATCTCCTCCTCAATCTGCCAGTCTTTGGTAGGCATGGACTGAGCCGGACGCAAACGTTCCTGCAACCACTGGAAGGTGACAAACAAAGCCGGAACGATGAAAAGCAATGCCAATGTACCGATGGTCATACCACCTACTACACCCGTACCCAACGAACGGTTACCGTTAGCACCTACTCCCGTAGCTACCACCAGCGGGAACAGACCGAAGATCATGGTGAGTGCCGTCATCAGGATAGGACGAAGACGTGCTTTGGCTGCGCTGACTGCGGAAGCAATCAATCCCATGCCCGCTTTTCGGCGCTCGGCAGCATATTCCGTCAACAGAATGGCTGTCTTGGCAAGCAAACCGATCAACATAATCAAACCTGTTTGCAGATAAATGTTATTCTCCAATCCTGCTATCTTGGCAAACAAGAACGTACCCATCAAACCTACCGGAACCGCAAGAATAACTGCAAACGGAACGATGAAGCTTTCATAAAGTGCACTCAGGATAAGATAGATCATCAGAATACAAATACCGAAGATAATTACCGTCGTACCACTCTGCTGGTTCTCCTCACGTGTGATACCACCGAAGTCATAACCGTAACCTTTCGGCAGGCTGATTTCTGCTGTCTCTTTCACGGCACGGATGGCATCACCCGTACTATATCCCTCGGCAGGCATGGCATTCACGGATATGGAATTATACATATTGAAGCGACTCAATGTCTCGGCACCATAACTGCGGGTCAGCGTAACGAACTGGCTCAGCGGAGCCATCTCACCGTTTGCCATCCGCACAAAGGTGTTGTGCAATGAAGACTCATCCATGCGGTATTCCGGACCGGACTGTATCATAACCCTATATACCTTTGAGAAACGGTTGAAGTTGGATACATACTGTCCGCCATAGTAGCCCGAAAGTGTGGAGAGCACTGCATCCGGAGTAATGCCGGCACGCTTACATTTGGCAGCATCTACCTCGACTGTCCATTGCGGATAGCGCACATCGAAAGTAGAATAAGCCATGGAGATTTCGGGACGCTGGTTCAAAGCACCCAGGTATTGCTGGGTAGTCTGGAAGAAGGTATTCACATCCGTGCCCAACTTATCCTGTACATTCAGGTCGAGTGCATTACCCATACCATAACCCGGAATCATACCCGGAGCAATTGCAAAGATTGTGGCATCCTTGATATCTGCCGTGCGGGCATAAATCTGTCCGATGACAGCCTGCACCTGATCTTCTTTCTTTGTACGTTCATCCCAAGGTTTCAGCTTCACTACAATCATACCGAAGGTATTTCCCTGTCCGGAAAGCAAGCCGTAGCCGGTTACTTTCTGAATATGAAGTTTCTGCGGAATAGCCTCCAAGCGTTCTTCCACACGAAGCATAACATCATCCGTAGTCTTCAGTGAACTACCCGGAGCCGTGCTTACATTGACGAACAATACACCCTGGTCTTCATCAGGCACCAAACTGGTCTTTGTAGAGTTCATCAGGAGTACCAACACTACCACTGAGCAAACCAGCAATGACCATGACAACCAGCGACGCTTGATAAAGAATAATACCGCATTCTTATACTTATTCACCACCACATCGAAAGCCGCATTGAACGAATTACGGAAACGGGCGGCAAAATTATTCTTCTGCGTGCCATCTTCATTAATATAAGGTCTCAGCAGCAGAGCGCAAAGAGCCGGGCTCAGCGTCAAAGCGTTAACGGCTGAAATACCTACCGCAACCGCCATCGTCAGACCGAACTGCGTATAGAACGTACCGGACGTACCACTCATAAACGATACAGGAATGAACACCGCCATAAATACCAGTGAAGAGGTGATAACCGCATTACTGATACCTTTCATAGCGTCGATACTTGCCATATAAGAAGACTTATACCCGACATCGAACCTCGACTGTACCGCCTCGACGACGACTATGGCGTCGTCCACCACCGTACCGATCACAAGCACCAATGCAAACAGTGTAATCAGGTTGATACTGAATCCGGCAACGGACATAAAAGCGAAGGTACCTACCAGTGACACGATGATGCCCACCAACGGAATCAATGTGGAACGGATGTCCTGCAAGAATACATATACCACCAAGATAACGAGAATGATAGCCTCAATCAAAGTCTTTACTACTTCATGGATAGAAGCGAACAGGAAGTCATTGGAACTCATCATCTGTGTCAGTTCCACACCTTTCGGCAGGTCTTTACGTACTTCGTCCAGCAGATTGTCAATGTTCTGATTTACTTCCGTAGCATTGGAACCGGCCGTCTGGAATACCATACAGGAAACACCATTGTGACCGTCCATACCGCCTTTGTAGGCGTAACTGTCCTTGCCTAGTTCCACATCTGCAATGTCTTTCAACTTCAGCACTTCACCGTCTTCCGTAGAACGGATTACGATTTCACCAAATTCCTCGGGTGTAATCAGACGACCTTTATACTTCATAGTATATTGATAAGTTTCGTCCGAATTTTCACCGAACGAACCGGTAGCCGATTCAATATTCTGCTCGGCAAGTGCTGCCGTCACGTCAGACGGAATCAGTTTGTACTGTGCCATCACATCAGGCTTCATCCAGACACGCATACTGTAGTCACCACCCATAATCATCATATCGCCCACACCTGCAATACGCAGCAACTGCGGTTTCAAGTTGATACTCATATAGTTGGCAAGGAAGTTTTCATCATACGAATTATCGGGACTATGCAATGAAAACATCTGTAAGATACTGGTCTGGCGTTTCATAGTCGTCACACCTACCTGGGTTACTTCTCCCGGAAGCTGTCCGGTAGCTCTGGATACGCGGTTCTGCACATTAACGGCAGCCATATCCGGGTCGGTTCCTTGTTTGAAATAGACGGTAATGGATACCGAACCGGCATTGGTAGCGGTAGACGTCATATAGGTCATGTCTTCTACACCGTTGATAGCTTCTTCCAACGGAGCGATAACACTCTTCTGCAAAGTTTCCGCACTGGCACCGTAGTACGTGGTGCTTACCATAACGGTAGGCGGAGCAATATCGGGATATTGTTCGACAGGCAGGGTAAACAACCCGATGATACCCAGAATGACAATCGTTATAGAAATGACTGCCGAAAATACCGGGCGTTCAATAAATGTTCTCAGATTCATGGATTAATCCTCCTTTGTTTGTTGATTAGCGGTTTCTTGTGTTGCAGAGGATGCTGACTTAGCTTGAATAGGTGTACCTTCGCGCAATAATCCTACGCCTTCGGCCACAATTACATCACCCACATTCAAACCCTTGTCTACGATATACTCTTTTCCACCATTCACACGGGTCACCTCCACTGGGGCAGACTGGGCTTTACCATCTACTACTTTAAATACGAACACTTTATCCTGCACTTCATAAGTAGCCGCTTGCGGAACAACGATACAGTTCCGTTTTTGAACAGGAACCACTACATTGCCGGCTCCCCCACTCTGTAACAATCCTTCTTTATTCGGGAATACGGCACGCAGACTGACAGTTCCGGTAGAAGTATCGATCACCCCACTGATTGTTTCAATCTTACCTTGCGAAGGATAGGTGGATTTATCATTTAAAATCAGTTCAATAGCAGGCATTTCCTCCAATGCTTTACTCCTGGAACCGTAGCGGCGCGTCATATCCAGCAACTGGTTTTCTGTCATCGAGAAGTAAACGTACATATCGGAATTATCAGAAACCGTAGTCAACGGTTTAGGCAGGCTGGCACTAACCAAAGCGCCCACACGATAGGGCAGAGTGCCTACAACACCGTCGGCAGGACTTTTCACTTCCGTATAAGAAAGGTTATTGGCGGCACTTACACGTTGCGCTTCCGTCTGCGCCAATTGCGCTTTCGCCGTCAGCAGGTTATTATAAGATGTCTGCAAATCGAACTCGGAAATCACGTTCTGGGCAAACAATTCTTTTTTACTGTCATACGTCAGTTGAGCCGTAGCTACACTTGCACGCGCCGCTTCCACATTGGCTTCCGCAGTCTGCAAAGCCGCACGGTAAGGTACTTGGTCAATAATAAACAAGACTTGTCCTTTGCGGACTGCCTGACCTTCTTCCACACAGAGTTTAGTCAGGAAACCTGATACCTGCGGGTAAATGTCAATGTCTTGCCTTCCCCGGATACTCGCTGAATAGGTCGTTTGCAATTCCTTGTCGGATGTCGTGATTCTCATCACCTCATACTCAGAACTGGTCTGCACGGTAGGAGCCTGTCCGCATGCTACCAATGTTACTCCACAAATGAATGTCATCATTTGTCTAATCAATCTCTTCTTTGTTGTCATACTACAATCTTTTTAAAAACATCTTTTGTTATGTCGGCGGCAAAGGTATGCCGTTTTTGAACAACAACTTGTTTCATTTGTCGCACTCCTTTGTTCATTTTCGGAACGCTTTGCTTAACATTCCAAAAAGAACTTCTACCTTTGTCCCAGCAAAACTTTAAAAAGATAAAGTATGAATCCATTATTAACTACGAAAGCAGAAACTTTCAGATCCGGGAGTGATAACCTGGAGTTTTACCACAACCGACTCATCAAATTAACGAATGGAGTCCTTTTATTCTGTTCCGGCGGAGAAGCGGAAATCACCATAGATCTGGAGAAGCATCACATTATACCGAATACGAACATTATGCTATTGCCCGGCTCTATTCTTTCGCTCAGATCGGCCAGCCCGGACTTCCAGATACACTATTTCGCTTATTCGGGCGAGATGATGAAGGTTGCCTGCTTCCGACTGGACCCGGCATTCATGCATTTCATGAAAGAGAATTCCTGTTATACACATACCAGACTCGAAACCATACGCCCCATCCTGAGAATGATAGAGGCAAGCGCCGCCATCTATGCCGACAAGGAAAACCAGTTTCGCGAAAGCATTGCCCAGAACCTACTTCAGATATTCTTCCTGGATACTTATGATAAGGTACAGAGATATTTCACGAAGGAACAACTGGAGGGAGGCAACCGGAAAGGACAGCTGTTCAAAAAGTTCATTCACCTGATACACACCAATTGTACCGCACAACGGGATGTAGCCTTTTATGCCGAGCAACTTTGTATTTCTACACGTTACCTTTCTGCTATTACTAAAGAAGTAGGCCAGATTTCCGCTAAAGAGCTCATTGATGAGTTTCTTATACTGGAAATAAAGGTAACGTTGCAATCTAGCAACTTATCGTTAAAAGAAATAGCCGACCGTTATAATTTCCCCGACCAATCATTTTTTGGACGGTACTTTAAAAAACACACAGGAATGTCACCGAAGGAGTACAGGACAACAGGGGCGTGAGTAAAAAGCAACAATGCAGAGTTGCCTTCGCCACCTATTTGTAGAAGTCAACAGTTTCTTTGATTAATATATCTATTGGAGTATAGTTTTCTATATTTCCAGTTTCATTATACAGTAAATAATCAATTGCAGCTCTCATAGCTGCTTCACCTTGATATTCCGGACGCTCGGCTATAAGAAAATTTATACTGCCACTTTTCAGGCAATCGACATTTTTCTTGTTTGTTCCAAAGCCAATTAATTTGATATTAGTGATATTGCGTTCTTTAAAATAGTCAGCGATAAGATATCCTTTAGTGTCAAAAACTGCGGCACCGCCAATGTTATGATACTCATCAAATAAACGATCGAGAAGCCTGTCATTCTCTTTTTTATTTTCATA
>ENA-OZXL01000197-OZXL01000197.1-human-gut-metagenome-genome-assembly--contig:-NODE-197-length-15036-cov-4.929711_pt1 | contig 15036 bp, 10 predicted proteins | sample MGYA00243540_ERZ654093 | MGnify/ENA primary metagenome ERZ654093 (study PRJEB26926, sample SAMN06165126) | human gut metagenome | biome: ENVO:00009003; feature: ENVO:2100002; material: ENVO:00002003... | reverse complement strand
ATTCTATGTAGACTATTTCCCGCGTTCAGGAAAAAGCGGTGGCGCATGGATGAGCAATTACCGCGAACAACAAGGCAGCATACGTCCATTGGTATGCAACGTATGCAGCTTCACCAAGCCCGTAGGCGACACTCCTTCCCTGCTGACTATCGACGAAGTGGAAACTTTGTTCCATGAATTCGGCCATGCCCTGCACGGATTATTGACCCAATGCCAGTATAAAGGTACTTCAGGCACCAATGTCGTACGCGACTTCGTGGAACTCCCCTCTCAAATCAACGAGCATTGGGCTACCGAACCCGAAGTGTTGAAAATGTATGCCAAGCATTACAAGACCGGCGAGGTCATTCCCGACAGCCTGATTGAAAAGATACTGAACCAGAAAACGTTCAACCAGGGTTTCATGACTACCGAGTTGCTGGCCGCCGCCATCCTCGACATGAACCTGCATAACCTGACTGATACCGAAGGTCTTGATGTCGTTGCATACGAAAAAGAAGCGATGGACCAACTGGGGCTGATTCCGGAAATAGCTCCCCGCTACCGTACCACATACTTCAACCACATCATCGGCGGTTATGCTGCAGGCTACTACAGCTATCTCTGGGCCAATGTTCTGGACAACGATGCCTTCGAAGCTTTCAAGGAACACGGTATCTTCGACAAGCAGACAGCCGACCTCTTCCGCCAGAATGTTCTGGAAAAAGGAGACAGCGAAGACCCGATGACTCTCTATAAAAACTTCAGAGGAACTGAGCCTCAATTAGACCCGATGTTAAAAAATCGCGGTATGAAGTAAGATTTGTGAAAAAAAAGCTATATTTGCAGCCTTGTATGCAACAGAATTTAATTAAAAAGTAATCATAATAAACTAAAAGTAACATGCAAAACAAAGGATTTGTAAAGGTTTTTGCGGTATTGCTCACACTGGTGTGTGTGTTCTATCTCTCCTTCTCTTTTGTAACTCGCCATTACACAAGTAAGGCCAAAGAGTTTGCAAAAGGCGATGTGAAAGTAGAGCAGGACTACCTGGATTCTCTGGCTAATGAGAAAGTATTCTTCGGCAATTGGACACTGAAACAGTGCCGAGAGATGGAAATCAGTTTAGGTTTGGACTTAAAGGGTGGTATGAACGTCATCCTCGAAGTTTCCGTTCCCGATGTAATCAAAGCATTGGCGGACAACAAACCCGACGAAGCATTCAATCAAGCATTGGCAAATGCTGCCAAACAGGCTATTAGCAGCCAGGACGACGTCATTACGTTGTTTGTGAGAGAGTATCACAAAATTGCTCCGGACGCACGTCTTTCCGAGCTTTTCGCCACTCAACAGTTAAAAGACAAAGTTAATCAAAAGACCTCCGATGCGGAAGTAGAAAAAGTACTGCGCACGGAAGTAAAAGCCGCCGTTGACAACTCATACAACGTACTCCGTACTCGTATCGACCGTTTTGGTGTGGTTCAGCCCAACATCCAAAGTCTGGAAGACAAGATGGGACGTATCATGGTGGAGCTTCCGGGTATCAAGGAACCGGAACGTGTAAGAAAATTACTTCAAGGTTCCGCTAATCTGGAGTTTTGGGAAACATACAATGCAAAGGATGTTGCACCTTATCTGCAAGCTGCTGATAACAAACTGCGTAGCATTCTAGCCAATGAAGCACCTGCTGACAGTGCAGCTGTTGACAGCACCGCTGCTCCGGTTGTAGCACAAGCTACCAGCACCGCCGACAGTCTTGCCGCTGCATTGAAAGGTGAAAACAAAGCACAATCCGTCGATCTTGCACAAATCAAGAAAGAACATCCGTTGCTGGCTGTACTGCAGGTTAATTCCAGCGGACAAGGTCCTGTTGTAGCTTATGCTAATTACAAGGATACTGCCGACATCAACAAATATCTTTCCATGAAAGAAATTCAAGCCGAACTCCCGAAAGACCTTCGTCTGAAATGGGGTGTTTCCGCTTACGAATATGATCCGAAAGGACAAACTTTCGAACTTTACGCTATCCGCTCAACCGAACGTAACGGACGCGCTCCGCTGGAAGGTGATGTTGTTGTAAGCGCTAAAGATGAATACGATCAGTTTGGTAAACCTGCCGTAAGTATGTCAATGAATACAGACGGTTCACGCCGCTGGGCACAGTTGACTAAACAAAACATTGGTAAGAGCATCGCTATCGTATTGGACGGCTATGTATATTCTGCACCGAATGTAAATACTGAAATTACAGGTGGTAACTCACAAATCACGGGTCACTTTACTCCCGAACAGGCAAAGGACTTAGCAAACGTACTGAAATCCGGTAAGATGCCGGCTCCCGCACGTATCGTTCAGGAAGATATCGTAGGTCCGTCTTTGGGACAGGCTTCTATCAACGCCGGTGTATTCTCATTCATCGTAGCATTGATACTATTGATGATTTATATGTGCTCCATGTACGGTTTCATTCCGGGTATGGTTGCCAACGGCGCATTGGTACTGAACATGTTCTTTACAATGGGTATCCTTTCATCCTTCCAGGCGGCCCTGACAATGTCCGGTATTGCCGGTATGGTGTTAGCCCTGGGTATGGCTGTGGATGCGAACGTGTTGATCTATGAACGTACAAAAGAAGAGTTACGCGCAGGTAAGGGTGTGAAAAAAGCCCTCGCAGACGGTTATTCTAATGCATTCTCCGCTATCTTCGACTCAAACTTAACGTCTATCATCACGGGTGTTATCCTGTTTAACTTCGGTACAGGTCCTATCCGTGGTTTTGCCACGACCTTGATTATAGGTATCTTGATTTCATTCTTTACCGCTGTGTTCATGACACGTCTGGTATATGAATACTTCATGAATAAAGATAAATGGCTGAACCTGACTTTCTCTTCCAAGATCTCTAAGAACCTGATGACGAATGTACATTTCGACTTCATGGGTAGAAATAAGCAATGGTTTACAATTACAGGCATTATCCTTGTTATCTGTATCGGTTCATTGTTCGTACGTGGCTTGAGCCAGAGTATCGACTTCACCGGTGGACGCAACTTCAAGGTACAGTTTGAAAACGCCGTAGAACCGGAACAAGTACGTGAGTTAATCGCCAGCAAGTTCGGTGATTCTAATGTAAGTGTAATTGCTATCGGTACCGATAAGAAGACTGTACGTATCAGTACAAACTACCGTATCGAAGAAGAAGGTAACAATGTCGATTCAGAAATCGAAGCATATCTGTATGAAACGCTGAAACCGGTATTGACGCAGAACATCACGCTGGAGACATTCATCGACCGTGAAAATCACACAGGTGGCAGTATCGTCAGCTCACAGAAAGTAGGTCCGAGTATCGCAGATGATATCAAGACTTCGGCCATGTGGTCTGTAGTTCTCGCTCTTATCGCCATCGGTCTCTACATCTTGATCCGTTTCCGCAACATTGCATATAGTGTGGGTTCCGTAGTTGCACTGACCAGTGATACATTAATGATTCTTGGCGCTTATTCATTGTGTTGGGGTTGGATGCCGTTCTCTCTTGAAATTGACCAGACATTTATCGGTGCTATCCTTACGGCTATCGGTTACTCTATCAATGACAAAGTGGTAATCTTCGACCGTGTACGTGAATTCTTCGGCCTGTACCCGAAACGTGACAGAAAGCAATTGTTCAATGATTCGTTGAATACGACTCTGGCACGTACAATAAATACTTCATTGAGTACATTAATCGTGCTGCTGTGTATCTTCATCCTTGGTGGTGACTCTATTCGCAGTTTCGCATTTGCAATGATTCTCGGTGTTGTAATCGGTACATTATCTTCTCTGTTCGTTGCATCTCCTATCGCATATATGATGATGAAGAACAAAAAGATTGTTGAGCCTGCTGTTGAAGTAGCAAAATAAGAACTATATAGTAACAAAATAAAAAGGGAAGCCGAATAAATGGCTTCCCTTTTTTGTTTTGTAGTCCCGAGGGGAATCGAACCCCTATCTAAAGTTTAGGAAACTTCTAACCTAACTTTGAGTATCAGTCACTTGCGAGACTATTTCAATTTTTCGTAGAACTATAGTAGAACTTTTGCATTTTTGTTGAATACCCCTGCCTCTCCAAAAGAAGAATACAGGGGTACAATGCAACACCGATTTTCAGAATCGGTACTGCAAAGATATGACTTTTATTTCAAAGGACAAAGAAAAACCGGGCGCACTTCACAGCGAACCCGGCTCAGAACAAAAGTTCTACTCTATTACTAACACCTAATCATTTCTTTTTCCGTTTCTTCAATTCTATATATTCCGAATACACTATTTTGGTATGGGGATTGCTACTTACAACTTCTTGCCTAATAGCCTTTGTTCCCCATCGGAAAAACAACCATTGCTTAGGCACTCTATGCACTACTTGAAATAGGGTATCTACAGATTGTATGCGTAAATCCAGTTTCTTATCGGGCATGATTAAGCCATCAACATTTATCCACGGGTCTTTCCATCGTATCGCTTGGACTTTAAGATAGGATGTATCACGGTATATAATGCTATCCTTAACTATGGTTTGTACCTCCACCTCCGTTTTTGTTGCATTCGTGGAAGCCGCTTGTAACCTCTTTACTTTCAAGTCAAGTTCCTTAACGGTATTCGTCAAGTCGGCACAATGCTTTTCCACCTCAGACTTGGATAAAGTCAATGCCTGTACAGAAGCAGCGGATTTTCCGGATTCTGTTTGGTAAAATTCAATTTTCTCCAACAAGGCGGTTTGGTTGCCATCCAATCTTTCCTTTTCTGATTTCAACTTGGAACAATAAGCCCATAGCCCAAAGGTAGCCGCCATCAAAAGCCCACAGAGGGCGATTAATATCAAAAACGCTTTATTTCTCATATTCCTTGATGTATTGGATTATACCCTCTACGTGGGTGTTCACAATGTTTTGTTTCCCCTCCATAGATGTAAGGTAAGCAATATCTTCCTTGTTATCCATGAAGAAATTTTCCGTCAATACAGCCGGGCATTTCGTCTTGGAAAGGATGTAAAAATTTTCCTCCCAATCCGGGTCGCCATCCGAATAGTCACGCCTAATCTTTTGCCCGGTAATAAAGCAAGCGGCAGCATCATACATTCGGTTTGCCAATTCGTCAGCTTTCGTTTTGCCCTTAGTGGTATAGGCAGACCATCCACGGGCATTCATCCATTCGCCATTCCCGGCAGCATTGCAGTGGATGGAAACAAGCAACACGTTATTAGCTCCATATCGGGCGCAAATCTCGTTCACACGCCTTGCACGTTCAGCCAAAGGCACGTCCAAGTTCTCCTTAACAATGCGTTCCGCTACATAGCCACGTTTAGCCAGTTCACGCACGACTTCATCCGCAATTTCTCTTGTATAGGCATACTCCCTGAAAGTTCCATCCGGGCTGCGTTTACCTGGTGTATTTTCTCCATGCCCATTGTCTATAAGTATCTTCATTCTTGATTCAATTTATGGTAAAAATCTATTTTAATTCTGTCATATACCATTTGTACATTGGTATAAGCTCTGCCATTGTTCACCGTTTCCGCATAAACCTCTGACAACACACATTGCTCTACCCATTCAATCCATTCGGGCGAAGTGTAGCTTGACAATCGTTTCCCTCGATACGAATGTGCATCAAATCGGCTGTTTCTGTCCTCGTGCATATTCATAATCAAGGTGTGTACTTTCGCTTTCGTGGCTTCACGGTCTGCGATGTGGTTTTCTTCACGCACTTTCTTTATTATACGGCAAACCCTCTCAACGGCAAGGTCAAAGTAAATGCTTGATATGTTTTTTATCCGCAACTGCGTTTCGGGTCTTAACCCCTCTGCAATGTCAGTGAGCATATCATTTTGGGTTTTGGTTTCCGTCAGAAGTTCGGCTACCATAGACTGATTGCTTTTAATCATGTCGTTAATGATAGACTTGAACCACTTGAAACAAGCTACCATAAGTGCAGCCGCCAAACAGAGAAACACAGCGCACACTATCACCATAAAGCCAAAATCGCTTATGCCTTGTGCTACTTTCAAACTTTCTTCCATCATCGGTTTTTCTTATACTTGTTTCGCTTGTAATACTCAAAGTTATCCCTATCCTCCTGCGTGATTGGAGTATTCGGTGGAAAGAACTTAAACCCGTACATCGTTCCATAGCGTACCACTTTGATTACGGCACGAAATGGATATTTGCGCTTCGGGTCTAAAACAACATCTTTCAACTTCTTACTATCAGTATAGAAAGCGGATGCACCGATACCCTCGCCATAGGCGATTAGTGTTCTCGTTCCGTTCTCTGTCTGTCTTTCCTTACATCCCGTAAACACCGTGACCTCATTAATCACGGCATCTACTGAGGTGTATTCACAATCGAAAATATCTTCATTCAAGGATTCGGTTTCCTCAAAGTCCATTACCTCGTTCATAAGTCCATCGGTATATTATAGGTTTCACAATCGGCATCCACCATTTCACGGATAGCCAAACGGTCTTTCAAAAAGTTCTCATAGGGGGATTTCGCACTTTCGGCAAGCAATCCCAGCATGGCAGACTGATATTCGTTTACCAGCTTACTTTCTGTCTTAGCCGGGTATCTTGCAGTAAGCAACGTGCTGAAAATATTATCAGCCGTTTTTGGATATTCCACCCTCACGCTGTCATATTGGAACATCGTGCCTGTGGCACGTTCCGCATCAGTCGTAATCTCAATGCCACCCTCTTTGTCTGCAATAACCTTAACCTCTTTGATGTTATGGTTATAAAGGAACGTTCCCTGCCCGTTATTAAGAGAATCTATCACCTCCGGCTTAGTCTTAGCCAGCAGCCCTGTAGTCAAAACATTTGCTTCCATCGTTCAAACAATTATTAAAAATGAATTTACTGTGTTCCTCCGAGCATCTGATTATCCAGCCATATTCAGATGGGAAGAAGTGTTTAATATCCGTTTCATCTTTGATTTCGTATTTATTGATGGTGCGGTGGAATTTCTTATAAAACCTTTTCAGAATACCGCTTCTTAGCAATATGCCGTAATGGTTTTGTTTGAATCCCACATAATCAATGCTACGAGCATCAACCGGGAATATCTGCCAGTTGCTTTTAATCTCTACTTTCAATTCGCCACCCAAGTAAAGCCCCATCATGTCGAGTACGAAATGCAGTGCCTCTTTGTCAGCGCATAGTATCACCATATCATCCATATAGCGATAGTAGTAGATTTTCACCCCAAAACGCTTCATCACTATCTTAGCCAGTTCTTCTTTAACCCAATGGTCGAAATATGCTAAATAGAGATTAGCCAAATATTGACTTGTGAAATTGCCTATTGGCAGCCCCTTGTCTTTACCGTTACTATCTATTATCTTATCCAACAGCCTTAACAGTTGTTCATCCGCTATAGTGTAGCGGATTATCCTTTTCAATGCTGCGTGGTCTATGTTATCATAGAACTTCTTGATGTCAATCTTCAAACAGAACCTTGTACCTTTTCTGTCTATGATTAAAGCCGTATGCACATCCTCCATACATTTATGAATACCACGCCCTTTGATACAAGCGTATGTATTCGCAATGAAGAAGTTAGTCCAGTAACGCCCCAACACATTGATAATGCAATGGTGTACTATCCTGTCCGGGAAGAACGGGGCAATCATAATCACCCTTTCTTTCGGCTCATATATAACCTTAATCCGATATTCACCGGGGGTATAAGTTTCATTGCGCAAGTCCCAGTACAAGCTATCCAAATTCTCCAAAATGTTCTCATTGAACTTGGATATTTCGGTACGCTCTCCTTTGCCTTGCTGTGCCTTATATTGCGCCCGTATGAGGTTGGAGCATTCATATATCAGGTGATAAACATTCTTAATTTTCTTAGCTTGGGAAATGAATATCTTTCCTGTATCACCGACATATAAACCGCAATCCTCAAAATCCGAGTATTGATTAAAGCAGGTATCAGCCGTATAACATAACCCGTATTCAGTCTTTACTACACCCATTTGTGCCGTTGTTCTAAAACAGAGCTTTCAATTACTTACTTGCACCGTCCTAATCCATATTATTTTACCAACTATCAGACGTGCCGATAGTCCCTGTGAGGTAAGGGCGTGGCAGCAACAGTTATAAGTTGAAACCACGGTAAAAGCGGAACCCAATGTTCGCATTCGCATTCGAGGAACGATTATTCGCATTCAGATAACCGAAACCCGCATTCGCACCATTATTCGCATTAGCAGACAAAAGGGCACCAGCCGCCACAACCCTGTTATGTTTTTATTTTTTTCAATCCAACGCCATTTTCGTTGCTCCGTTCACCGAGTTTTGCAGTCCGTCAAAAACGGCACAAGCGGAACCCAAGGGTCGCACCCGCACCCGAGGAACGACCATTCGCACCCAGACAACCGAAACCCGCAGTCGCACCACCATCCGCAGGAGCAGACAAAAGGGCACCATACCAGCCTACAGCAGACCACGTACTACCACCTGTGGGAGTCCAATAGTAATCGCAATACCCTTTATTACTTGAACCTCCTACTTTTTCGGCAAAGGAATAACCTTTAGTGGAATGAGCCATAGAAAGCACATAGCCCTCAGTTCGTGGAAGCTCCGTAATGGCTTCATATCCGATAGGTACGGTAGTAGCACTATCTGAATGAGAGGTGAATTTTGTCGGGTCTTCGCATACATAGGCAATAGATACATCCGCTTTATGCCAAATTAGTACATCATCAGCAAGCATCCACAAGTATTCATAAGGAGTTTCCAAGCCACGGTAAGAGGTTACTTGTACCACCTTATCGCCACCAGTCCATCCCTTGATGGTGTAGGACACCTTACCCGTGTTGTTTCCCAGCGTTGCAGTAACACCGCAAGGCACAAAGGGTTTGTAACTTCCCCATGTATTCCACTCCGTACCATTAACAACCGGACCACTCCCTAAGCCTCCTTGATGGAATCCGTCAGCAGTCAGCGTTTCGGTGTAAGCATCTTGGCAGTGCAATGAGGCATATTCCACACGTTGCAACCAAGCAATTTCATTGTACACCCTGTACGCCCCGTGGTGTGTTCCGTTCTTGCAAAGAGGACGAACACCAGCCTTTGAAATGGAAGTACGAGGCATACCCAACATGGAGTTGTAAGTACCATCCTTAGCGGCATCACCAGCACCCGAACCGCCTCTGAATTGTGCGGCATTCGCTTTGAGTATAACAAATCCGTCTGAATCCCTTGCAATTTCATCGCCATTCCAAGTGAGCCAACATCCCGAAACGGCTACAGAGTTGGTAATATCCACCGTTGCATACCACGGGCTTACCGTCTTTCGTTCCATCTTGATAAAGCCGGGCAACGGATATTCGGAATAGGCACGAATCCATTTCGTTCCCTCTATTTCCAACTTGAAGTAATATTCCGGCTTTTCAAGCATTACATTACCGTCCGTGCTGTCAATCAAAGCCGTTGCACCCGAATCCTTTTTACGGCTGTCATTTTGGTTAAGGTAATACTTAACCGAGCCGTCAGGGTTTTCCACAAAGCGTTTCAGCTTCGCTTGAATGGGTAATGTACGGTGCAAATCCAAATTACCCACACGCTTTAGTTTGTAGTCCTGTGAGTTGAAATCACCTTGCACCCCATACCATTGGTCGTAAGGATATTGCGGTTTCGTGTTTCCGCTTCCCAATAATAATCCCATAGCTATAAGTTATTTAATAGTTTCACCAGCACCCCAATACACATCATATACCGAAAGGTCGATACCGTTTGGGGATATTACGGCTATCGCTCCGGGCGTCCAATCCCCGATAGGTACGGGGAACATACTAAATTCCTTATCACAAATGAGCTTGCATTTAAGCAGCGTACTTGTTTCCATCGTAACCTCTTTAGGTCGTACAAAGACGGTAAACGGAACACCACCCAAAGCAAAACCATTGGAAAGGTCTGTAACCTTACCTTTGGAAAGAATCCGTAGGCTGTACATCGTTGTTTCCATAATTCACTGAGTAAATCAAGTTTATTTAACTGCAAATATAATCATAAATGTGTTTGTTGAACACATTTATGATTATAATTAAAGTATATCATCAGATAATGAGGTATAACGTGCTTCAAGTTCATTGATTTTATCTCTTAGCAACTGCCTTTCATTATGCAATGCCTTTATCTCATACGGCATTGCATACCCCATTAGGGCGGCTTCGTAGCATTTGATTATCTTATAATCGCTACTTGCCAACACCTCCTTTGAGCGTTCAATCTCATGTGCCACCTTTTGAAAGTCGGGGACTTCTATGTATCTGAATGAAATCCTGTCCCCGGCATCGTATGGCACAATGCGCACAACATAGCCCTCCTTATCTGTGTTTTGTTTACTTTCATCTATTGCATCCACTGGCTTATATATGGTTGGCAGTTCAGCCACCTGTTCAATAACCGATACCATGCGTGTTGTTATTTCCCCCGTTTTCTCATTTCTGATTTTTTGAGGAATAGGGGCTATTTCTATACATTGTAGATAGTCGCCATCCATATATCCGTATAATACTCTTTCTTCCATATTTTTAGTATTTCCATCTACTTACTAACCATGCTTGTTTTTTAACTCCATCTACATATCCTACGGTATATACAAACATACCACCTTGACCCTCTCCAAAATCGTAGTAGTCATTTACCGAAGTATCATCATAGATTAGGTAGCCGCTTCTTGGTCTGAATCTCATATAGCCTCTCCACCACTGCTTTACAAATATAACCTGTCCTTCTTTAGGAGAAGCCGGAAGATACACTACTGATGCGGCAGACGTGTACCCTATTACCACGGTATCTTCTCTATTCAAATACCATGTGTTATTCGACGTTCCTGCAATACACTTTCGACCAAAAATCAAGCCTCCGGCAAATAAATCATAGAAGAAACCGCCAAAGGCTGGTGCAGTCCCCGAATTAGAAGCCCGACCATAAACACCTGCCACGATTGTATCTACCGCATTTATAGCCCATGTTCTTGCCGGAACATTTGCAAAACCAAGCCCAACAATAGCCCCACGGTGCGTATATCCGCTACTTGCTGGCATACCGTCCGTACCTGCCATATTTGAGAATATTCCCGTTGGTGACATATAGGAAACCGCATTAGAATAGTTAGGAGCATTTTTAGCCCTTGTTTCAAAAATTCCACGGTTAGCGTCTATTGTCATTTTTGCACCAAAATCAACAAGCGCATAATCACCACCACCACTTGAAGATTCAATATAAATACGAGCCATTGAAGCATCCAACTCTATCTTATTGCCATCATCCATAGTGGAAACAATCTTACCACCCTTAGTAAACCAATCTCCAATATTTGCCCCCTCAGCCAATAATAAGTTTGTGGCAATAGTTTCAAATTGCGCTCCAAAAGTATTCCATTTACCTGTATTAGTCGGTACGAACCCAGTGAAAGTTCCAGCATCTATACGGGCTATATAGTATTGATTGTTGTATTTTACAGCATCCAACCGCTTGCTATTCCCGTAATAAGTCTTGGATGAATCATAAATACCCCTGTAAACAAGTACGGGGCTATCTCCTTTCTCCCCCTTATCACCCGGCTTTCCATCTTCACCTTTATCTCCTTTACTTCCCGTCACACAGATTGCAGCCGTAGTATCACTCGTTCCGTTCGTATAGGTGATAACCGAACGTGTCCATATATACCATTTGTCTTTCCATGTTGGGCGTGTCGTACTCCATGAGCCATTAAGTAATGAGGTTGCCGAACTGGATAGGTAGTATTGTTCAATGATAGAACTTACGCCAACACCGCTATTACCTGTAGAGCCTTTGCCGCCTGTGATACAAACCGCCTTAGTGTAGGTAGTCGTATTGTCGGAATAAGAAACTTTCGTCCTACTCCAAATATACCGCCCATCTATCCATGTCGGGGCGGTTGTTTGCCAACCCGTAGTAGGCGCAACGGAATTTGACGTGCTTTGTGCATATTCCACATCTGCCAATGTCACACTAACACCCGGCTTTCCATCTTCACCATCATAAGGATTTACACGGATAGGGGTACTCCATTTCTGTATCATCAAGTCCGCTTTGCCATTCATTACGGAAGCAATGTCATTCACGGGTAAAGCCCCCATCAGCAAACGCACATCATCGAAATACACGGCAGAGCCGAATACATCATCATCGTAAATAGCAAAGCCTACAGCCATGATATTAACGCTGCCACTATGTAATTGCTCCCCGTTTTTGAATACCGTAACGGTACGGTCATTAAAACGGAATGCAAGGTGAAACCACGTGTTAGGCGTGATTACAATACTCTTTTCCACATAGTGCCTACCGTTATATCCGTTCAACATCCACTTGACTTGATTTTGGTCTGACTTCATCCAAAAACAGAGCGTGAAACTTTCTCCAAAGGGTAAATCATAAGGAATACAGCTCTCCATTCCACCACTCAGATTGAGGGCATATCTCGTTCCGTCCTTTACCACCGTTCCACCGCCCAGCACACCATTATAACCGTTACCCGAAATATCGGCAATACTTGAAGTGTCGTTAGCTTCAATGGGCAAATGAAATTTGGTACGGTCTGCAAGCCCGGACTTCTTAGCCATTGTACACCAAATATATTCCAACGCTCCGACTTTCGGCATTTCCGTACTCCACCCGGTAGGGTTGGAAGAATTAACATCCAAATCGGGCGGTACTAAAGTCGAACCATTTTTAGCGTAACGATACTCGTAATATTCGCCAGCTCCGGCATCCGTTCCACCTGTACCCGATTCGCCTTTAATCAAAGCCCAAGTGTAATCCATCGGATTATCACTGTCTTTCTGCACATAGTCGGTGTATTGCCCTATATAGTCACCCGGCTCTTCGCCATTGTTTGCAGTGAACGACATTCCCCCGTTGTCCGAATACTTGATATGGAAGTATGGAGTACGCCCATCTTCACCGGGTAAACCGGGCGTTCCGTCTTGTCCTTTCGTGTCGCTCCACTTGTAAGCACTTGGTTTGTCGCTATCGGTAGGTATCATATCCACGTACAAACCCAACCATCTTCCGGGTGTTTCACCGTTCCCGGCTGTGAACGTTTTGCCGCCATCATCGGAATACTTCTTGTGAAGATAGCTACTCTTTCCATCTTCCCCCTTAATAGCTCCAACATCTTTCCAGTTCGTACCATCCCAAATATAGAGGTTGCCTCCGATTAGATAAGCATCGCCCTCTGAATTTCCAACGGTAGGCAGTTGTGAAACATTTTCCTTAGAACCTTTGATATTGATTGAAGTACCATCAGCACCACGCACACGAAAAGGAATACCCCACGCACCCTCCGTATCAGTCTTGGCGTTCTTTATACTCATCCAAACCACGTTTTCGGACGAAGTTCTGTGCCAACCTCCCGTAGAGCCATCCCCCGTAGGGGTGGCAGGCTTGGTTTCACTGTCATTATAGGTATAGAATACGGATAAACCGCTTTCTCCCTTATCCCCGGTAGAACCTTTCGCCACAACCGACCAATATACGGAATTGGTAGGCAGGTTGCCCATGCTTGGTGTGGGGTTAGTGTATCGGTAGGTACACGTTTCACCATTCACCGTGTAAGCCACCTCATCCCCGGCATAGTACACGTACTTCGGGTTATATGTGCCACGGAACACCCCGATATGTGAGGTGTCCCCACTATCAGAAAGCAAACGGACGTTGTGCAACGTTAATTGGCGTTTTGCCGTTACGTTCCAATCAATAGAACTTGAAGAATCACCGATACGGAACTTGTTGCCGTCCAAATCCAAATAGCACTCCTTATCGCTTGTTATAATCTTACCCGTAGTGATAGTGTTCCCATTAATACGGGTAAATCCGTAGGTGGTGGTAAAGTCCCTGAAATCATCATCCGAATGCACTGACCCCAATATACCCACTTGGAAATAATAGTTATTCGGGTCTTCGGTTGGTTCAACCTTTAGTTGTTCCTGTGTCACATACCAAATGCCATCCGTGCTTTTCTTGGAACACTTGGCAAACACATAGTACCCCTTTGGGCTTGATAGAGTGAATGAGCCAGCCGCCATGTTCCAATGCTTGATTATCTCATCATCAATAGTCAAGTGAGCCAATACCCCGGCAGAAGCATCAAAACGATTGGATATTCCGTTTACGTTGGCTTGCAGTATCACATCTATCAAAACAAATTGTTGGCTCTTAGACCCCACCGTAAGCATATTGGTGTCAATGGAATTGGGCTTGATGTTTTCGGGGTCAAAATAACCGTCCGTATCATACACCATTGTACGCAGTTCCTCTGTTGTACGCCATCCCCTCCGTGCCTTAGTCAAGTCCCGAAGCCGATTGTTTTCTATGATTGTTTCGTGCCGTCCAACATCCACAACCGTTTGAGTGATTGGGGAAATGGCTGTAATGTCCGAAAGGGTCAGTGTATAGTCATGCTCCACAAGCAGGTTCTTTGTCACCTTTTGGATGCGGATATTCTTTTCAATACCGAAACGCTCATCTTTCACGGGTACATAGTTACCCACATGAAAGACGGTTGTTTCGCTATCGCTTGGCAAAGCGTTCAAAAAATAGGAACGTTCAAAGGTAAGCTGATATTGCGCCCGTGCCTGTGTGCGTGGCTTGAACTCGTTATATCCGGCATACCATAAATCTTCCTCTGCATCATCTTCATAAGATTTAGGCAGGTGAATATCCGTAATCTTATACGTGTCACCCTCCGTTATTCGGTAAGCCTCGCTTTCAGTGGTAGGAATAGTTAGCCCCCTGTTGTCCGTAAATGGAATGAGCGTAAACCTTTTTGTTGCATGGTCGTATCCTCCCTTTTTCGCCAATTCAAATTGTTGTCCGGCTAATTTACCCGAAATGAAATTAATCTTTGCCGATACCTCGTTAATCAGATACTTTGTACCTTTATCGTCTTTCTCGTTCAGGTCAAAGTCCATTGTATCATCAATGAAGCTGTTTATATCCTGTCTCTTATACACATCTCCGAGCCCACGAGACTCGACGTCATCTCG
>ENA-OZXL01000193-OZXL01000193.1-human-gut-metagenome-genome-assembly--contig:-NODE-193-length-15114-cov-6.612790_pt1 | contig 15114 bp, 10 predicted proteins | sample MGYA00243540_ERZ654093 | MGnify/ENA primary metagenome ERZ654093 (study PRJEB26926, sample SAMN06165126) | human gut metagenome | biome: ENVO:00009003; feature: ENVO:2100002; material: ENVO:00002003... | reverse complement strand
ACGAGATGACGTCGAGTCTCGTGGGCTCGGAGATGTGTATAAGAGACAGATTTTGTGAGATTTCAAATTTTCAAAAAAGCTTTTCACTTGATATATGGAACTTTGAAATGAATATCTGGCAATTTGTGTATAGAATCGGTTTTTTGGAAATTAGCATTATTTTAATAACTATGATTGGAAGCTGCATTTATGCTAATAAGAGTTTGCGCACATTAAGGAGTAATTAGGAGCGGTTATGTGGTATAATCTTTTTGATGTAATAAACATGTATAATATGATAGGAGCATATAATGGACAAAATTCTTGTTGTTGAGGATGATAAAACAGTATACAGTGGCATAAAAAGCTTCTCGAATTGCAGCATTATAGTGTGGTAATTGCACAAAACGGTATGGAAGCTTTGGAAAAAATAGATGAATCGTTCAGCCTTGTAATAATGGATATAATGATGCCGCAGTTGGACGGCATTGAAACCTGCAGGAGAATGCGTGAAAGACACAGTGTTCCGATATTGTTTTTATCAGCAAAATCGGAAGAACTGGATAAGCTGGAAGGGCTTGAAGTGGGCGGTGACGATTACATGACTAAGCCATTTTCAAACATGGAGCTTATTTCAAAGGTTAAAGCTCTTATCAGACGATATCGGGTATATGACAGCGGAAGTGCAAATCGCACAAACAAGGATGAATCTATAGAGACAGATGGACTTAAACTGTTTACGAATCGAAACAAGGTTGAGTTTAATGATAATGAGATAAAATTAACAGGAAAAGAATATGAGATATTAAAATTGCTAATGAAAAATCCTGACAGGATATATACGATTGAGATGATATACGAGATGGTATGGGATGAGGTTTTTACATATAATGCAAAGAATACTGTTATGGTACACATTAAAAATCTTAGGAATAAGCTTATAAAAGCATGTGGCGATGCATGCATACACACAGAATGGGGAAGAGGATACCGTTTTGAGAGATGATTTAAAGAGGGTAAAGAAAAAGCTGTTTTTGACATTTGCAATTGCGATTATAGGGACATGTGCCGTTTTTGGACTATTATACTATCTGGGAATTGATTTGCTGAACAATTATATTGAAGGTACAACTTTGATCTACTATAACGAAAAGCCATATATAGATGAGTTTCAACAGTATGTGACGGATAATGATATAAGTACTACAGATGTCGAACAATATGATGAATGGATGGCGGAGCATGATGTTTCGTTTTATAGTGTTAAGAAAGAGGGAAAGGTAATATACAACAAGTCAAATGTAGATAAGCTTATATCTCCGGCTAAAAATATGTATGATTACCGATTTACAGGAAGCTATCAGCTGCCTGTCCAGTTTTCCGATATTGAGGCGGAAGTATTTATATATACAGGATTTACGATAAAATATTATATAGCTTTAATGATTTTTGATGTGGGATTATCTCTTATGCTGGGAATCGTATTTGTGTATCTACGCATCAGAAAAATTATAGCGGGCTATCAAACGGAGCTTGAAGCATCACAGGAACAGGAGAAAAAAGCGCGACAGGAAAAGGACGAACTGATGCGTAATATGGCTCATGACCTGCGTACGCCGTTGACCGGTGTTATGACATATGTTGATGTAATGAAACTGGAGAATGAAGCATATGCCGAGAATATGAAAAATCTTAATTTTATAAGTGAAAAGGTGTTGGATATCAGGTCTCAGGTAGATAATCTGCTGGATTTTTCAATTGCCGGTTCACAAAGACCTGTTGAATTGGATGCATCAATGGATGTTGAGTATATTTTTGGAGATTACCTCTCAGATGTGTGTGCTCAGCTTATGAAAAGCAATTATGAGGTTGATGCAGAAGGAATAAGCTTTAAGCAGGTAAAGGTTGCTGTTAATATGGCATTTTTGACCAGAATATTTTCCAATCTGACGGATAATATATATAAATATGCGGACAATAAAAAGCCTGTTGTTATGAAAACAGCTTTTACGAAAAAAACATTTAGCGTTGAAATTGGCAATGGTGTATGTGACAATAAAACACTTCTTAAAAGTGCCGGGATAGGGCTTAAGAGCGTGGATGCGATGATGCAGCGCATGAATGGAAGTATGAGCTTTAAAAGGGAACATGGGAAGTTTTGGGTGAAGCTTGAGTTTCCGATTGTGTAGTGAATATTTTTTCATGAAAACCTCCATACTAAATAGAAAAGAAGTATGGAGGTTTTTATGAGCAGAAATATTGAAAATCATGATTCGGTGCTCTTGCTTCAGGATTGCATAGCGGGCTGTAAGATGGCACTTGAGAGCATGGACGATATAAGAGAACACACAGATGACAAGCAGCTTCGTGAGCTGATAGACAAGTACTATGATGAGCACACCGGGCTGTCAGTGGATTGCAGGGATATGCTTGACAAAGCAGGTGCAGATATTAAGGAACCGGGTGTGTTTGCAAAGATGGCTGCGAAGCTGCAGACTGCAATGAAGATGGCAGTGAATGATGATCAGTCCCAGGCAGCAAAGTTACTGACGGAGGGCTGTAATATGGGCATAGAGACAATCAGCGGCAGTCTCAATGAATATCGCGATGCTGATTCAAAGAGTGTGGCAATTGCAGAGAGGCTCAGGACACTGGAGGAAAAAATGGTGGGAGATCTGCAGCCACTATTATAAAAAAAATAAAAAAACGGCTGTTGTACTGATTTGGGTACAACAGCCGTTTATGCGTAGCTGTCAAGCATCATGCCTGAATAAATTGACGAAATATATGGTGTGTTGAAATTGTGTCCGGGATTCTTATATGCCACAACAACCTTCTGCACATAGTTCATAGGGTTGACTGTCACAGATTTTGCTTTGTCACCTATTGCATCCTTTAGTGCTGTAAGAGTGTTGAAGGTGTCATCAGCTCTGTCCGGACTAAGCGCACCGGCGAGGATATCGCGGTCAATAGTGAGCTTGCCGTCATCGTCTGTCATGAGACCGATGTAGGAAAGCTTTGACTGTGAGCCCTTTGTGATGGAGCTTATATCACGAAGCAGCCTTGTGGCATCTGCAGAGTCGTTCACTGAATAATCATCTGCCACGTCTATCATCTTATTGTATGCGTCAACCAGAGTCTGCACATTGTCGGCAACTGCATCGGAATTGGCCTTAAAACCGATGGCTGCGGCACCTGTATCTGTGGTCGGCTTTTTGAGCGTGAGCTCAAAGGTATTATTGATGGTAAAGGTGTTGGACAAGGATGAGTGCGCGGTGCCATTCAGCGAAAAGTCAGAGTTGTGGGCAGGGGATGATACCTTATCAATACCCAGCTGCTTCATCATGCTTATGGACTCTGCGTTAGCTGACGGAGCCACACTAAAGAGAGAATCCTCAGTCTCGCTGAGACCTGTCTGCATTGATGTAAGCTGAAGCGCTGCCTTGCCTGAGTCATCATGGACTATGTCTGCCTCGATGCCAAGACCGGATGCGTTTATGAGCCTCTTGAGCTTGTCCTGCACCTCGCCGTTTGTTTCACCGGTGCTCACTCCGAACTGGAACTCATAGGATGATGCATTGGTATTTATGTCAAAAGAATAGCTGCCCGGTATAAAGGACAGGGCCTTGCTGTCTAAGTAGCTGCCGGTATTGACCTGTGGTGCGGCGAGCTGCCTGACCTCTATATCAAAGCCGTCTGCTCCTTTATTCTCTGAGCCGTCACCCACGTAGCGCACGCCTACAGCATCCTCATTAGATGACTCCGCAACCTTCTTCTGGAAGGAGTCAGAGGAGTCTGCGTATTTATCAGAAAGCGAATCCACGGCATTTAAGATGGCCTTAGAGCTTTCCTTTATATCGATAGCATATTTCTTGGCCTCGGACATATTGGAAATCTTGTACAGAGGGGACTCTTTATTTGTCTTTATTATTCTGTTGTATATCTTGCGCAGATCGCTTTTCTTGTGCGAATCATAGCGCGATACCTCTTTATTGGCATAAGTGCTGGCATAGTAAGCATAGGCACTGTCTATCTTTGCCATAAAGACCCCTCCTTTCATCCGTGAAAATCGTTTAATCCGTTAAATGGTAATCCTTTAAATATTATATTGTATAGCTGCGATTACTAATGCTTAACTGCAGCTATAATAAGCTATATAAAATTTTTAATTATCAAATCCTATTTATACACATATATTATATCGTCATAATTGAGGATTTACAACAACAAAATACTTGAAAAATTCAGATAAATGTACTATATTTAGTTATGTATTTGTAAGATTTATAAAAACTAATTGCTGCCGGACACAAAAAAGGTGCAGACAGCGGCACTGTTCAAAAGAATTTACAATAAATTTTAAAATAGCTATTGACGGTTACGGCTCAACTGTGATATAGTATACAGGCTTGGAAATAGGTCTTTTTTTTATGCCTTTTTTTAAGGGTACAAACAACAAAGAATTTAAACGGAGGTGGAAGTCGTGCGTACAAAGATTACATTAGCGTGCACAGAATGTCAGCGTCGTAATTACAACATGACAAAGGACAAAAAAACTCATCCGGACAGAATGGAAACCAAGAAGTATTGTAGATTCTGCAGAACTCATACAATGCACAAGGAAACAAAATAGTCTAGGAACTGAGTGAAGGAGTACATTATGGGACAGAATGAAAAAGTCGAAAAGGCTCCAAAAACAAGCTGGTTTTCAGGTCTGAAAGCTGAATTTCAGAAGATTATCTGGCCTGAGAAGCAATCGGTCATCAGACAGACCATTGCGGTACTGGCGGTTTCAGTAGTTACCGGTCTTATTATTGCGCTTCTTGACTGGGGCATCCAGCAGGGCGTAGATTTCCTTATTGGTTTACATTTTTAAAACGGAGGCAAAGTGATTATGACAGAAGCGAACTGGTATGTAGTTCATACCTATTCAGGTTATGAAAACAAAGTCAAAGCTAATATTGACAAAACAATCGAAAACAGACATCTTGAGGACCAGATCCTTGAAGTACGTGTTCCGTTGGAGGACGTCACAGAGGTGAAGAACGGTGTTCGTAAACAGGTTTCCAAGAAGATGTTTCCAGGCTATGTTCTTATTCATATGATTATGAATGATGATACATGGTACGTTGTACGAAATACCAGAGGCGTAACTGGATTTGTAGGTCCGGGAAGCAAACCGGTTCCTCTCACAGAAGCCGAGATGAGACCTTTGGGTATTAAGACGGAAAACGTGGTAGTTGATTTTGCTGAGGGTGACATGATAGTCGTTATCGGCGGTGTCTGGAAGGATACAGTCGGTGTTATCACAGCTATGAATTATCACAAGCAGACAGTTACAATTAATGTAGAGCTGTTCGGTCGCGAGACACCGGTAGAAGTAAGTTTCGCAGATGTTAAGAAAACAAATTAAGGAGGCAATTCCAAATGGCAAAGAAAGTAGAAGGATACATTAAATTGCAGATCCCTGCTGGAAAGGCAACTCCAGCTCCTCCAGTTGGACCTGCACTTGGACAGCACGGTGTAAACATCGTAGAGTTCACAAAGCAGTTTAATGCAAAGACAGCCGATCAGGGCGACTTAATTATCCCTGTAGTTATTACTGTATATGCAGACAGAAGTTTCAGTTTCATTACTAAGACTCCACCTGCTCCGGTATTAATCAAGAAAGCTTGCAAGATTCAGTCTGGTTCAGGCGAGCCAAACAAGAAGAAGGTTGCTAAGATCACAAAGGCACAGGTTCAGGAAATCGCTGAGCTTAAGATGCCTGACTTAAACGCAGCTTCACTTGAGTCTGCAATGAGCATGATCGCTGGTACAGCAAGATCAATGGGTGTTGAAGTGACCGAATAACACTTAGCGAAGCCAAGCGTATAACGCGCAGGCTGAGGTTAGTGTGAGGTCGTTCTCTGAGATTAGTGAAAGCGAGCCCGCCTTTTGGGCGAAGCTTGAACTTAGCGAAGAGAACATACCCCTAAAACTGACGAACCGACAGAAAAGTTAATCATTAATGAGGATTACTGAAAACATCGGTTGAAAAGTATTATTTTAAGATAACAAAGAAACGTAAATGTGGGAGGGTCCTCTCCCGATATTACCACCAGGAGGTTATTTTTTCATGAAAAGAGGAAAGAAGTATCAAGACGCTGTTAAGGCATTTGATAAGAAAGAGCAGTACGATGTTGCTGATGCTATCTCTATCGTAAAGAAAAATGCTACAGCTAAATTTGACGAGACAATCGAGCTTCATCTTAGAACAGGCTGCGACGGACGTCACGCAGAGCAGCAGATCCGTGGTGCGGTTGTATTACCACACGGAACAGGAAAAACAGTTAAGGTTTTAGTTTTCGCTAAGGGAACTAAGGTTGACGAGGCACAGGCAGCAGGAGCTGACTTCGTTGGAGGCGAGGAGTTAATTCCAAAGATCCAGAACGAGGGATGGTTAGACTTCGACGTTGTAGTTGCTACACCTGATATGATGGGTGTTGTTGGTCGTTTAGGACGTGTCCTTGGACCAAAGGGCTTAATGCCAAACCCAAAGGCAGGAACAGTTACTATGGATGTAACAAAAGCTGTTAACGATATCAAAGCCGGTAAGATTGAGTACAGATTGGACAAGACAAACATTATCCATGTGCCAGTTGGAAAAGCATCTTTCACAGACGAGCAGTTAAACGACAACTTCCAGTCTCTTATGGGTGCAATTAATAAAGCAAAACCTGCTAGCTTAAAGGGTCAGTACATTAAGAGCGCAACTCTTACATCTACAATGGGACCTGGCGTTAAGTTAAACGTGGTTAAGATTACACAGTAAGATAGTTAAACAGTTACAGTAAAACAATTTACAAGACCTATCAAACGCCAAGCAAAAGTTTTGCGGAAAGTAATTGACATCCGTAATATAGTTTGATATAATTGCAATGCATATTGCCGAAGACAGTAGGTGCCGCAAGGCGTAAACGTAGAACCTACCGAGGGAATTTTCGAGATTTATCTTGAATTTTGACTTGTACCCTTCTGTCGACAGGCAGGAGGGTTTCTTTGATTAATAAATCAAATACCTCATGTCTTTTATGCGAAAATCTAAAAGGAGGTAAATGAATCGTGGCAAAGGTAGAACTTAAACAGCCAATCGTAGATGAGATTTCCGGTGTTATCAATGGTGCACAGTCAGTAGTAGTTGTTGATTACTTAGGACTCACAGTAGCAGAGGATACTCAGTTACGTAAACAGTTAAGAGAAGCCGGTGTAACTTACAAGGTATACAAGAATACTTTAGTAAACCGTGCAATCCAGGGAACAGAGTTCGAGGGATTAAAGGATGTCCTTGAGGGACCAAGCGCATTCGCTGTATCAACAGAGGATGCAACAGCACCAGCTAGAATCTTAGCTAAGTTCGCTAAAACAGCTCCGGCTTTAGAGATTAAAGCAGGTGTAGTTGAGGGAACATTTTATGATGCTGAGGGTATGAAGGCAATCGCCGCTGTACCTAGCAGAGATGAGCTTCTTGGAAAATTACTTGGAAGCATTCAGTCACCTATCACAAATCTTGCTCGTGTACTCAATCAGATCGCAGAGCAGGGTGGCGCTGCAGATGCAGCCGTAGAGGCAGCACCAGCAGAGGATGCTGCAGAGGAAGCTCCAGCAGCAGAATAATTCAAATATTATATTTGAACCTTATTATCATAATTAAATTTTTAAATGGAGGAAATTATAATGGCAAAGTTAACAACAGCAGAGTTTATTGATGCTATCAAAGAGTTAAGCGTATTAGAGTTAAATGATTTAGTAAAAGCTTGTGAAGAAGAGTTCGGTGTTTCTGCAGCAGCAGGTGTTGTAGTTGCAGCAGCAGGAGCTGACGGAGCAGCAGCTGAGGAGAAGACTGAGTTCGACGTAGAGCTTACAGAGGTTGGACCAAACAAGGTTAAGGTTATCAAGGTTGTTCGTGAGATCACAGGTCTTGGACTTAAAGAGGCTAAGGACGCTGTTGATGGCGCACCAAAGGTTATCAAAGAGCAGCTTGACAAGGCTTCAGCAGAGGATGCTAAGGCTAAACTTGAGGCAGAGGGTGCTAAGGTTACACTTAAATAGTCGGATAGGCTACGAGCGGAGTAAAAACATAAAAAAGAGCCAAGGGCAAATTCTATTTGCGCCTTGGCTCTTTTTTATGTTTTTATTGCGCGACAGTCGGAGCGCGTCCCGAAAATGCCTAAGCATTTTTGGGACCTCTGCTCGTAGCCTATCCGACGGCGAATGAAAAAATAAAAAAAGTACTTGCAATTGTCAGTGATTTGTTGTATAGTATACGTTGCACTATTGTGGTGCAGTGGCATTTTTATGCAATTTTTTAAATGATGCAAATTTGTCAATAGGTAAATTACACTAAAATGCATTCGCAAATATGTGCACAAGAGAAAAACCACAAGATATAGTAACTGGGGTGGTTTTTGAATCATTATCTAGATACTTGCTAGATTAAAATAAAAACGAGAGGTGAAACGTCAATGGAGAAAAACAGAATACGTCCGGTCACATCCGGAAAAAGCATGCGTATGAGTTACTCAAGACAAAAAGAGGTTCTGCAGATGCCAAATCTGATTGAGGTCCAGAAGGATTCTTATCAGTGGTTCTTAGACGAAGGTCTCAAGGAAGCTTTTGCGGATATCTCTCCAATCACAGATTACAGCGGAAAGCTTAGTCTTGATTTTGTAGATTTTACATTATGCGAAGATGATGTAAAGTATACAATTCCTGAGTGCAAGGAAAGAGATGCAACATACGCAGCTCCTTTAAAGGTTAAAGTCAGACTTCACAACAAAGAGACAGATGAGATTAATGAGCATGAAATTTTCATGGGTGATCTGCCTTTAATGACAGAGACCGGTACATTCGTAATCAACGGTGCAGAGCGAGTTATTGTCAGTCAGTTAGTTCGTTCTCCTGGTATTTATTACGGAATTGCTCATGATAAGCTCGGAAAGACCCTGTATTCTTGTACTGTTATTCCAAACCGTGGTGCATGGCTTGAGTATGAGACAGACTCTAACGACGTTTTTTATGTAAGAGTAGACAGAACACGTAAGGTACCTATCACAGTACTTTTACGTGCACTTGGAGTAGGTACAAACCAGGCTATTCTCGATATGTTCGGAGATGAGCCAAAGATCCAGGCATCATTCAGCAAGGACCCTGCAATCACAGAGCGTGAGCCACAGGGAAGCTATGAGGCTGGTTTATTAGAGTTATATAAGAAGATTCGTCCGGGCGAGCCACTTTCAGTTGAGAGTGCAGAGAGCCTTATCACAGCAATGTTCTTCGATCCTAGAAGATATGACCTTGCCAAGGTAGGACGTTATAAGTTTAATAAGAAGCTTGCTTTAAAGAACCGTATCAGTGGACAGGTTTTAGCTGAGGACGTAGTGGATCCTTCTACAGGTGAGGTTATCGCTGAGGCAGGTACTGTTGTTGACCGTGCGCTTGCTACACAGATCCAGAACGCTGCCGTTCCTGCTTTATGGATTCAGACAGAGACAAGAAATGTCAAGATTCTTTCTTCTATGATGGTTGACATCAGAAGCTGGATTCCTGAGCTTGAGGATCCTAAGTCTATCGGTGTTACTGAGCTTGTTTACTATCCGGTACTTGCTCAGATTCTCGAGGAGTATGATTCTCTTGAGGACAGAATCGAGGCTATAAAGAGAGATATATCTGACCTTATTCCAAAGCATATTACTAAAGAAGATATCTTCGCAACTATCAACTACAATATGCACTTAGAGTGGGGCGTAGGAACTGATGATGATATCGATCATCTTGGAAACAGACGTATCCGTGCGGTTGGAGAGCTGTTACAGAACCAGTACCGTATCGGTCTCTCAAGACTGGAGCGTGTTGTTCGTGAAAGAATGACTACACAGGACTTAGAGGGAATTTCACCTCAGTCACTTATCAATATAAAGCCTGTAACTGCCGCTGTTAAAGAATTCTTCGGTTCTTCACAGCTTTCACAGTTCATGGATCAGAACAACCCTCTTGCAGAGCTTACTCATAAGAGAAGACTTTCAGCGCTCGGCCCCGGCGGTCTTTCCCGTGACCGTGCGAGCTTCGAAGTTCGAGATGTTCACTATTCCCACTACGGAAGAATGTGTCCTATCGAAACCCCCGAAGGTCCTAACATCGGTCTTATCTCTTACCTTGCTTCATTCGCAAAGATAAACAAGTACGGCTTTATTGAAGCTCCTTACCGTAAGGTTGACAAGGAAACAGGCGTTGTACTTGACGAAGTAACCTATATGACTGCCGATATGGAGGATAACTACGTTGTAGCACAGGCTAACGAGCCTCTTGACGAGCAGGGAAAATTCGCAAGAAAGCGTGTAAATGCACGTTTCCGTGAAGAAATTCTTGAAGTTGACCGTGACCGTGTAGACTACATGGATGTTTCGCCTAAGATGGTCGTTTCTGTCGCTACTGCGATGATTCCGTTCCTTGAGAACGATGACGCAAACCGTGCTCTTATGGGTGCGAACATGCAGCGTCAGGCAGTACCGCTTATGGTAACACAGAATCCTATCGTAGGTACCGGTATGGAATACAAGGCAGCCGTTGATTCGGGTGCGGTTGTAGTAGCAAAGGAAGACGGCGTTGTAACAAAGTGCAGTGCCGACGAAATCGTTGTTACCGATAACAACGGTGTTGAACACAGCTATAAGCTGATAAAGTTCAAGCGTTCAAACCAGGGTACCTGCGTGAACCAGCGTCCTGCTGTTTCAAAGGGTATGGAGATAAAGGTCGGCGATGTTCTTGCTGACGGTCCCGCTACCAGCCAGGGTGAGATTTCACTCGGTAAGAATGCTCTTATCGGCTTCATGACATGGGAAGGCTACAACTACGAGGACGCCGTTCTTATAAATGAAAAACTCGTTTATAATGATGTCTACACATCAATCCATATAGAAGAATATGAGCTCGAATGCCGTGATACAAAGCTCGGACCGGAGGAGATAACAAGAGAAATCCCCAACGTTTCTGAGGACGCTCTTAAGGATCTTGACGAGCGTGGTATCATTCGTATCGGTGCCGAGGTTCACTCGGGCGATATTATGGTCGGCAAGGTTACACCTAAGGGTGAAACAGAGCTTACCGCAGAAGAAAGACTTCTCCGTGCTATCTTCGGTGATAAGGCAAGAGAAGTAAGAGATAATTCACTTCGTGTACCTCACGGCGAAAGCGGTATCATCGTTGACGTTAAGGTGTTCACAAGACAGAACTGTGATGAACTTTCACCCGGCGTAAATATGGTGGTAAGATGCTACATCGCACAGAAGCGTAAGATTTCTGTCGGCGATAAGATGGCGGGTCGTCACGGTAACAAGGGTGTCGTTTCCCGTATCTTAAAGCAGGAGGATATGCCTTTCCTTCCCGACGGTACACCGCTTGATATTGTACTGAACCCCCTCGGCGTTCCTTCACGAATGAACATCGGTCAGGTTCTCGAGGTACACCTCGGTTATGCTTGTAAGGCACTTGACTGGCAGATAATGACCCCTGTATTTGACGGCGCTCATGAGGCCGACATCAGAGCTTGCTTTGAAAAGGCTGAGGCTGAACGTGAAAACTACAAGGATAAGGATTCCGCAAGGATAGACTTCTCTAAGATTCCTATGCGTCCTGACTGCAAGACACAGCTTACAGACGGTCGTACAGGCGAGAAGTTCGACAGCCCTGTAACAGTAGGTTATATGTACTACCTCAAGCTCCACCACCTTGTTGACGATAAGATTCACGCACGTTCAACCGGTCCTTACTCACTGGTAACACAGCAGCCTCTCGGCGGTAAGGCACAGTTCGGCGGACAGCGTTTCGGTGAGATGGAAGTTTGGGCACTTGAGGCTTACGGTGCGGCTTATACACTTCAGGAAATCCTTACTGTAAAGTCGGACGATATAGTAGGACGTGTTAAAACTTACGAGGCAATCGTCAAGGGCGATCCCGTTCCTAAGGCAGGCGTTCCTGAGAGCTTCAAGGTTCTGTTCAAGGAGCTTCAGTCACTCGGTCTTGACATCAAGGTACTTGATGCTGACAAGAATGAGATTGATCTCAGACAGACTTACGAAGAAGACGATGAATACGGTCAGGCGGCAGGCGAGGATACATTTGAGTATGTAGCCGAGGACGGCTCTCTTGATGACGGTTTCACAACTAAGGATATAGACGAAGACAGCGAATTCTATGCCGATAAGGACGATGAAGATGATTTTGACATCGACTTCAACGAAAATGACGCTGACGACTCGTTTGATGAATAATCAGACGATGATTTAAGCATAGGCATTGACAGAAAAGCGTGTGTTATCACACATAAACTTCTATAGAAAGAATTGAGGTCTGTAAATTGGCATATAAAACATTTGATTCAATGAAGATCGGTCTTGCTTCTCCGGATCAGATCCGTGCATGGAGCTACGGCGTTGTTGAGCGTCCCGAAACAATCAACTACAGAACACAGAAGCCCGAAAGAGGCGGTCTGTACTGCGAAAAGATATTTGGTCCTACAAAGGACTGGGAGTGTTCCTGCGGTAAATATAAGAGAATCCGTTTCAAAGGTAAAATATGTGAGCGTTGCGGCGTTGAAGTAACACGCAACAAGGTAAGACGTGAGCGTATGGGTCACATAGAGCTTGCGGCTCCCGTATCACATATCTGGTATTTCAAGGGTACACCCAGCCGTATCGGTCAGGTACTTGATATTTCACCCAAAAGACTTGAAGAAGTTCTTTACTTCACAAAGTATATAGTTGTCGATCCCGGCGATACAGTTCTCACAAAGAAGCAGATACTCACAGAAAAAGAGTATGCTGATATGAGAGAGCGTTATGAGGATGATTTCAGAGCCGAGATGGGCGCAGAAGCTATCAAGGAGCTTCTTTGCGAAATCGACCTTGACAAGCTGTCCGAGGAGCTTAAGAAAGAGCTTGAGGATACTCAGCAGGGTCAGAAGAGAGTAAAGTTATTAAAAAGACTTGATGTTGTTGAGGCATTCAGACTCAGCGGTAACCGTCCCGAATGGATGATACTCGACTGCATACCCGTAATTCCTCCGGATCTGCGTCCTATGGTTATGCTGGACGGCGGCAGATTCGCCACTTCCGACCTTAACGATCTGTACAGACGTGTTATCAACAGAAACAACCGTCTTACAAAGATGAAGGAGCTTCACGCACCCGACATTATCATCAGAAACGAAAAGAGAATGCTTCAGGAAGCCGTTGACGCACTTATCGACAACGGCAGACACGGCAGAGCGGTTACAGGCCCTTCAAACCGTCCTCTGAAATCTCTTTCGGATATGCTTAAGGGTAAGCAGGGACGTTTCCGTCAGAACCTTCTCGGTAAGCGTGTTGACTATTCAGGACGTTCAGTTATCGTAGTAGGCCCCGATCTTAAGATGGATCAGTGCGGTCTTCCCAAAGAAATGGCTATCGAGCTGTTCAAGCCCTTTGTAATGAAGGAACTTGACAAGCGTGGTATCGCTAACAATATAAAGAGTGCAAGAAAGATGGTAGAGCAGGCTAAGGATCCTGCTGTATGGGATGCTCTTGAAGAAGTTATAAAGGATCACCCCGTACTGCTCAACCGTGCGCCTACACTGCACAGACTCGGTATTCAGGCATTTATGCCGGTACTGGTCGAGGGTCGTGCAATCAAGCTGCATCCGCTGGTTTGTACAGCGTTCAACGCAGACTTTGACGGTGACCAGATGGCAGTGCATCTTCCTCTGTCTGAGGAAGCACAGAACGAGGCAAGAACACTTATGCTTGCCGCAAAGAACCTGCTGAAGCCTTCAGACGGCCGTCCTGTTACAGTTCCTACTCAGGATATGGTACTCGGTTCTTATTATCTTACTATCGACAAGCCCGGCGAAAAGGGCGAGGGTAAAGTATTCCGTGACTTCAATGAGGCGATTATGGCTTACAATGAAGGGGATATTACAATCCACTCGGCTATCAAGGTTAGAGTTACCAAGGACGTAGGCGGAGATCACCCCGAAACAAAGATAATCGACGCTACTGTAGGACGTATTCTTTTCAACGAGCATATTCCTCAGGATTTGGGCTTCGTTGACAGAAACGACCCCGAAAAGAAGTTTGATCTCGAAATCGGATTCAAGGTAAGAAAGAAAGAGCTTGGAAAGATCATCGACAAGTGCCTTAAGGTTCACGGAACACCTATGACAGCACAGGTTCTTGATAAAATAAAGGCAATGGGTTACAAATACTCGACAAAGGCGGCAATCACAGTAGCTGTATGCGATGCTACAATACCGCCCGAGAAAAAGGATATTCTTGCAAATGCGGATGCACAGGTTCAGGAAATCAACGAGTATTTCAACAACGGTTTCATTTCGAATGCCGAAAGAAAATCAGCGGTGCTTTCAGTATGGAACCAGGCTACAACAGATGTTACAGTTGCACTGACAAAGGGCCTTGACGATTACAACCCCATCTATATGATGGCAGACTCAGGAGCCCGTGGTAGTACAAACCAGATAAGACAGCTTGCAGGTATGCGTGGACTTATCGCAAATACATCTGGTGAAACTATTGAAATCCCGATCAGAGCTAACTACCGTGAAGGTCTTAACATCCTCGAATACTTCATTTCTTCAAGAGGTGCGAGAAAGGGTCTTGCCGATACGGCGTTAAGAACAGCCGACTCGGGTTACCTTACAAGACGTCTTGTTGACGTATCACAGGAAGTTATCGTAAGAACAGATGACTGCGGTACTACAGACGGTATCGACATTTACGAGATTCGTGAAGGCAAGGAGCTTATCGAGTCACTTGAAGAACGTCTTACAGGCAGATACCTTGCCGAAGATTTCACCGATGACAACGGTGAAGTCCTCGTTTCAAAGGATAAACTGATAACGGAAGCTGATGCCAAGACGATAGTTGCATCAGGCGTAAAGACCGTTAAAATTCGTTCAGTTCTTACCTGTCACGCAGAACACGGCGTCTGCGCAAAGTGCTACGGTTCTTCACTTGCAAACGGCAAGAAGATTACAATCGGCGAAGCAGTTGGTATCATAGCCGCACAGTCTATCGGTGCTGTCTCTTATACACATCTCCGAGC
>ENA-OZXL01000107-OZXL01000107.1-human-gut-metagenome-genome-assembly--contig:-NODE-107-length-21120-cov-6.864562_pt1 | contig 21120 bp, 20 predicted proteins | sample MGYA00243540_ERZ654093 | MGnify/ENA primary metagenome ERZ654093 (study PRJEB26926, sample SAMN06165126) | human gut metagenome | biome: ENVO:00009003; feature: ENVO:2100002; material: ENVO:00002003... | reverse complement strand
GGGCTCGGAGATGTGTATAAGAGACAGTCACAATATTTATCCATAGGAGGAATGAGCCATGATAGAAATTATTTGTGGAGACAAGGGCAAGGGCAAGACAAAAGAGCTGTTAGACAAGGTAAATTCATCAATTAAGGGAAATGAAGGTTCCATAGTTTTTCTTGATAAGAGCCAGAAGCACATGTATGAGCTTAATAACCAGGTTCGACTAATCAATGTTATGGACTATCCTATTGACAATTGTGATGAATTTTTAGGATTTATATGCGGAATCATATCGCAGGATCATGATCTGGAGGAGATGTATTTAGACAGCTTCCTTACAATTGCATCACTTGATGATGAGGGGGATATCACCAAGGCAATCGAAAAGCTTGATATAATCAGCGAGAAGTTTAAGGTGAAGTTCATCTTAAGTGTTTCAAGGAATATTGACAAGTTGCCTGAATGTGCCAAGGCAAAGGTTATCATTTCTTTATAAATGATTAATTAGGGGGATGTGTATTTCACATCCCTTTTTTAAGGAGTAAAATTGTGTCCCAAAAGAATAAAAAAGTACTGAAATATCACACCGGCTTTAATCTGAATATCGGTTTTATAGTGTTTTTTGTAATAATAATCTATGTGATTTTTCACATATTTACATATTTCACCTCAAACCCGGTATCTGAATACGAGGTACAACAGGGTACTATAGCGACCAACAACATATATAAGGGCATGATAATCCGCGAGGAAAGTGTAGTGTATGCTGAGGAATCAGGAAACCTCAACTACTTTGTGTCAAACGGCTCAAAGGTTGCAACAAGTGATGTTGTCTACTCTGTTGATACAGACGGCTCCATTGCAACCCAGATTACCGGTGCTCAAAATGATGCTTCCGCCATCACTGACGAGGATGCCGGGAAGATTATCACTGACATAAACAGCTTTTCATCCGGCTACAACAGACGATACTTTTCAAAGGTTTATACCTTCAAAAACGATCTGTCTGCACAGCTGACACAGGTTCTCAGTCAAAATGCACTGACAAGCCTGGCAGATACTATAAGTACTGCTGAGGCTAACAACACCTTCTATACATATAAGCCGACAGCTCCCGGAATAGTCTATTACGGAATAGACGGCTATGAGGATGTCACTACAGACAGCTTCACTCTGGATCAGTACAACAACACTAATTATGAAGAGACTGATTTAACCAACAACAGCACCATCAATCAGCTGGATCCTGTTTATAAGCTGATTACAAGTGAGAACTGGAATATACTCATAAATGTTCCTGACAATGTTGCCAAGAGCCTGAATGACAAGTCAGTCATAAAAATCAGATTCTGCGATGATGACTATACAACCACGGTATCGTTCAGCCTTTTGAAGAAGGATGATGCTTTTTTCCTGAAACTGAATATGAAAAACTCGCTCATCCGCTATATAAATGAGCGTTTTACCAATATAGAGCTCGTGCTTGGAGCAGACACAGGGCTTAAAATACCTAATTCAGCTATAACCAAAAAGGAATTTTTCACTATTCCTAAGGATTATTTCACTGCAAGCGGCGATTCCGATGATTCGTCACTCATGATAAAGGATAAAAGCAGTGGCTCAGTTAATATAGTCAGTCCAACAATATTCAGCCAGAATGATGACTTTTATTTCGTAGATGATGAATATCTTAAGGACGGCGATATCATTGTAAAGCCTGATTCTTCGTCAACCTACAGGGTGGGAACAGATAAGGACAAGCTCACAGGGGTTTACAATATCAACAAAGGATACGCTGTGTTTAAGCAGATAAAGGTACTTGCATCAAACGATGACTACACAATTGTAGAAGCCAAAACGCCATATGGCATTTCGCTTTATGACCATATAGCCTTGGATGGCAAATCCGTGAAGGAAAACCAGACCATAACCAAATAATTATTGGTAATAAATATTGATAAAATATACAGAAGGGACAGATTTTATGTTAAAAGACAACTTACATCAGGTTCAGCAAAATATAAAGGCCGCATGTGACAGAGCTCACAGAAACTATAGTGATGTCACACTAATTGCAGTCAGCAAAACCAAACCTGTTGAGATGCTCAGTGAGATATACGATGAGGGCATCCGTGAGTTCGGCGAGAATAAGGTACAGGAAATGTGTGAAAAGATGGAGGTTATGCCAAAAGATATTCACTGGCACATGATTGGGCATCTTCAGACCAACAAGGTGAAGTATATAGTTGGAAAAACTTCACTTATTCACTCTGTAGATTCACTGCATCTGGCAAAGGAGATACAAAAGCAGGCCATAAAGCATGACTGTAGCTGCGACATACTGGTTGAGGTCAATATTGCAGGAGAGGCATCTAAGTTTGGCACATCACGAGATGAGGCTATCTCCTTAGTTGAAGAAATTGCTAAACTGGACCATATCCATATAAAAGGACTTATGACTATAGCACCATTTGTAGATGATCCTGAGGATAACAGACAATACTTTAGAGATATTAAGCAATTATCAGTTGACATAGCACAAAAAAACATAGATAATGTCAGTATGAATGTTCTGTCAATGGGTATGACAGGAGATTACACAGTAGCAATAGAAGAGGGCGCAACAATGGTACGTGTCGGTACCGGAATATTTGGAGAGCGCGACTACAGCAAGGCTAACTGATACTTTGCATATGCTATACACAAAATAAAAATAGAAAAGGAATATAGAAATGAGTTTCATAGATAAGATTCTTGACAAAATGAGTTTAAATTCTGAGGACGATGAGGAGTTCGATAACGAGGATTATTACCTCGATGATGAGGAAGAAGAAGAGCTTCCAAGAAATCCTTTCCGCAGAAAAAAAGAGGCTGCTGAAGAGGAACCGACCATAAAAAGCACAAGGCGTGATACAACACCAAAGGAGAAGCCTGTTAAGACTACATCCAAGATTACACCAATATCAAAATCATCCAGAAAGCAGGTATCATCAGACATGGAAGTTTGCGTAATAAAACCAAGTTCAATTGAAGACGAAATAGAAATAACAGACACATTACTTAACGGACGTACAGTCGTCATCAACATGGAGGGACTTAATGTCGATGTGGCACAGCGCATCATAGATTTCACATCAGGCTCAGCATATGCCCTGCACGGTAATCTGCAGAAGATATCCAACTTTATCTTCATCGCCACACCACACGGAGTAGATATCTCAGGAGATATCCAGAGTCTCATGGATTCATTTGATCTCCCGGGTTCATCTTATTAAGCGGAGTCTCTAATCAGCTATGAAGAAAAATAAAACAAAAAAACAAATGTGTACAGCAGCCATCATTGCATTGATTCTTGTAGCAATTGACCAGCTTACAAAGTATCTGGCTGTTATAAACCTAAAGCAATCGTCCACGGGTGTATTTGTTCTCATTCCGGGAGTTTTCGAGTTCAGATACCTGGAAAACCAGAGTGCTGCATTTGGTGTTGATCTGCTTTCAATAATACAGAATATCTTTCATTTTACATATTGGTCTGAGAATCCATTGGCATTTTTGCGTGCCAAAATGATTTTTTTCTCAGTGATTACCATTGCAGTTGTTATACTTTTGTGTGTATGGTATCGCAAAATACCTGTCTCAAAACGTTTTAGACTGCTGAATGTTGTTGTAATACTGTTTATTGCAGGTGCACTCGGCAATCTGATAGACCGTATTGTAAATAATTATGTGGTTGATTTCTTTTATTTTAGCCTGATTAATTTTCCGATATTCAATGTAGCTGATATATACGTCACTGTAGCGGCATTTATGTTTATCATACTCGGGCTGTTTTACTACAAGGAGGAGGATTTTTCCTTAATCTTCCCTGACAAAAAGCATGATGGAAAGCATGAAAATTAGTGCGGTATGCGCTTTTTAAAGTGTACAATGTAGTTTTAAATAGTTACTAAAATAAAAAAAGAGAAAGCTTCACTATGAATAGAGATACATTTGAAGTCCAGAGTGAACAGGAGGGAGAACGACTGGATAAATACCTAAGCAGCATTTATCCGGATATTTCTCGCTCCTTTTTTCAACGGATACTAAAAGAAAATCAAATACTGGTCAATGATAAGCCCCAAAAGGCAAATTACAGGCTAAAGACTGATGACATAGTAGATGTCACAATTCCTGATGCCGTACAGACACCTATTCTGCCACAGGACATTCCTCTTGACATACTCTACGAGGATGATGACGTACTGGTAGTCAACAAGCCAAAGGGCATGGTTGTACACCCCTCAGCAGGGCATTACAGCGATACTCTTGTAAATGCCATAATGTACCACTGCAAGGACTCTTTAAGTGGCATAAACGGCGAAATACGGCCCGGTATAGTGCATCGCATAGACATGGACACCACCGGTTCCCTTATTGTCTGCAAGAATGATGAAAGCCATATAAAGATATCAGAACAGATTAAGGACCATAGCTGCAACCGTATATACGTGGGTATTGTCTGTGGCAATGTAAAGAATGACGAGGGCACCATAGAGGGCGCCATAGGCAGGAATCCCAATGACCGCAAGAAAATGGCGATCAATGAGAAGAATGGCAAGCCGGCCGTCACACATTATAAGGTGCTTGAACGCTTTGGTGACTACACATATATGCAGTTTAAGCTTGAGACCGGCAGAACACACCAGATACGCGTGCATATGGCAAGTATTAATCATCCCTTGCTTGGAGATATGCTGTATTCCAGCTATTCCCCGACAAAAAACCGGTTTAAAGGCCTTGAAGGACAGTGCCTGCATGCTAAAACTATAGGGTTTGTTCATCCAAAAACCGGCGAATACATGGAATTTGATGCACCTTTACCAAAATACTTTGCCAATTTGCTTGAAGTGTTATATAATATAAATAACAAATAAATTGAATTATCACATAGTGATATAGTATTAATTATTTATATAAGGGGGTCTGAATTATGGGATCAAACGAAATTTACACAATAGGAAGAGAATTTGGAAGCCTCGGAAAACAGGTCGGACAAGATTTAGCTAAAAGACTTGGAATTAAATTTTATGATAAAGAGCTCTTACAGAAGGCAGCTAAGGAATCAGGACTTTGCGAGGAAATATTTGAGTCGCATGACGAAAAGCCTACAAACAGCTTTTTATATTCGCTGGTCATGGACACCTACACAGGTGGCTCTTATTCCACAGCACCGTTTCTTGATATGCCTCTGAATCACAAGGTATTTTTAGCACAGTTTGATGCTATTAAAAAGATTGCGGCAAATGAATCCTGTGTTATTGTAGGCCGCTGTGCAGATTATGCTTTAGCAGACGAGCCGCATTGTCTCAATATCTTCATACGTTCCGACATGGACGACAGAATTAAAAGAATCAGTGAAAGACTCAATGTCCCGGAGAACAAGGCTAAAGACATAATTAAGAAAAAAGATAAAGAGCGCTCAAGCTATTACAATTACTACACCAGTAAAAAATGGGGAGATGCAAGAAGCTATGATTTGTGCCTGAACACAAGCCAGATATCAGTTGAGGACTCAATCGAGCTTATACTTAAATACAGGGAATGCATGAGAAGTCACAATAAATAATTGTATTGTTGTATGGAAAGCTATGAATTTAAAGCCATCGGAACTGATGCAAATAGAGGTTTCGGTGGCTTATTCTTGTATTATTATAAAAGGTATCATCGATGCATGCTTCGATGATACCTTTTGACCCTTTAATCATAATATTGTTGTACGTATCGAAATTGCAGGTATTATGCAAAAAATAAGCAGATGTATGTTTTTATTGTAGTACCTTAGTACTTTTATAAGGTCATTTATTCGTTAAACTTGTGTTTAGCGAATAAATGTGTACCGCTAAAAAATTAGTACCGCTCCGCTTGCAGTACTCATGTAATTAAAACAGGAGGTACCTTATGAGTAAAATTTATCATATAAAACCCAAAAACCTGACAAAGCCACCCAAAGATCCTCTTTGGAAATATATTTTAGTAATTGCATTAGTAATAATTTTCCTTTTAATACGTGACCATAGAATAGATTTATCAGCCCTTTATGATTTCATTATTAGTACAAGAGGAATCTTGAATAGATAACACCTGTTTTGTATACATAAAAAAATTATCGTGTTATAATCTCAATAATAAAATTTAAAAAGATTTACACTTGGAGGAAAAATATGAACTATACAGAATGTATCGAAAATGCCAGACCACGTCTTGGAAAATACTGCAAGGCCTGTCCTGAATGCAACGGCCGCGCATGCAAAAACCAGATGCCCGGTCCCGGCTCAAAGGGCATAGGAGACACAGCCATACGCAACTACGACAAATGGAAACAAATCCGTGTAAACATGGATACTATTGCCGAAAATAAGCCTGTAGACACCTCTCTCTCACTCTTCGGCCGTACTTTTAAATATCCGGTATTTGCAGGTCCTGTCGGTGCGGTACAGCTACACTACGGAGACTGTCTGGATGATGTAAAATACAACGATATCCTCGTGTCAGCCTGTGCAAAGAACGGCATTGCAGCTTTCACAGGTGACGGAACTGACCCAAATGTCATGATTGCAGCCACCAAGGCTATCAAAAATGCTGATGGTGCAGGAATACCTACCGTAAAGCCATGGAACATTGAGACCATACGTGAGAAAATGAAGCTGGTACATGAATCAGGCGCATTTGCAGTAGCTATGGATATCGATGCAGCCGGTCTTCCATTCCTCAAAAATCTTGATCCTCCAGCCGGAAGCAAGACAGTTTCAGAGCTTTGCGATATCATACAGATGGCCGGAATCCCATTTATTGTAAAGGGAATTATGACCGTAAAGGGTGCGCTTAAAGCAAAAGAGGCAGGCGCAAGCGCTATTATTGTATCAAATCACGGTGGACGTGTGCTGGATCAGTGTCCTGCCACTGCTGAGGTGCTTGAAAGCATCGTAAAGGCTCTTGAAGGCTCAGGCATTAAGGTTCTTGTAGATGGTGGCATCCGAAGCGGCACAGACGTCTTTAAAGCCCTTGCACTGGGTGCAGACGGAGTTCTTATCGCAAGACCGTTTGTAACGGCTGTATACGGCGGTAAGGCCGATGGTGTACGTGCATACATAGACAAAATCGGTACAGAGCTTGAAGACACCATGAAGATGTGTGGTGTATCTTCGCTTGATGACATCACAAGGGACTGTGTGATGACCTTCTAGTTTAAAAACGTGCTTCATGACTTTTTGTTTTTATATAAATTCTTCATACAAAAGCACCATAACCGGCATCGTCACTACAGCACAAAGCGTTGTCACTACATTTATTGCGCTGGCATACCTTGAATCATTGCCATACACCTGACACATCTGTGTGACAGTCGATGCCGAAGGCGTAATAACCGCTAAGAAAACAATAAGCATAATCTTTGGCGCATCTGCAGAAAGATATGCCATATGGCTGATTTTAATAAGAATAAGTGATATCAACGGAACCAGAAGCATCCTGAGAAAGGTAACAAAATACACCCTTCTGTTGGCAAAAACCTTCTTCAAATCCATCCCTGCAAAAAGCATGCCTGTCACAATCATGCTTGCAGGGCCTATCATACTGCCGACAGAACCGATTGTGTCATTGATAATCTGCGGCAGATGAATCCTTGTAAAGAAAAGCACCACACCTATTACAATGGAAATCATATTGATATTAAGGACAATCTTTCGCCAGTCATAGGAGCTTTCACGGCTTATAATCTTTTTGCAGTGAGTCCACAAAAATACCAGCTGCACACTCATGAAAGCACAGCCGTAGAGCACCCACTCCTGCCCCAGTATAAATGTCACAATCGGAACAATCAGATTGCCTGAATTTGAATAATAAACTGATGCGACCTCCACCTCATTCATATGGAAAAGCCTGCCCATAGCAGAAATGATAAACAGCAAAACTAACTGCAAAATCACCGATGCCGCAAATGCAATCAAAAGACCTCTCACTGTTTTTGAAGTGTAATCCACCTGAAAGGCATTGATAATAACACACGGTATAATCAGATACAGCACAATCTTTGATAAAACCTTGCTGTCCTCATCCTTCACAATACCTGCTTTCACGATAATAAAACCCATTAAAATCATGATAAAAAGCTCTATTATCTGTTCCATTAAAAGTATACTGATATGCATAAAAATCATCTCCTGCTCTAAATATCTATGTCTTAAAAGGCATGCATATCTAATTCATAATTTATAAATCTATAATCTCGTAGTCCACTTTGAACAATCCCACACATCCGTCGCAAGCCCATCATAGAAATCCGGCTCATGGCATACCATCAGTATGCTGCCCTTATATTCCTTCAAGGCACGCTTAAGTTCATCCTTAGCATCCACATCCAGATGGTTGGTAGGCTCATCCAGAAGCAGAATATTTGTCTCTCTGTTTATCAGCTTGCACATGCGTACCTTTGCCTGCTCACCACCGCTTAACACACGCACCTGGCTTTCAATATGCTTCGTGGTCAGACCACACTTGGCAAGCGCGCTTCGCACCTCGTACTGCGAAAATGCAGGAAACTCGTTCCATATCTCCTCAATACATGTGGTTGTAACCGACTGATCCATCTCCTGCTCAAAGTACCCAATTTCCAGATAATCTCCAAGTGTAACACTTCCTGAAAGCGGCTTTATCAGACCAAGAATACTCTTAAGCAGGGTGGTCTTTCCGATGCCGTTTGCACCGGTAAGAACAATCTTTTGTCCTCTTTCCATCTCAAGGTCGAGAGCAGATGAAAGCGGATCATCATAGCCAATGACCAAGCCATTTGTCTGAAAAATATAACGCCCCGGAGTACGCGCAATCTTGAAATTAAACTCCGGCTTTGGCTTTTCAGCAGCAAGCTCAATAACATCCATCTTGTCAAGTTTCTTCTGACGTGACATCGCCATATTCCTTGTAGCGACACGCGCCTTATTTCTCGCCACAAAATCCTTCAGCTCTTTAATCTCCTGCTGCTGTTTATTGTACGCAGCCTCAAGCTGGGCTCTCTTCATCTCATAGACTTCCATAAACTTGTCATAATCCCCGACATATCTGTCGAGCTTCTTATTGTCCATGTGATAGATGAGATTTACCACGCTGTTCAGAAACGGTATGTCATGCGAAATAAGAATAAACGCATTCTCATAATCGTTCAGATATCTCTTAAGCCACTCAATATGCTCCACATCCAGATAGTTGGTAGGCTCATCCAAAAGCAAAATATCCGGCTTCTCCAAGAGGAGCTTTCCCATCAGCACCTTGGTTCTCTGACCACCGCTTAAATCGGTCACATCCTTATCCAGTCCCAGGTCTAAAAGCCCAAGAGCCCTTGCAACCTCCTCAACCTTTGCATCGATCATATAGAAATCATGCATGGTAAGCATGTCCTGAATCGTGCCGGCTTCCTCCATCAGCTTATTCATCTCATCCTCGTCCACATCGCCAAGACGCGCATATATGTCGTTCATCTCATTTTCCATATCATAAAGGAAATCAAATGCAGATGAAAGAACTGAGCCGATAGTCATACCCTTTTCAAGCGCTGTGTGCTGGTCTAGATAACCCACACGCACCTTCTTTGCCCACTCTATTTTGCCCTCATCAGGCATAAGCCTGCCTGTGATAATATTCATAAAAGTCGATTTTCCCTCACCGTTTGCACCGACAAGCCCTATGTGCTCGCCCTTCAACAGTCTGAAGGAAACATCCTCAAAAATAGCACGGTCGCCAAAACCATGGCTTAGGTGCTCTACGTTTAAAATACTCATGTATACCTCTCTTCAAGATTTTATTTGTACAATATGGCACTTTCTTCAAGATTTAGTCTGTACGCCCATATTGTTTTGCCAGTCTGTTAAGCTCATCATGAACCTCTTTCACCAGATTCTCCGGGCCTATTATCTTAAAATTATCCCCCATTGCCATAATCCAATGAATAAAAAGCTTGTTATCAGCTACCTTCACAAAAACTCGCGAATGAGCTTCATCCTTCTTTAAGATTGTCACATCGGTTCCAAACCTGTCAATCAGGACACCTATAGCGCTGTTTTTGCACAGTATCTCAGCCTTAATCTCTTCTCCATTGTACATACCAAACTTCGATTTGCCATAAGAAGCAATATCGAGTTTTTTGAGCTTCTCCCTGCCCTCACGGACTTTATTTTCAATCAGAATATTCTTCATCTTGTCTACACGGTAATGATGAATATCCTTTACCTGTATATCATGGTCATATCCAATCAGATAGTAATTTCCATCATTCCACAGCAGTCCCCATGGACTGACATGATATCTGGCGCCGTCATGCTTCACCTCAAGCTCTTTTTTCGTATTCCACCGGCAATATTGAAAAGAAAGGCTTGAATTATTTGCAATTGCATTGTGTATGGCATCGACATTTTTCATGATGTCGCTGTTCATGGTTTTCACTCTTCCGGCAACATATACCTGACGCTGCAGAGTGGCAGCCTCCTGTCTGCTTGTAAGACTCTCCAGCTTCTTAATAAGCTCATTGGATTTCTCCTCAGTGATGAACTTGGCAGCCGCGACAGAATCCACTAAAAGCTTAAGCTCCGCCAGCTCAAATGCCCTGCCTATCACCTTATAATGGACAGTCCTGCCATACTGCGTCTTTTGGGTTTTGATACCAAAATCATTTAGCTGTGCTATATCATCATACAGACTTTTTCTCGCGGCCGTGACATCGTATGCATGCAGCTTGTTTAAAATCTCATCAAGCGTAATATCATGGTTAGCATCAGTATTATTCAAAAGAATTTTCGCCAGATACAAAAGCTTTAGCTTTTGATTGCTCCTGGGTTCCTTAGATTGCTTCCCGGCAGTCAGCTCATTGTTTTCCGTTTCACTCATATACACTTATCTCCCCATCAATTTGTATTGTAACTATTCAGAAACACACGCACATTCGCAAAACCGCACGATACTCGTCACTTGATTATTGCAGCAAGTTTTTCGCCACACATCACACCGAGTATACATCCTAAACAGCTCAACAACACATATCCGCACCCAAGCAGGCAGTGATTATGTTCAAACAGATTATAGGATTCCAGCGAAAATGTAGAAAACTACGTTGGTGATTAAAGTCAAAAAAGGAAACTCAGTTTTTAAAGGTATAAGGCTGATGGCATATCTGACCATTGCACCTACGGCGCCGCCCAAGGCTACAAATAAAAAATTCATGGTGATTATCTCCTATATGTAAAATACGCGATTCTCTTTTCTCGGAATCACGTCAGGATAATCTCCATCAACATATCCAAGAGCACAATGTCCGATTCCCTCATACTCATCCTCAATACCGAGTGATTTGAGAAGCTTCTTGCCCCAGTCAGACTCAAACTCTTCCTTCGCGCGGTGAATCCAGCAGCTTCCAATACCAAGATCATGTGCTGCAAGCATGAGATTACCCATCACAAGACTGCCATCATAGACATGTGTAGGCCAGTCCTTCTTTCCAAGAACGATAAGAATAACCGGCGCACCATAAAATGGATCAGTATTACTTCCCATTATGTCGGCATTTCTCTTAGCGATTTCATCCCTTATTTCCTTGTTTGTCACCTGAATAATAATGGTGTTCTGTGCACCTCTGCCGTTTGCCGCAAAGGTTCCGGCCTCAATTATCCGGTCAAGGATGTCCTGCGGAATCATGTCCGGTTTGAATTTGCGAATACTTCTTCTGGTTTTCATTTCTTCTAATACTTTGCTCATGATTTTGGTCCTCCATGTAATTCAAATGATATTTACAATAAGTCTTTTAGCTTTGCCATCTCATCCTCAGACAACGTAACACCCTTTCCCATTTTCTCGTGTTCCGGTGCCCAGTCTCTGATATCATACTTTGGTTCTCCACCATTCCATGAAATCTTGTTAAGTTCCTTTGTCCATCCTTTGGCACTTTCTGAGAGTGTGCCTATGTGCTCTACTATTTCATATTTAAAATCTGCCATACTATAAATCCTTTCTGTTAGAATTGGAAATATTATATTTGTTCATCTTTAGTTATTAGATGAAATTTCCACTCAGTGAGTGGAAAATCTTTTATTTCGCAATCTCATATAATATTCATCAATGAAATAAGTATACTGCTTCCAGATTGTCGACGCAGTGTGTCGATAATCTAATAACTGTGAAAACTTGACTTCGTATTCTTATATATTACTTTAATAAATCAAAATCGTCTAGTTTGATTTTTGATAAACCAAAACACTGACATAATATTATTTGTTGTCTTGGTTTTATATAGCGTCACGTAAATTATTCAGTTACTAAAATAGTGAAATTTATTGAAAAAAATAATCTATATTACTCAACTATTTACTAAATACTTGTTTAACGTAATCTACAACAGTAGAAATTATTCTATATTACTTAACTCAAAACTGACTAGACCGGAACTTGAAATCTACAACAGTAGAAATTATTCTATATTACTTAACCCCAAATTTGTGTATTTGCACAATTTTTTTGGGGCCAAGCAACTTTATTTTTATTATTTTATATAACATTTGCACAATATATGTTAAGTAATATAGATTATTATAAAATTAAGGTCCAGGTTTGCATTACGTTATGATGAAAAAATCATTTTCTTCATTTTGGGCATAACCATATCTTAGAACTTCACAGCTTGATGACATTTTGAAAATATATACACTATCTGATTGTGAAAATCGTTTTTCAAATGTGTTCGTCAAATCGTTAACTATATTATCAACAATTCTTTTACTGTTGTCAATCTCAAATACCGGAACATCTCCCGCCCTATCCTTCATAAAAAATCTATAGTATTTCTGAATATACATCTATCGCCATTAGTATATTTTTCCGTGTTGAATATGTCCCATTGTCTATTTTTTCATGTGCCTTGGTTCCATCAAGCTGAGCTTTTGACTGATACATAATTGTGTCCTCGCTTCCATATAATTTATGGAAATATATGGAAGCCGGACAAAAAATGAAATCATTTAAATTTGAAATAATTATCAAATCATCCATTATAAATACTTTTTATTTTGAATAAAGTCAAACCAGTCCTTATTGGAAATTTTAAGTTTATCTCTTGAAAACTTACCGTCTTCTTTCCAATTCTCTGTTATTTGTTTGATTTCATACAAGCCTTTTAGAGCTATACAATATGCACCATTAGCATCTGCGTCTTTAGGTAACGCATCTCCTGCTTTAGCTGAATCATAAAATATATTATTTTCATTGAGCACCGGAGAAATCAAACGGTCATAATCTCTGTCTTCTAATTCACTTAAACTGTTTCTCATTTGTACAGTCAATTTAAAAATCTCAAATATGTGTTGTACGATTTCATAATCAATAATATCCTGCCTCAGATCATGACCATCTCTCCAATTTATATCTGTCATTTCGAGTGTTTTTTCCATATCTTTTGTTATATCAATTGTATCCGATTCATTTGAGAACCTGCCATTGACAAATCTTCTTTTTATCCTAACTCCGTACGTATATACACTCCAGCTTGACTTTGACATAACAGTATTTTGCGTAATAAAGTTATTATAATCAAATGTAAAACAAAACAGATTTTTTTCTGAATCATATCTGATACTGTCAAATTTTTTTATAAATTCTCTCTTCGCATCAACTGTTAAATCTTTAAATTTGAATATATTTACAAATCCGGTTGTAGGATCTATTTTTGATGTATAGGCAGCAGGTACGTAAAATATACAGCCACACTGATGACCGACATTTTTAAGTTTTTCAGGAATATATGTAAGCTGATATCCCTTTAGAAGACCACCGTTTTCCGTTATGGATATATCTTTAAATACAAGATAGTTAAGTTTGTTGATAAGCATTGTCTCAAACTTCTGGTAAACCTGTCGCTCAACCTTGAAACGACCTTTTTTAAATCCGTAGCTTAAATCCTCCATTGCAATTATGGCATTATATTTAATAACCATTTTTGAAATTTCATGAATTACAAGAGATAAATAGCCTTCTTTAATTTCTTTTATTTTGCCGATTTCTTTCCATTCTTTTCGTGCGATTTGTCGCGCCCCCTCCTGCTGCTTGAGCTTAATCTGATAATCATATCCATTAACAATGTTAAACGATTTTTGTTCAACAATATTTCCACAAATATCAATTACTGAAACATATATCAGGTTTCTTTCACCACGATCAATGCCTATTACATGCAAATCCTTTTCTTTAGCAATATATTGTAATATTCTGTCATTAATAAAGCTTGTCTTATTGGCTTTAAAATTGATTGTAATAGGCATATGAAGAAAATATTTATCATATGTATATCTATAATCTTTTACTATGTTTGTAGCAGCCTCATGATGACCTACTACATTCTTAAGCTTAGCTGCTTCATCCGAAAGTTCTTTATCACTTTTATCATTGAAATATTTATAAAGCTCCTGATATATATTTTCCGGTATGGTTTTTCTGACTATCCGGATATTTCCAAATTGATCTTTTTCCTCCGCTTCATACGTTCTATTAACAAGAATAGAGCCTTTTTTATGAATTATAGGATTCTTTATGCTTGATTTTCTAAAGAAGATTTCCGCTTTACCGTTTAATTTCAGCACAATATCCTTTAAATTTTCTTCACTAAACAAGTTCTTCAAATACATAGTATGAAGATTATCATTTCCGGTGCTTTTCTTTGAAAAATCCTTGTTATATATTTGGAATAAATATAGCTGTCCCTTTTCCTGTAACAATTCAATATCCTTTTCGCTGATATATGTCCAGTCGATTTTATAGCCTTGCAATTCGACTTCTCTGTAAAATCCACTGATATCTTCATATGTGGAGGTGTCAGAAAATTCAAAGCCAAAATTCTTCCATTCTGGATGTATTGCTATACAGTTCTTAAAATAATCAATCAAATCATGACAAAACGTTATATCAAAATCCTTAGAAGATTTAAGATGCTTATTTTGTTTATAGCCTTCCAATATATAGGCAGACGGCTTATATGTTTCCACTCCCTTTTTTGAAGAGAGGAATACCCAGGGGATCATTTTATTTGGTCCTGGCAGAAGATTATAAATCATCTTCTTATAATCCCCTTTATTTTCTGATGTATTACCTTCAATTATCTTTTTGTCAGGCTTATTTTTTGCACTAAATATTCCTAAATAGTACAAATTATCACGCATGAGGATAATTGCATTATTACTATATTCTTTACTTTTACTCCATCCATCCGCTAGTGTAGGAATACCAAAATTCAATTTAATTTTTTTTGTACTATATGGCTTCTGCGTTACATAATTACGCACAAGATTATACAATGAAATTACCGGATATATTTCGTCATATATCTCTTCTAACTCCGCATAAAAATTATTATCTTTATCTACCAGCTCCTCTGTCATGAAAACCGAACACCAATGAAAAGCATTCATTATTATATCGAGAACATTTTTTAATTCAGATGCTTTCAATTCACTTTCCACCAGATGAATTTCAGGATTATACTTAAGCTCCTGTGCTTCAAAATTATTCAAAATATGTGATATTTCATGTATATATATCTCTGCTTTAATATTATCATCCGGACATAATTTATAATTGCTAACAAGCTCATTGATTTCAGTAATGCTTTTTTGCAGATCATTCTTTACCGCTTTTTTTACCTTGTCAGCTTTAGATTTACCATTTCCGGGTAATATATTGTTGTAATGAATTTCTAATGCAGTATTTATTGTTTCCCAATCTCTATATGTCTTTTGTGAAACTGATTCATAGAATTTACTAACAATATAAATCTTATCAAGATTGTAGCCGTTATAGTTGTCTCCAATCTTACGCAATCTTTCAACGATATGTTTTGAACTAATATTGTCCAAAAATCCATTCACTGATTGATAAACCTCTTCATCTGATTCAAATTTATACGGCACCTCATAAGAAGTATCTGCTATGCACAGTATCTGTTTATGAAGCTTTCGCAGCTTATAGAGATTTTTGTTTTCTTTATTTTTCTGGCAATATAAATTCATAAATGAATTTACTTTACCGCATATATCATTATAAAAAGATATACCTTCCTGTGTAATAAATTTCCCATATTTTTCATAAGAATAAATTTCCTCCAGAGACATTTCCTTTAATGAATCCTTCATATCTCCGGATATTTTATTTATATCATCATTTGAAAGATTTTTTACAATTCTCCTATACACCAATGCATTACTAAAAAATATCTCTGCATTATCATTAACTATTCTATGACAAGAAGATGAAGATATATCATCAGCCGAAAAACAATTAGCCCTGTTTTTAAAATAGTCCTTGAATGACGTTGCAAATCTGGAAAATAATTTAATTACCTGTGTTTTTTCTTCCTTTTCTGATGCAGAATAATTATTGTTATGAATAACAAATTCAGGAAGAATATCTGAGATTAATTTTGCACTGAACATATTTTTAAATCTATCATCATCTGCAAATTTTTTATAGATTGCCTTACGTTTTTCAGCCTGTTCTTTTATAAGAGTGTCTTTATTATCTCCATGTTTTAACTGAATTTCCATTTTCTCAAATAAAGAAGTCCAGTCAATATCATCAATTGACGATAAAGTTTCTGAAATGAAACCTCTGTAATAATCATCCATGATATCTTTAAGTATCTGACGATTTTCTCCTCTTAGCTCATCTTCTTTAATTATTCCGTTTTTAACAATAAATTGCTGTGTTGTTTCGGTTGGAATGAGAGCATTCCTAAGAGTCTTCTGCAAAGAAGAAATTCCGATAAAATTCTGAAAGTTATCTGTTCCGTTATTCATATTCCTCTCCTTTTTATAAAGATATGTAATGTGTAACTAGCGCCCTTGTAAAAAAATAACGTTTTTTAACGTTACTTCTTTAATACCTGATATCTTTAATCTACCAACTGAAATAAGTAGAAATTACTTGTAATTCAAATATACTATTTTCCTAATGGCGATGTCAAATATTTTGCTTAAAGAAGTAACAATAGGTCTTTTTTTGCTTCTTTCTTATGATGGCCCTAGCTTATCACATTACGAGTCCCAAAGTCTGCCCTCGTAGCTCGAATTTTTGTTCGAAGGTTACTGTTCAGTCCTTAGCCAGAAGCCCTCTCTCGTAACCATATTTTATTTATAAAAACATCTATAATCCTTAAACAAAAAATCGCTCAACCTCACGGTCTGAGCGATTTTTCTATTCGGGAATTGGTTTAGTTCCCCATCTTTATATAAGCTCTACTCAAGCTTGAATTTGCCAACTTCCGTTGCCAGATCTTCTGCGATGCCATTGTTGTCGGAAGCCTCGCTTTGGATATCATTGACGTTACCGGTAAGCTGTACGGAAGACTCGGAAACTCCCGCAATGCCCTTGGCACTCTCTTCCACGGCAATGTTGACCGCAGAGATGGATTCACGGATGCCATCCATCGTGCTGCGAAGTTCTTCCGCAGTCTGCGCGAACTGCTCCATCATTGCACGCATTGCATTCGCATCGGTCGCATAATTTTCACTCGTTGCAACAAGACCTCCGAAGCCTTCCTCTGTAGAATTGCGGACAAATTCGATCATCTGCTGCGATCCCTCTGCCAGTTCATCCACTGCCTGAATGACCTCTGCACTCACCTGGCGGATTTTTGCTGCGGCATCCGCAGAATTACCTGCCAGCTTTCCGATCTCATCCGCAACCACCGCAAAGCCGCGTCCTGCTTCCCCTGCGCGTGCCGCTTCAATACTTGCATTCAGCGCAAGAAGATTGGTCTGTTCCGTAATCTCGATAATGTTGGAAGTCAAAATCTCGATCTGTTCCACCGATTTGGACTTTGCAATCTTCTCATTTAAAGAAGCCGCCATCTTCTCGGTCTCAATGTTTGCTTTCTTCTCTCCCTCCGCTGCTGCATCATTCGCCCCGGAAGCACGGCTCTCCATCTCCTGAGAAGAGACTTTTCCGGCATCCGCATTGCCTGCAATACGCTCTACCGATGAATAGATTTCGTCAATTGCCTCCGTAATCTGATTGAGTGAAGAAGTCGTTTCCTCCATCGCCGCACTCATCTCCTGCATCGTTGCCGACACATCGGTAATGCTTTCATCCGCAGAGCTCAGATGATCCACCATTTTGCGGGAAGAAGACATAAGCCGCATGGATCCGGACGAAATTCCGATCATAATCTTGCGGATATACGCTAACAACTCATTCACATTACCCGCAATCAGTTCCAGCTCATCCCCGCTTCTGACATCCAGTTTCTGTGTCAGGTCACCCTCATTATGTACCAGATCATAAATCTTCGCATTTACCTGCATCAGTCCCTTTGTAATCCTGCTAACGATAATCGTCAGAATCAGGATTGCCAGAATCAGACAGATGCCTCCGATCTGTAACGTCTGGACAACTGCCTTCTGTAATTCTGCTGCAATCGATGACGCATCATAATCGCATCCAAGTATTGCAACAACCTTGCCTGCATTGTCCTCAATAGGCTTGTATACCGTAATCAGATCTCCGTCTTCTGTATGGTCGATGTAATCCTGAATGTATTCCTTTCCACCGAACACCGGCTCCAGTTCCGCGTATGAATCCGCAAATTCATCACCGACTTTTGCCGCATCCTCGTCCGAATCCACACCATAATACACTTTCTTTCCGTCCGTATACAATGTGTATAAAAAAGCAATTCCGCATGCTTTTTGCTTTTTTCTGAGATCTCCTTGCAGATTCTGATAGACCTGCGTACCTTCCGATCCTACCGTCACTTTGTATACCAGATTGGCATCCAGCGAATCCGCAACGATCGTTGCCGCCATGTCTGCTTCCTCAACGCCCATCCTCACCATGCTTTTCTCAAAACGCGTGTAGGAATTGTATCCCATCAAACCACAGACGAGTACAACGATTATGATTGACGGAATCAGGATCTTCGCGCGGATTGTGAGTCTCCTTGTACGAATTTTGCCTTTGTTCATTTCAACACTTCTCCTTATGTCTACATTGTATGGCACAAGTATAACACATTATCGAACGATGGACAACGGGCATATTCGTCAATTATTATCGAATAGGAACCGTGACGGAATCCTTTGCCTTTTTCCATACGATCACTGAATAGTAACTGTTCGAAGCTTTGTTTTTTCACAGATTTATAGTATAATACCTACCATGAAATTACAAAAATTATACAGCAAGGTCCGTCAGGCTCTTGACGACTACAATATGATAACTGAAAATGACAAAATCGCCATCGGTGTCTCAGGCGGAAAGGATTCTCTTACGTTGCTCTATGCGCTTTCCGGCATCAGAAGCTTCTATCCTGTGCCCTTTGAGCTAGTAGCAATAGCGGTTGACCTGGGATATGAGGATTTTGATTTGTCTCCGGTGAAGGCGCTATGCGATGAGCTCTCTGTTGAGTTTTATGTGGTGAAAACTGATATTGGAAGAATATCTCTTGAGAAATCTAAGAATCAGGCTAGTCCCTGCTCATGGTGTGCAAAGCTTAGAAAGGGTGCTTTGAATGATTTTGCGCTGTCTATCGGCTGCAACAAAATCGCATATGCACACCATATGGATGATATTATAGAGACTATGTTTCTTTCCCTGCTATATGAGGGACAGTTTTATTCTTTCGCGCCTGTTACACAGCTGGACGGCAGTGGGCTTGCCATCATCCGTCCGCTTATGTATGTCGGCGAGTCAGATGTGAAGGGCTTTAAAAATAAATACAATCTGCCGGTGCGCAAGAATCCATGCCCTTACGACGGCCACACTAGACGGGAATATGTAAAGCAGCTTGTCAGACAGCTCAATTTGGAAAATCCGGGTGTCAAGAAGAGACTCTTTTCTGCTATTCAAAACGGCAATATTGATGATTGGGTAAAATGCTCTAAGCCTTCCGATGCTTCATAGAGCGCTTTTTCTCATACATCCTTGAATCAGCCTCACGGATTATCTCATTAATATCCTTTGTGCTGTTATCGTTTTGCACAGCATATCCCATGGCTGCTGTGATAGGCACTATATTATTTCCATCAGTGATACATCCGAGATTATCCATCATTTTTTTACTTGCATTCATGAATACGGTCTCGATATCCGGTTTTGTCGAGATAAATACGAATTCATCAATTTACCTTTTTCAGATTGTTTACATCATAAATCGCAATCAGCATGTATGGGTTTTCATCATCTTCAAGCTCCTTGACCTTTTCCATATATGAGGTACGATTGAGTAAATCAGTTAATCCGTCATGATAAGCAAGCCTGCTAAGCAACTCATTTTTGATATTGCGCTGATAAGAGGCGAGGAACTTTTTCATAATCTGGACTATTTCCATGAAAAAGAATATCAATATTCCGAGTCTGATAAAATAGCTGGTTTCACGTCCCGTACCCCGCCACAAAACTATGATATCTGTCAAAGCCATAAGACTTAAAACAATACAGCCTATATTGTGATATATGTCCTCTTTTGGTGCCTTTGATTACTCACCGGAGCTACTGCACTTATTATCACCATTAAAGTAGCAAAAATCAGGATAAAATATATAACTACAGGAAGCCTGTTTATTATAATATCTTTTTTTAATGATTTTTCCATAAATAATCCTTTCATAGTTACAGCTTTTACAGCTTGTCCGAATCCAGTACAATTGTAAATGGACCGTCATTCTCAAGCTCTATCTTCATATCAGCTCCAAACACCCCTCTTTGTACTCCGGGAACTGCCTTATCACACTCGCTGATGCAGTACTCGTAAAGCTCGCTTGCCATGTCCGGACTTCCTGCTTCCACAAATGACGGCCGATTGCCTTTCTTACAATTTGCATAAAGCGTAAACTGCGATATAAGCAAAATCTTTCCGTCTACATCATTTATCGAAAAATTTGTCTTGTCATTCTCGTCGGCAAAAATTCTCATGTTTATAAGCTTTTTGATCATTTTATCAGCAATCTCTTTAGTGTCTGTCTCTGCTATGCCTATCAAAACGCACAGTCCCTTTTCTATGCTGCCGGTTATATTTCCATCTATAGTGCACCTGTCTCTTATACACATCTCCGAGCCCACGAGACTCGACGTCATCTCGTA
>ENA-OZXL01000010-OZXL01000010.1-human-gut-metagenome-genome-assembly--contig:-NODE-10-length-51153-cov-8.384947_pt1 | contig 51153 bp, 39 predicted proteins | sample MGYA00243540_ERZ654093 | MGnify/ENA primary metagenome ERZ654093 (study PRJEB26926, sample SAMN06165126) | human gut metagenome | biome: ENVO:00009003; feature: ENVO:2100002; material: ENVO:00002003... | reverse complement strand
ACGGAAAATTGTTTATAAAAGAAAATATCATTTATATTCTTTTGATGATGGCAAAAGATTTGAACCTGATTACATTTTAATACTCGGCAACAAATCAACAGTGGTTGAACAACAGCAGATTTTTATCGAACCCAAAGGTCAGCACTTAATAGACAACGATATCTGGAAAGAACATTTCCTTTTACAATTAGAAGATGACTCAAAATGTATAGCTTATCCAGATTATGACAATTATTCCGTCAAGGGATTACCATTTTACACTCACAATGTAAAAGAACAACGATTCAAAGAATATTTTGAAAAGCTTTATAAACACAACTAATTTCAAAAAACTGCAAGCATTTTGCAAGCACAAAAAACGGGAAGCCTTGATTTATAAGGCTTCCCGCTATTTTTACTGTTCCGGAGCACACCACATTATCCTCAAAGGGCAAAATCCAGTATCCTCACTATCCTCACATCCCACTGCAAAGCCACACAGCAAACTCCTCCGGCACTGCAGCGCAATTCCACAGCACATTCCGCAGTGGTAATCCTGACAACCCAACTTCTATCGCGTCCCATATAACAGTATCATCTTACACAGCAGCACTATCGCAATGTCACTTTCGCAGCATCATCCAAAGCATCCCTCACACCCTGCAACACCATGAAATATCAACGTTTCGCAGTGTTACCCATGCCCTTGTATTTTCGCAGCAAACTCACGCAGTGATGTTTCGTCTACTTCTATTATATACAGAAAGCTGTAAAATTCAACGTGGATTTTTACAGCTTTTGCCGATATCACGTTGCTTATTTACGCCTCATTTTATCTGAGTCAGAATCCTGTGTGACCGAGGCAGAAATGACAAAAAAGAACAGCAACAGAGCTACGCTGCGGTATTACTCTCTGTTGCTGATAGGATAATCATTTTTGCCTTTTACAGGATAATGTGGTGTGCCCTGTGATATTTACATTATTCAAACTCTAGTCACGATACTTTATATTGGCTCTATATCGTGCTTTCGAGTCTAAATCTTGTGGTAGAATTCCACTCATTCTACGTAATTTTATTTTTTCTAAAAGTTTTTGCAACCAAATTGCAACCACATAAAGTTAATCTTTGAAGCATTTCTTATTAATCTCTTTGCAAATCTCGTCGCAAAGAGATTGAATAGTCGCGCAAACCCTTGCCCCCTTCTTACGCACTTGCTCATCGTTATTTTCATCGATTTTATTATCAATAATTATTTCTATGCTTTCTGTTGCTTTTTCAAAAAACATTTTGTAAAGCTTAACCGAATCTAGTTCCATCTTTTTTTCATCTATAACAAGTCTTCCTTCATCATTTTTAGGCATAGAATATTCGAGATAATACTTTCCTTTTTCATAACCCAAATTATATGTTTTTTTCATATCGTTTTACCCTTTGCTGTATAGTATAAATGCCTCCATCAATATTATCTGCCACAATCTTAAGAATACTGTATTCATCATCTTCATATTCAAGTGCTCCAGATTGTATCATAACTTCTTTCTCCTTACTAAGAAAAATAACATTATCTACATCTAAATTAACAATAAATTGAGGATTATGCGTAACCATTATTATTTGACGTCTTTTAGCCATGTTTCTAAATTGTTCTAACACATCTTCTTTAATTGCTTTTTGTGATATATGATCTTCCGGCTGATCAATAATGTATATCCCCTTATTTTTCTCTTCACCACTTAATAGTTTAAAATATATTCGCGAGTTAAATCCCGCCGATAAATCCGTGTATACATCTTTCCCATTCTCAGTTATTGCCTTTATCGGCTTAAAATCAGCATCAAGTCTTGTTTTAATCTTAAACTTTAAGGCTTCCAGTGGATCATCTATTTCTGTAGGATAGCGAGAAATCATTTTTCGTAGATCTTCTCTCGTAATCTCCTCAACTTGAATTCTATTTCCCTTTTTTAAAGAACCTTTTAGAATTTCTTCAAAATAAGCATTATCAATCTTTTCTATAGCTATTTTAGAAACAAACAAAAAGGCATCTACCGGATTAACTTCTGGTTCAACCTCTGTTTCTTCTATAAGACATTCATAAGGCGTAAGAGAATTCCGCGTTTTTATAAGATTCGCGATATTCTCAGCCAGTATTTTCTTTTCTTCCGAAAAAGCATTATGTCTATTTTGTTGATCCGTTTGCCGTTCGCTATATTTGCGTTTAAAAGTCTTTAATGCCGTATTAAAAGCATTAATCTTTGTTCTTTCTAATTTTGCCTTTTCATATTTATTGCTATATTTTTGAAGTAGCATTTCCAAAAACTCTACTTCACTTTCCAAATGGTTTCTATCTTTTTCATCTAACTCAGAATTAGCAATAAGACCTTTTTTCATACTTGAAATAACAGACTTAAACTCTTCTACAAGTTTTTGTAGTTTTGATATATCTTGCGTTTCCAGCTCAATTCCCAACACCAATTCATTTTCAATTTTCTCTTCATCAAGTAACTCAAGCGGTAACAATTGATTAATCTTATCATCATAATCAAATTTATACTCTAAACGCTTATAAAAACTTTCCAGTTCTTGTTCTACTATTCTTCTATATCCCTGCGCATCAATCTCGTTTGGAAAGAACTCAGCTAAATACCTGTCAGCCTTTAAATTTTCGTCTTCAAATATTTCCCGAATTTGTCCTTGGTAATTAAATTTAAATATGTCTTTTTCAGCTATTTTAGTCTCAACCTCAATTCCATTTTGGCAAAGATATTTTTCATAACCTTTTTTTAGTTTTGGTAATGATGTAATAGCACGTTCTTCAGTCAGTTCATGTAACAACAAAGATTTTCCTATAGAATTATCACCTATTACAACATTTATTCCTCTTGAAAGAGGAACATAATTCTTCTTTCCATGTATATTAATACAAAGCTCTTTTACATATCTTCCCTGTCCCCAAAAACTACCCGAATAATTAATCCTATGGTAATCTGTAATGGCCATTACCAATCCTTTAAACGTAGGCAAGGCTTTTAAATAAGTGAATCGAACATCGTCTTCATTCTCACTTGAGTTAGGATAGAAATTCCAATTATGACAATCAGATCCTGTTACAAACCTTAGTTTTTCCTTAACATTATTATCTAAAGAAAACTTCTTATTGAAAATCTCATTATCGCGTTGTCTAAACTCATAAGCATCAAAATATTCCATAAATAATAATTCGTTAAATGTTTCTCTCCCAAGAGACATCACATCGGATTTGTGAGGTTTTTGAGTGGACGTAGGTGTTTTCTTTTGATGTGCAATCATAACAAAGTCTAGTCCCACTTCTTTCAAGATTGCAAAGTAATCATCCCTCTCGTAAGCACCATCAATATACTTCTCTTTTCCGATTCCCTTTACAAACGACTCTTCTAACCGTTTTAGCCCTTCTTCATCTTTATCATCAAAAATCGTCACAATATGAATGACTTTTTTCCCATCAAACTTTACAGAGAATTCTACACCAGGTAAAACCTTAAGCAGTTCCTTTCCCTCGTATGACTTCAGTGTTTTGTATAAATCTAAGCTAAACCTATCATGATCAGTAATTGCACACATATCTATTTCATTCTGTCTTAGTTTAGCTATAAGAACAGGAATATTTTCTTCTGTATTAAACGCAACTTTCTTTCCATCCTTATGATTCGAAAAAAACGAATGAATATGTAAATCTATTTTGATTGGTTTATCCACTATTTTTTTCATGTATCACACCTCTTCTATAGCTTTTCTTGTTTGTTTGTTTTATTTAAGCTCATATTTTGCATATAAGAGTTCATCAAATTCATAACAGATAATTGATTGTTCATATATTGTTGCTGTTGAGTCAAATTATCTGTCAACCCTTTAGGTATGTATGGTTTTTGTATAGTCTCCCATGTTATTTTATATCCCAATGACTTAGCAATCACTTCAAGTAATTTATCTCCCTCACTCTTAATTTTCGCCAGTTCTGTTTCATTTGGATTTTCAACACACAGTCTGTCATAGTATATTTTCCATTGGTTCAAAACATTTTTATCATCACCAAATACTACTTCAATAACATTTAACGCTCTAACACTTTCCACAGACCACCCTAGCCCTCTACTAACCATAAGGGTCTTAAAAATCTCCAACTTTTCGGCACGTTTCTTGCTGTTATTCTGTAGAATCTGTCCTACTATCACTGCTATAATCGGAGAAACGATTATAGAAATTATGTTTATTACGTCCATTGCACATCCCCCATTTAATCCTTCTTTACTATTCGCCTCGCATACTCATAAATTCGTTTCAAAGCATTTTCATCAACATCATCAACTACATTGCCTGCGACTTTCGAGAACCCATTGTATGTACTAAATCCAAGCAAGTACACAGCTAGAGCCATTGCCAAGTTTTCATCATCTGTGTTCATCTCCTTAGCAATTCTACGAAGTTCGCTCATTACAGAATCATGTGGTACTTTGACATCTTCTCCACCTTCATTGACAACCTTCTCAATAACCTTTGGGAGAACCATGCACATCTTATAAAAGGCATCTTCCTGTCCTGTTACAAGAGCATAAAACTGATCTAAACTTACTCTACGAATCTTTTTATGCGAAACGCTCTTTCCATCAACAGTAGTGGACCACTTAATGTTCTGAGATTTCTTTGCGATCGCTTCAACTAAAAAGCATGCGCAATCGTCATCATCTAATAACTGGCTCTGCATCTTAATATATGTTTTGCCAGCTGCAGCAGAGTTCATGGTGTTATGCTTATTTTTCATTTCTACATAAACAGTATGAACAATATCCCCTTCCGGAAGCGTTATTCCTTCAGGCACTTGAAATATAACATCCCAACCACCTTCTGTTCCGTTATCAGGAACATGGCAATTATTTATATACTGAAAAATACGCTGATGAAAATATCCGATGTCATTATTGTTAGATTTGTCTCTTTGCCTAAAAATCTCATTTCCAACGATTTCATCCCATGATGTCTGATATACAGTTTTATCGAATATCATCTTAATCGGATCAACAATGTTCTTGTTAAAACGTACAATGTCAAACGACTCCAGCTTCTCCCCGTATTTATCAATCGTATCTTTTACATGATTAGTAAAATCTTTCTCTGAAATAAAAGATAATTCCCAACTCATTAGTCCTCTGCTCCTTCCAATGCTTCATATATCATATTTGCTACTTCATATCCAAGATTAACCGGAACTGCATTTCCTACCTGCTTATATTGTGACATAACCTTCCCACAGAACTCCCAACTATCTGGGAAAGATTGACACCTTGCGTTCTCTCTTACAGTGAAAGGCCTTGCCTCCAAGGGATGACACCTTTCAGTTTGCTTCTGTGATGGTGAAGTAAGTACCGTTAATGAAGGCTCGTCCATAGATAACCGCCTTAAAATTCCAGTTCTTCCACCTTCCATGTCCCAGCAACTCTTCATGTATGCTTTCGCCAATTCTGGGTCTATATCTCTCCAATATCCACCGGCAGGTACAAGTTCAAAAAGCTTACGCTTATTCTCTCCATATGGCACACCTACACTCTCTGGAACATTTTCTAAGATATCTCTTAGCACTGGTTTGTAGTCATGTGCCTCTGGGAATTCGAATGTTATTTTTTCTTTTAAATCCTTACGAATACCTATCGTGATAAGACGTTCTCTCTTTTGTGCTACTCCATAGTCCCAAGCATTCAAAACCTGCTTTTGAATGTCATATCCTGCATTCTCAAAAATTTCAAGCATGGTCTGATAGGTCTTTCCATGGTCATGCGTCAACAGTCCTCTAACATTTTCAAACAAAAACATCTTTGGCTGTAATTTTTCCAAAAAAATCGCATAGTGATAAAACAATGTTCCTCTTGCATCTTCAAGTCCCAATCTTTTACCTGCATATGAAAATGCCTGACATGGTGCTCCACCGGACAGTAAATCTAATTCACCTTTCTTGATTCCAAAGTAATCTTCTAAATCCAATTTAGAGATATTAGCTATATCGTCACAAATAACTCTCCAATTGGGACGATTCTTCTTTAATGTATCGCAAGCATCTCTATCAAATTCAATCAATCCGATTGTATTAAAGCCAGCTTCTTCCACACCTAATGCTAACCCACCAGCACCTGCAAATAACTCTATTGTCGAAAACTTTTTTTCTTTAACTGAGTACACTATATTGTAAAATGTATTTTGCATATTCCTTCTAATGCGGCGAGGATCATCTGGTTTTTCTGTACTATCAGGGATTAACCATGTATTTCCCTTTAAAACAGCACCTTCTATTCTTCCTTCACCACACAAACGAGTAATTCTTCTTCTAGAAATGCTCCATTTTTCAGCCATTTCAGTAGTTGTTGCAAAACTCATATTTACCTCCAAATAATAAAAACATACGTTTATATTATATTCCCTTTGCGGTACATTTTCAACACTTTCTGAAATCATTTTTAAATCGGACAATTATTCTACAAACCGTTGATTTTATTGGTTTTGTTATACTCTTCTTTTCATCCTATTATGTAATTCTGGGTTATTTAATCCTTTAAGTATATCCTCTGTCTTAGCATTCTTATTCTTCATCTCAAGATATTCTCCAAACTTGATTTCAAAATCAAAAAGTTCTTCCCATCCCGGATCACGTCTTGCGACTGTCCCATCAGGATTGGATGCTGTCAGTCGACTTACTAACGCTCCAAAGCCTTTCACATCTTCGTTGTTGATGGCAATCCTCATATCATTCGTAAGATAAGGCTCACACGCTCTGTAATAGCCAATCAGTTCTAACCGCTTATCTTCAAGGTCTTTTTTTGGAATCAAGCCGAGTCGAATATTAATCTTTTCAAGCCACTCATTTGCTTTTGCTTTTGCAGATTCAATAATGCTTGCAGCTTCTTTCTTTGCTTCTTCCAACTTTTCTTCCGCCTGCTTAATAAGGCTCTGAAGACTACGAAGAGTTCTCCTAAGTTCTTTTTCCTGAGTTTCCAGTTTCTGTATCTCCTGCTCACGCATTTGAGCCTTATATTCAAGGACAGATAAACTATCTCTCTCCGGAGTCTTGATTTCTCCATCCACGGTTAATCCATGCTTTATGCAAATTTTGCGAAAATGTGCTCGTTCCATTTCCTTCCACTGCTTGGTAGCGTTGTCTGTGCACTTTCCAGATGCATCCTTTTCATCCGGTCTCGGTGAATACTCGCTACCGGTACGAACCGCAATTAAGTTGCGCATAGCTCTATCCAAAGAATTTCTCTTTTGTACCCCATTCTTATATCCTTCCGCAACTGGGATATAATCAAAATGCATATGTGGAGAAGCCTCGTCCATATGGATATAAGCCCCTATAAGTTTCAATCCGGGATTTCTATCCTCGAACCCTTCACTATATTCAAGAAGACATTCCTTTGCTATATCACGCCACTCAGGATGTTCTACGAAGTCTTCCTGCTTTCCCCACTGAAGCACATCCTCGTAAAACTCCTTCTCGCCATTTTTCGAATTGAGGATATGCGTCCGATAATCTTTGATCTGACGATCCTTACGTTTCTGTTTTGCATTATACTCACTAACTGCATCATTAAAAATTCGATGATATGCATGAGCTGTAGTTTCATCTTTCCAAACAATATTTTGCTCTGTTCTGGAAGCATCCACATTGCTTGGCAATTTTCCCTCTCCGTAATTCCGGAGATTATGCTGTCTATTTCCTCTGCCCTGAGGCATTGATATTGAACCCAATTTGAATCTCCTTTCTAACTTGTGCTCCACTGGAGTAAAAGTGTATTTTTTCTGTAAATGCCTTTGTTACTTTCGGCGAAAGTAACGCCTTATGACTTTTGACACTTCGTATCAAAAGACGGCGCTCTTCCGAGGGACTCCTGTGCGGAGTGCAGTCATTCGCCATGACAGGCATCTCATAAGTGCTTTGCCCTTGCCGATGGCTAACCCAATCTCAACAGGGCTTCGCCCTGAAGCGATGCCTTACCTAATCTTTTGGGGCTCTGCCCCGGCGATGCCATCCCCGGTCTCATCGGGAGTTACACTCCCGGGCGACGCCTCTTCGTATCAATTCTTCAATCCTTGATATAATTCCAGAATCATCAAAAGCTGTTCCATTACGACAGGATCAAGTTCATCCGTTCGCTCTATCCTTGACAGATGTTCCTCAATATCTATCAGTGATTGTTTTATCTTTTCGAAGGTACGCACATTGCCATAAGCTATAACTTTGTTATCCAAGCAACTGTTTATGAAATATTCGGATTTCATAAGACCTGACAATGCTATGCGTTCCTCAATACGCTCTTTTTCCTCCGGTGATACCCGAAAGTTCATAATCACGTTTCTCTTGCGGCGTTTTTCATCCTTTTTCTTTCTGTTAAATTTAGTCTCTGATCCTTTGCCACATCCATACCTACAACGAAGAATTGTCCCGGTGCTTCCGGTTTAACTATCTTCATCCAAGCCACCATCCTCGCCCTCATCATCCAAGACACCATAACAGTTTTCAAAATACCACTTTCTATTACACTTGCCTTGTATAATTATGGAGTGGGGATTCATCTTCAGAAGCTGTGCATTAAGTTCTGCAATAATCTGATATCCTTTTGCTCTGGAACACCCCCAATCTTTCATGATTTCGTTTACATCCACATCATTTTCTGAGCCATGCGCCCACCTCCTTTGCTTTCTCATAAGTTATGTGGGACATCTTTTCTCTAATCCGTAAGCCACTTCGAATTTTTTAGAATCTTTCCCTCTCACAATTCATTTGGTTCAGTAAGAGGGGCATTACTAGAATAAAAAGAAAATTCTTTCAAACAGCTTTTTCAAATCCCTCATAATACATTTAGGGTGACTTCCCCTCATTACTAAATGCCGATAAAACTTTTTAAGCTTTGTAATACATTTGGGTTGAAAAAAAACTCATTACTAAATCAAAGTAAAAAACCTTCCTCTTTCACCTTCTATTTGGAACGAGTCAGAACTGATTACTTAAATTTTCTCTATCTTTTTTCAAAAGATATGTGGCATATGATTTTCGAAAATCCGAAAATGTTTGTAGAAAGTTATATATGTGAAAATTACTCGAATGAGTGATTGATGCCGGTCATGATATCCGGCTTAAGATTCTTAAAAAGAGTGAATGCAAAATAATTGCAACCATTTTGCAACCACAAAAAATGGGAACCCACTATTTAAGCGGATTCCCACAATTTATCGTCTACTCAAACTCTTTGGCGGAGAGATTTATCTGGCTGTTTCTTGGTACACATTTGTGTGTTTTATTCTTCATATTCATCTTATTTTGCATTTTTGTGTATCTCTCCTAAAATTTTTAGAGCCAAAATGGAGCCAAATATACTCTTAAAAATATACGTTATAATAATGAACTCACATATCAAAAATACTTAACTGTATTTCTTTTAATGACTCAACCTTTCTAATTGTTATTTTATCATCTTCTTGAACCTGCCCACATAGAAGAGGTGACGATGGATCATATTTTGCAGCGTTTGTTTCTACACTTTTTGAACTATAATTTGCATAGCAATATGCACATCCATTTTTGCATGTATTATAAGTACCTATTTCAACGCTTTCAACGCATCCACATTCTTTACGCTGATTTTTGTCTTTGCCAACATTAAGTTTACATCCGATAATTTTTTCAATTAATTCTCTATCTATGCAACAATTATGAATTATACCACATTCATCCAAATCTATTTTTTCTGCACAACTTCCAATCTTAATATTATTATCCGCAGCTATCCTACTTAATTTCTCAGCAAATTCCCGCAGCTCATCATCATTTAATTCATAACTTGACAATCCATCCATATTTTTTTTATTTTTAGGATATATATCAACAAAACTAATCACGCATTTTTCCGTGTATCCACTTAAAGCCTCAGCAATACTTTTAAATGCCTTCAAATGATATTCTTTCGTATATCTATCAGAAAAGAATATAGGATCATATCTCCAAATCACTTTTTGCTTGCCAATTTTTTCAGATAGTTCTTGAAATATTGGAATCATTTTTGTTTTTTTATTTGGCAAATTAACCTCAACATCATTTCCATATCCCGTTAATGTGAATTGAAAATAATAATTATAATCTTTTATCTCGTCTAACCTCTTTATCATTGGCAAAGGGTTCTTTGTCCAAAACACTATGCAATCTACAACATCTGGAGTAATTTTTATTTCACTTATCTGATGAGCATTCATAGGATTACGAACATATAAAAATCCCTCTTTTATTCTATTATAGAACCATTCCGAATAATAATTAGGAATATCTGTTCTTCTACTCACACTTAATATCATCTAGCTCATCCTTTCAAACATAATTACCTGATATCTAATATGCTTTACTCTTAAAATAGGCCATCTGCTTAAATATTTCTGACAATCAGATTGACAATTCATTTCTTGAATCTTATAATTCACACATTCCATATTTAGATTTGTCACAAACTGTAATGCACCTTGCGGATACTGAAAATCATTATCTAATGATACAATGCCATCATTGCAATCATAATATGCATATCGATTATACGGCCATTTTGTATAGAAACCATTTTTACTTATTGCTTCAATTAAGCATTTTGTTTTTTGCATATCTCTATCCATACTCCCCTGATCTTCCCTAAGAGATATACAAACAAAAAATCTATTTTTTTGTATCTTCTTTGACGAAAAGCTATTTGCCATAGCATTCAGTTCACTATCAGAGAACTCGCTAATTGACTTTGGGAAAAAATACACATCGGAGATAAATTGACTATTATTTGTGAAAATATCAGCTGCATTTCTAATTAAATAATGTACTTCATCATTTTGCCTTTGGGGAATTTTGTAGTTCCAGTCAATTATATCTATTCCAACATATCTTATGCTACAATCCATTTTACTCTTCATTTCTAATGCATGTACCAATGACCAATAATCTATCATCGAACCACATCCTACTGATGTTACCGAAATATTATTAACATCATCCATCTGAGATAATACATCCAGATACATCCTGCTATATTCAAACGCATAAGCAAATGCATATCTTAATAAATATAACTGCTGAATATTTATATCTTCATAATCAGGGAATGCTCCTGCTTCAAAGTTTAATTCTTTAAACTTGCATAAGCATACATCATTATCAACATATCTTTGCAAATCTTCATATATGTCTTGTAAATATTGTGTTATATTAATCATGAAAAATCCCTCCTCAACTCCATGTGTGCAGTTTTAGAACTTCATTTTATGTACTTCTATTTGTTAACATTATACAATATTTACCCCAAGAAATCCATTTATATCAACTCTCATACCTAAAAAACTCCCTCGCCATCATCTCCGCCGTAGCCCGATTGTACCCTTTCTTCAAATACCCCTGCACAATCGTTCCAAACATCCCCTTAACCATTTCATTCTCAATATCACAATATGCCTGCATTTCCCCGTATAAAGCCATTGCCACATACTCTATCGGCTTATTGTCCAATAGCTTATGAAGCTTTGCTAGCGACTGCTCTGTCCGGCATAAACTCCGCAACAATAAAAAAATATGAATACGGAATCCGTAATCCAAAGCCTGACCAGCTTTTAAAAATCGCCAATGCGCTAGGCATCAGCATTAACATTTTCATGGATTTTGATATAGAAACAGTTTCTGATGTATTATCATTACTGTTTAAACTGGATGATCAGATTGATATGAAATTTGAGGCAGATAAGGACGATGAGGGCAATTTCAAACCTGCTACTGTTAAACTGTCCTTTAAGAACAATCTCATCAATAAAAAACTCTGTACCTATATGAAAGCTTTGGAAATTCGTGAAAATATGATAAATTCTAAAGATGAATATTCAGAAGAAGAGTATGCTGACAATTTGCAACATATCAATGAAAATATCGAAGAAATCAAGCAACACCTGCTTGATGACAGTATGGTTGTCAAAAAAGGCACTGACCGCCTTACTGTAAAAATTTTTCCAAATTAGTGAAACCTCTTGAATTATTGGACATAAGATAATAATATCTAATTAAACAGAAAGTACCCACTCCAAAGGTGGATGCTCCGAGTTTAGGTTAATGAATGTCCTTAAGGACACCGCCTATCCTGTGGATCAGACAGGATAGGCATTTTTATTTTCGCCTGATCTTCCTCGAAGATCTTTTCTCTTTATCGAGAAAGGCAAGCAACGCTACAATCAAGCTACCAAAGGACATCAGCAATGCTAATATCCCAATGAAAATCGAAATGATCTCATAAGCCGTCATCGGTACTAAGCAAGTGCCCCCAGATGCTTAACGCCCTGTCATGGGTACTTTCCTTAAAGAGTACCCTAGCATATATATCATATGTTCTGCAAGAACAATTGTAATTTGAATCTTATTTCATAGACTCATTCCCTATAAATATTTTAATATATCAGATAAGTTATTAATTTCAATATCAGCTTTTTCACTCTCATCTGTTATATTCCACAAACTTCCAAATCCCTGTTTTACCCATATAGTTTTCATACCCAACTGTTTTGCAGGTACAATATCATTATCAATACGGTCACCAATCATAACTGCATTCTCTGGTCTGCAACGGCTTCTTTCCAATGCAATTTCAAATATTCGCCTATCTGGTTTTGAAACACCTTCTTCTGCTGATGCGATGATCAAATCAAGATATTTTCGTACTCCAAGATTTTCTAATCTCTCAGAAGTTCCTAGTGATTGGTTTGCAATTACACCAATTTTATAAATTCTACTTAACTTTTTCAGACAATCTTTAGTATCTGTATACAGCCTCTCGTATTGCGATTCCCATTTAGGTAATTTCACCCCCAATTGCCTTGCTACCTCTAAATCTCCTTTTTTGTTTTCTTTATAAAACGACATGGCATATTTATAAATTTGCTCGTAAGTTAAACCTGATAAATCCGCTATCCTTTTCATCCTGTCTTCATAAACTTTGCTTTCATCAACCAATGTCGACCCAACATCAAAAAATAGCCATTTTATTTCGTCCTTTTTGGGGCAAAATCCTCTTTTTCTTGCTTCTTCTATCAGTTTGGGTTGAATTTCTGGATAAGTCCAATTAATCGGTAGTTCATCCATAATTGCTATTTTTTCAATTTCACTGTGAAGCTCTTTTTCAAATGTATGTATATCTGAGAAGAATAATTTTCCAAAAGTCTCCATTCCATCGAAATTATCTGGTGCAGTCACAGAATATATACAAATTGGAGTAATATCAAAAGTTATTGCTCCTGTTTCTTCATATAGTTCTCGTTTGGCTGTTTCAAGAATATCCTCACCATCTTCTCTATGTCCCCCCGGTGCCTCCCATGTATTTCTTTCCTTGTGCTTGCAAAATACCCATTTACCATTATGTCTGGCAATAATAACTGCAAACTTCAGCATTGAATCATTAATGCTATCATAAAAATTCACTTTCGTCATATAATGCTCCTTATTAGATTTCATCTATTTTCTTGCCATTATTGCTCTCACAAATAGAGCCAAACTAGAGCCATTTGATAAAACAAATGCCGGAAACCAGCATAAATACAGGCTTTCGGCATTTTAGTCAGTTATTCAAACTCTTCCCAAAGGAAGTATCATCAAATCAAAAATGCTGATTTTATGCGGCATTCCACCGCATCTGTTTCATCTAATGTTACTCTTTTCATATCGTTTTCAAAAACTTTAGTAGCAAATTAGTTGCAATTATTCAATCATGCATCTACGAAATTCATGGCAGATATAATCTACTTTTACTACTAAAAACGAATAATCAAATGTGGTTTGCGGGTGCTTAATCGTGCCTGCTGCCCCACCCACTATAAAAGGAGCTTTTCCATGAGCAATCAACATAAACATCCAACTATAAGTTTTAGAATCAGCGAAGCTGAACGCAAGCAAATCGAAGCCCGCATCCTTGCCAGCGGCATGATGAAGAAAGATTATTTTGTCCGTTCCTGCATCTATAACCGCATCTGCGTTGTCGGCAAGAAAGAAACCATATAGCCTTTTGATGATTGCACAACAATTTTACAAAAAGGAGATGATATTCATGCCAGCTTACAAAGATGAAAAAACTGGTAAATGGTTCGCCAAGTTCTATTATACGAACTGGCAGGGAATCAAAAAACAGAAGTGGAAAAGAGGCTTTGCCACCAAAAAGGAAGCCTTAGGATTTGAAAGGGATTTTCTGGAAAAGCAGTCTGCCAATCCTGACATGACATTTCAAAACCTTTATGAAATTTATATGGAGGATATGGCTGCAAGACTTAAGCAGTCAACTCTTCTGACAAAAAAGGCGGTACTACAGACGCATATTCTTCCATCCTTCGGTAGCAAGCCGATAAATGAAATCAAAGCCTCTGATGTACGAAGATGGCAGGCGAAGCTTATGAGTTCGCCTAATAATTACTCCCAGACCTATCTGAAAAAGATTAACATGGAGCTTAACAGCATCATCAATTACGCCAAGCGTTTCTATGACCTTAACACCAATCCCTGCGGCAAGGTAGGCACCATTGGAAAAGCAAAGGCTGAGGAAATGGATTACTGGACTTACGATGAATATATTGCTTTCCGTGAGGGTGTAAAAGACAAGTCGCTATCGTATATATGCTTTGAAGTCCTGTACTGGACTGGTATGCGAGAAGGTGAACTGCTTGCTCTATAACCTGCTGATATTGACCTTGATAACAAGACAATATCCATCAACAGAACATATCAGCGGATAGAAGGAAAAGATGTATTTACATCACCTAAGACAAGAAAAAGTAAGCGAAAGATTCCGATTCCGGATTTTCTATGCCATGAGCTATCAGACTATATCCAGTCAAGGTATATGCTTGACGCAGATGAAAGGCTGTTCCCGGTAACAAAATCATATCTCTCACACGAGATGATAAGAGGTTTCAAAAACACAGGTATAAAGAAGATACGAATCCACGATATCAGGCACCCGTATGTCAAGCCCAAGACAAAAAATATAATTCTGAAAAGCAGAAATCCAAGCTACCAACATAGATTTGATAGCTTGAAATCGCTACTTTTTACTCACTATCTATACAAGTAGAACATAATAGGCAGAAACATTATTCTTCAAACAAAACACATATATTTTAATGAGAAAAATCAAAAAACAAATGATGTATGGTTATTTCCTGATTATCAAGATTCCGCATATGCTGTGAAGAGTACTGCGGTTCCATATAGCGTAACTCGCGGGACAAATTGCTTACTGGCGTAACTTTTGCAATTTCAGAAACAAGTTCGTTTACAATTTCTGGAATCTTGCCACTTAACACATACCCAATGATTGAAGATTCTGATGACTGTGAACCATACCGTCCTGAGATATAATTTTTAACTCCTGTCTCAACATATCTTTTGATTTTATCTTTCTTATGATTATATAGATTCTTGCATTCTGCGCCAAAATAACTGTTTGAAGTATCCCAATCACGAAAACAAAAATCAATGGTGGGCTTATATCCACGCTTCTTCTTTAATGTAGGATCTTGATATTGATGTACTGGGCCAATGCTGTTTATTCGTAGAATAGTAGCTCTATTTTCACTGGTCCATCGTAGCGATATTTTCCCATACCATTCCTGTGTAATATCATCTTCTTCAGTGTTTTCAGTGATGGTAATGCTTGTATCGGCAATCATGTCATGATACCCCTGCCATAGAGTCAATAATATTTCGTTGATACCAGCAGGACCAAGTCGCTTTGCCAAATCGTCCGGCACAGCTGAAGATGCTGTTATATTTCTTATACTGCTCATAAAATCACCTCCATGCTTTGGAAATATCTTCGAATATTTCATCTGCATCTCTGCAGGCAGCAGAATATGTCCAATATTTGCGTTGCGCTGGTTTAACAATGAAAATCTTTTCTCTCTGATAAATACGGAGGTTTCTTCTCACGAAAACCATTTGTTGATTATCGACCAATGAACGGTCCAAGTTTAGGAGTATTTCATTAAGCTGATCATTGTTGGTTATAACATTTAGATCCTTTGTGGTGGAATGCTCAACATTTAACACAAGAACAGATAGTGGAGCATTGCCAAAATATAGGTCGCCAGAAAAGCCCATGCCAGTTCCAAATGTCCTAGTCAGTATCCCTTTTAGAGAAGCGTAATATAGTTTGTAGTTATCAATGCTCGGTCTGAAAAAAGATACTGAACGATTTTTATTTTTAAAATAGTCGTAAACATAGTCAATAACATCATCTATTTGGTGGCACTCATATTCCTTTAAACGATACATATTTCGTGCAAACTGTTCCAACAGGTAATTCTCTTTTGGTGAGTTTACTAATTTATCAAAGATGTTACAAGCTTCTGTGAGTTCAGCATTGTTGGGTTTGGGGATTGGCGTCTGCCAAATGTCCCCGGCCTCTAACTCGTCCCGTTCTACTAGCCACTTTCTATTTGTAAGTATATGATAATACGAAAATACTCTTGAACCTATTATCACGCTCAAATACTTAAGCTGTTCAATTTCACCGTGAATTCCCAAAAGGCTATGGTTAAACACAGCATCATAATCCAACACTTCTGAAAGAAATGTTCCATTTTTATGGCTCTGTTTAATTATCAAATGTGGAGCAGCAAAAATCTCTCTAGCATTTTTGACAACGCACTCAAAGTCATGGAAATCAACTATCGGAAGTTCGTCGGATGAAACATAATATGGTTTAAAGGATTTTGCTTCTATCAATGGAAGACCTGTGAAGTCATAACATTGATGTTTCCGATTTCCTCTTTTGAACCCTTCAGCAGTTGTCATGTGATTTTCTTCAATAAATGATGCCATAGGTGCAAAAGTACTTTGCATTTTTCCTATTAATTCAAGATCTCTAGGTGCTCCCCACATTGCAATTTTCCAGATTCTATCGTCATCAATAATGTCATGCGGAATTCTACATATATCGGTAGGATCAATAGAAAACTTCCTGGTATCTTCAATTGTATAAATTGGCTTTGGTGTACAATAAATTATTGGTTGCTTGAGCTCTTCCCTTTTGGGAGTATAGATAATGGCAGCAGCGGGTCCACTAGCGTGATCAAATAAAAATTTTCTATATACTGATAAATTTATAATCGCTAGAACATTGTTATCCGAAAAAAGATTTGCTCTATACATCCTACTTTTATCAGACCTATTAAAAAGCAATCCCTTACTAGGCATAAGGAGACAGATAATTCCGTTTTGTTTGCACAACTCTGAACACTTGATAGAAAATGCCTGTGCAATTTGCTTATCACCTATAACACGATTTACTTTCTTCAAGTACTCTTTCGTTTTTTCGGTAATGTTACTCTGCCAAGGTGGATTACCAACAATGACATCATATCTTTCTTTATTAAAAGACTTATCCTCATCGAAAAAATCACTTGAAATCAAGTTCTTACCTAATAGAGACGGAAATGAAAGCTTATCCCAGATGCTTCGTGGGTCTAGGAAGTCACACATTGCTAAACTAAGGCTAAACGAGGCGACTCGAATTGCCTCTTCATTAATATCTACACCAAAAATACTATTTTTCAAGAGAAGATTTAGTCGATCACAGGTGATTGCTTGAACAGCGTTTTGTGACATCCATCTACAAACCAGTCTTCTATATGCTTCAACTAAAAAAATGCCCGAACCGCATGATGGATCAAAAAATGATATATCTTTATATTCGCCTTCCCAAGGATACACTTCATCCATGACCAAGTTGACAAGATGGAGAGGTGTATAATATGTTCCTTTCTCATCCTCTTCGTCTGACAAATGAAAAAATAACTCGTAGATACTACTGATTAACTGAATGGGGATAATGTCAAAACTATAAAGCGGCCATAAGGTAAGTTGTCTGCTCTCCAATTCGCTGTTACCTAAAATAAATGTGCGAAGCTCATCCAAATCATCTTGAGTAATGATCTCTGTTTCAATTTCTGAGACTTGCAGCGTATCACCATTAAATTTGTCTTTAAGTGTTAAAAATAAGTTATAAGTTGCTTCTTTACTGTTCAGCACATCAGTATACCATTTCGCTGACTCCATAAAATTGCAATAAAAATCTTGTGGAAATACGGTTTCTCCGTTTGAATCTTTTCGTTCTTCCAGATATTTAATAAAAATCGACCGGCTGAGCAAAGCGTGAACTACACCCGTAATTATTTCTTTGCTCTTATCGCATCTTTTACTGATTTGATTGATCAATGTTCTGCGCATTATTCTCAAATTTGATATTAGTGTGGCATCAACTCGATTTTGAGCATTAAACCTCGTCATGCTTTGACGCCAGTATTCGCCACTTTCAAGCAAGGAACGATGATACTTCTTTAAGGCAAGTTGCTGTGAAACCAATCCATCTGTTAAACTTAACGTTTCAATTATCCCTGCAGTAGGATCAAGATTTCCATTCTCAATGACTTGCGGTGTTTCATAGTTGTTATAAATCAAAATTTCATCTGGAGTCACCACGAATAACAACGGAGCCTCTCCGAGATTCCAAGAAAGACGATGTAACTCTGCGACTTGTTTCGCATCATATTTTTGAATAACAGAAAAATAGATAAGCGGAACTTTAGCAATTCCGTTTACATCGCGAAGAAAATATACAGCGTCAATTCCTATCTTTTCATGAACTTGTGTATAAAATAGTCTTTGAAAGGAAGTCATGCTCTGCAAATTGTCTTCTGTAGCCAAACCAGTACCGCTATTTATATCAAGGCATTCGAATATGCCATTTAGTAATTCACTCATATTTCTGCCTCCACATTATTTTTCCAACTAGTTACATGTTACTTGATTGATACTTGGTAAAGTAAATATAAAATCAAGACAAGTATATTCCCATATTCGATTTCTCGTGCTATTGTTTCTTTGCATAATTATATTATATTTTTTCAATGTAGCAAATGCCTTAGAAACTGAATTATATGATAAGTTTAAATGCTCTGCTGTAATAGGAATACTGGTAACAGGAGATACTTTAAGGTATTCATACACACTCCAAACACTTTTTGTTTTCGGTACTTTGGCTCTTAACTTTTCCTCATCTAGTTTAATTGTTTCTTCGTATTTTTTGAGCAGATCTACACTAGTTTGAGTTGCTTCATTGATAATCCGTATGAAATACTTGATCCAACGCACGTAACCGCCGCTGTATTGCGTTGAACTGAGTATATCAAAATACTCGTTTTTATTAAAGAATAGGTGCTCAGATAGACACAGCCCAGATAACGCTTTGCCTGAAATTTTTTTCAGTACCATGAATATTAGAATACGTCCAACAATTCCATTATATTTCTCAAATGGATGTATCATTTCAAATTGATAGTGTACTAACGCAGCTTGAATCAAAGGATCATCCTCACTGTCATAGAGGTAAGCAGAAATATCGGCCAATGATGGCAAAGAATCCTTTGCTTATAAAAGAACGTCTAGGGCATGAAAAAATCCAGACGACATTAGGAACTTACGGACATTTATATCCGAACACAAATCTTGAAGTTGCCAACAAATTGACTGGTGTTTTGCAATATACGTCAGCCTCACAAAGCGTTGCAAATTATACAAGTAACCAACATACTGCTGTCTATCACAGAGAAGTTAATGAAAAATAATGCAATCGTAATGCAATTCTATAAAGGAAAAGCTGTAAAACCCTTATAGATAAAGGCTTTACAGCTTAGCTCCAACTATTCAAACTCAATAGTTCCCGGTGGCTTACTGGTCAAATCATAGAATACTCTATTGACTCCCTTTACCTCATTTATAATTCTGCTCATCACTGTCTGAAGTACCTCAAATGGTATCTCGGCTGCTTCGGCTGTCATGAAGTCCACGGTGCGGACTGCACGGACTGCAACGGCATAATCATATGTTCTCTCATCACCCATGACACCTACTGAACGCATGTTGGTAAGGGCTGCAAAGTACTGGTTTGGCATCCATGATGGTTCCTCGCCGTGGGCCTCATTGTACTCTTTTGCTGCCTTTTCCACTTCGCTTCTGTAAATCCAGTCTGCATCCTGGACAATGCGTACCTTTTCGGCTGTGACTTCGCCGATGATACGAATTCCAAGGCCTGGGCCTGGGAATGGCTGACGGAATACGAGATAGTCAGGTAATCCAAGCTCCAGTCCGACCTTGCGGACCTCGTCCTTGAAGAGGTTTCTGAGTGGCTCCACGATGTCCTTGAAATCGACATGCTCCGGGAGACCTCCTACGTTGTGGTGTGATTTGATGACTGCAGATTCTCCGCCGAGTCCACTCTCCACTACGTCCGGATAGATGGTTCCCTGCGCAAGGAAGTCAACCTTTCCGATTTTCTTGGCTTCTTCCTCGAATACACGGATGAATTCCTCACCGATGATTTTACGCTTGCGCTCAGGCTCTGTGACGCCTGCAAGTTTGCTGTAGTAGCGCTCCTGTGCGTTGACGCGGACAAAGTTGATGTCGAACGAACCGCCTTTGCCGAATACGCCCTCTACCTCATCGCCCTCGTTCTTGCGGAGAAGTCCGTGGTCTACGAATACGCAGGTGAGCTGCTTGCCGATTGCCTTGGCAAGGAGTGCTGCGAGCACTGATGAGTCTACTCCACCCGAAAGTGCAAGGAGCACTTTGCCGTCACCGACCTGCTCTCTGATTTCGTCGATTGTGTTTTTGACGAATGAATCCATCTTCCATGTGCCTGCACATCCACATACGCCACGGACGAAATTGTAAATCATCTGTGTTCCGTTCTTGGTGTGAAGTACCTCCGGATGGAACTGTACTGCATATAATTTCTTCTCAACATTCTGTGTTGCGGCTATTGGACAGTCTGCAGTGTGCGCAACTACCTCAAAGCCCGGTGCAGCCTCTGCAATTCTGTCGAAATGACTCATCCAGCATACTGATTCTGATGGCAGATCCTTGAACATCACGCCGTTTGCAGAATATGTGATTTCTGTCTTTCCATACTCTCCAACCTCAGGTGTGATTACCTTTCCGCCTAATTTATGCATCATAAGCTGTGCACCGTAGCAGATGCCAAGCACCGGTATTCCCAGCTCAAACAGCTCTTTCTGGTATGATGGTGAATTCTCTTCATAACAGCTGTTTGGACCTCCTGTAAGGATGATACCCTTTGGATTCATTTCTTTGATTTTCTCAATATCTATTTTGTATGAGTAAATCTCACAGTACACGTTGCACTCGCGGACACGGCGCGCAACAAGCTGATTGTACTGACCACCAAAGTCTATGACTATGACCTTTTCCTGATCCATGTTTTCCTCCTAATTGTTTATTCGCTATGCTGCTGTTTTACAATCTTTGAAACGTCACGTAATTGCTGTTTGCCACACAGTGGTGTAAACAATAACAAAAACATAACATATGTTATCTGCTGCCATCTCATTGATTACGTAAAAGCAACATGTTTTCTTATGTCATTATAGATTACGGAGTGCTTATCTGCAAGCGATTTTGTTAAATTTATGTTTTGATTTTATGTGCAATTACGTTATAATGAGTTATAAACACTTTTATAGGCTGGGAGGTTTCATCATGAGTTTTAAAATAATCACTATAAGCCGAGAGTTTGGCAGTGGCGGTCGCTTTATCGGCGAGCAGATTGCTCAAAAATGCGGCATTGAGTTTTACGATAAAAAAATAATTGAGCATGTGGCAAAGGAGCTCGGTATCTCTGAGCAGATTGTCGCAAACCAGGGCGAATATGCACCTGCAGGAAGCATTTTTTCATATGCATTTGTGGGGCGCGACATCACAGGAGTTTCTCTTTCCGACCAGATTTTCAATATCCAGCAGAAGCTCATCAAGGATATTGCGCAAAAAGAGCCCTGCGTTATTGTGGGACGTTGCGCAGACTACATTCTTTCTGATAGGGATGATGTGCTGAATGTTTTTATAGAGGGAAATAAGCCTGAGAAGGCTGCAAGAATAAAAAAGCTCTACCAAAAAAGCGATGACGAGGTCAAAAAGCTGCTAAAAGATGTCGATAAGAAGCGCTCTGTAAATTACCGCTACTTTACCGACAAGGAGTGGGGCAGCCGGAAAAATTATGACCTGGTGCTCAACAGCTCTGTGCTTGGGTATGACAAATGCATTGAGCTCATCGCATCCGCATACGCTTAATTCACTTAAGATACATCTTTCCTGCGGTTAAGAAACTGTTTTCCTATTTTATTACGAAAAACGTAAATAGAATTACAACCTGTGTGTAATATTAAAAATACTCCCGCATAAACTGTAACAACAGAATATGCAGGAGTATTTTTTGAAATCATATATTGAGACAAGGGCGGTGGAAATCGCCAACTACATAGTTGAAAACAATGCCACGGTGCGTCAGGCTGCAAAGCAGTTTGGCATCAGCAAATCCACTGTACACAAGGATATCACGGATGCTGACAGGCTGCTTCGCATAGACCCGGAGCTTGCCGCAAAGGCGCGTCACATTCTCGATATCAACAAGTCCGAGCGCCATATCCGCGGCGGACTTGCCACCAGAGAGAAGTATCTGCATCTGCCTCATGTGCATGCCGGCTGAGTGCATGGATGCTTCTATCCCTGCATTGCCATGTGCACAGCTTTTCGCGCATCTGAGGCTTTTCGCCAATTCAAGACCTGTGTCACATAATTTGGCAGCTCGTCATACAGCCGATTACCTCCGGATACTTTCATGTTCCGGATGTTTACTGTGTCACATGACTTGTGAGCACACCGTACAGCCACTTGCCCTCATCGCTTAGATCCTCATAGGTAAAGCCGCTTGTCTTATCGCAGGCAGGTGTTAGAAGCGCTGATTTTTCGTCCTTATTGGACAGATTCCAGCACACATAGCTGATACCGTAGCTGTCGAGCAGGCTGATCCAGCTGTTTGCTGAATCTATGTCCACCTGACCGTTTCCGTCGGCGCTGCAAATGCCAAACTCTGATACAAATATCGGAAGTCCGGCGTCTGCCGCCGATTTTAGCTTGTTTTGCAAGTCCTCCTTGTGGGTTGCGGCATAGAAATGCAGTGTATACATGATATTATCATAGCCTGTGACAGGGTCCTTGACTGCCTCATCCACATTCTGGCTCCAGTTAGGTGTGCCTATCAGTATGACTGCATCCTTGTCGTAGCTTCTGATTGACGGAATGACCTCGCTGGCATAAAACTTCACATCTCCCCAGGTCGCACCTTTGCACGGCTCATTGCAAATCTCGTAAATCACGTTGTTGTATGAGGCATACTGCTGTGCCATTTTGGCAAAAAATGTCTTTGCCACATCACTGTAGCGGTTTGGATTGCCCTCGTTTAGCACATGCCAGTCGATGATGACATACATGTCGTTGTTGAACGCGTACTGCACTCCGTTTTGCACAAGTGTCTCAAGCTGCTGCCTGTCACCATCTGTGCAGTAGCCACCGCTTTCGTAGGTGTACATGGCGAGCCTCACCACGTTTGCTCCAAAGCTTTTCAGCGTGGCAAAACAATCATTGGTCACATACTGTGGATACCACGCAAGACCGTGTGTGCTGACTCCGCGAAGCTGCACCTCGTTGTTATTTTGATCAACGAGCTTGCTGCCCTCCACATGCAGCTTACCGTTTACTGACGGACAGGCAAGAACCGAGCTCTCCTGTCCGTTTTCTGTGGTGAGCTGCTCTGTATTAGCCACATTCTGATTTTCTGTACTGCTTTGCGTACTGTCCTCAGTATTATTTTCTGCAGAATTCACCGACTCAGTGGCTTTCTCATCCGTCTGTGATCCTGTCTCTTTGTTGCCCTTGTTACCACATCCTGTAAAAATCCCAAGCACCAGCACTGCAGCCAATACCAATGCTATATATTTCTTCATATTGTTATACTGTCTGACTGATTACTGAATTGATGTAACCTTGTAGTCCTCAGCCTCTACAGTCTCCTTTAATTTCTCATCGGAAATGTCAGAGCTTAATGTCACTACTGCAGTTCCGCTCTCATGGCTTACTGCTGCCTCACTAACTGCATCAAGCGCCTCGAGTGCCTTCTTTACTCTTGCCTCGCAGTGGCCGCACATCATTCCTTCGATATTCATTGTCTTTGTCATTGATTTTTCCTCACTTTCATTTGGTTTATTTGCTTTGTTTTTTCTATCTGGTGTTGCTTTTCTGTCATGCTTAGGATCATACACCCTGCACAGATTCAGCCGCAGGGCATTGGTAACAACGCAGAAGCTCGACAGGCTCATCGCCGCCGCTCCAAACATCGGATTGAGCTTCCATCCTAATAAAGGATACCACAAACCGGCCGCAAGTGGAATACCTATTACATTATAGAAAAATGCCCAGAACAGATTTTCGTGTATATTTGTCAACGTAGCACGGCTTAACCGCACTGCTGCCGGTACATCTATCAGGCGGCTCTTCATCAGGACAACATCCGCTGCATCTATTGCCACATCACTTCCCGCGCCGATTGCAATTCCCATATCCGCACGTGTGAGCGCCGGTGCATCATTGATTCCGTCACCAACCATGGCTACCCTGCCCTGTTTTTTTAGCTTCCTTATGACAGCCTCCTTACCATCCGGAAGCACACCTGCGATGACTTCGTCCACTCCCGCCTGCTTTCCAATGGCATTGGCAGTCTGCTCGTTGTCACCGGTGAGCATAACAACTCTGATACCCATATTTTTAAGCTGTCTGACAGCTTCCGGACTGTCCTCCTTTATTGTATCTGCAACGGCTATGATACCGCAAAGCCTGTCATCCGCGGCAAAAAACAGAGGAGTTTTTCCTTCCTTTGAAAATTCGACAGCTTTCGTGCGCATATCATCTGACACTTTTACAAATTTGCTGACAAAAGCAAGATTTCCTGCTTTTATCATTTTGCCTGCAAGTATTGCAGTCAGACCATTTCCTACAACAGCGCTAAAATCCGTCACCTCTGCGACAGCGATTTCATCCGTTTTAGCGCGCTCCATAATGGCTTTTGCAAGCGGATGCTCGCTCTTGGCCTCGACTGATGCGGCTATTGCAAGAAGCGCTCCGACATGATTGCCGGTTTCCTCAAAAAATGTCTCATCCGGCACGATATCCGTCACCTTCGGCTCACCTCTTGTTATGGTGCCTGTCTTATCAAGAGCCACAATCTGTGTGCGGCCTGTTGCCTCAAGGCTTGCCGCTGTCTTGAAGAGTATACCGCTCTTTGCGCCCTTGCCATTTCCTACCATTATCGCAACAGGAGTTGCCAGTCCAAGTGCACACGGACAGCTTATCACGAGCACCGAAATGCCTCTGGCAAGCGCAAAGCCCACGGTCTCACCGGCTATAAGCCATGCTATTATTGTAATGATTGCAATTGTAATAACCGCCGGCACAAATACTCCCGATACCCTGTCAGCGATTTTTGCAATAGGTGCCTTTGTCGCTGCGGCATCAGAAACCATCTGTATAATCTGTGAGAGTGTGGTGTCTTCGCCCACTCTCGTTGCGCGGCATTTTATAAAGCCTGACTGGTTCACTGTGGCAGCGCTTACTGCATCTTTCGGCTGCTTATCCACAGGGATGCTCTCTCCTGTGAGTGCCGATTCGTTGACAGCGGTTGTTCCATCTATTATTTCACCGTCCACAGGGATATTCTCCCCCGGTCTGACCACGAAAATATCGCCCTTTTTCACTGCATCCACAGAAATTTCCTGCTCCACGCCATCCCTTACAATGGTTGCTGTCTTTGGGGCAAGCTGCATCAGGCTCTTTAAAGCGTCTGTTGTTTTGCCCTTTGAGTGCGCTTCAAGCATTTTTCCGACAGTAATCAGTGCCAAAATCATGGCTGCGGATTCAAAATAAAACTCATGCATATATGACATGACCGCATCCATATCGCCATTCACCTGCGCAGCTGTCATGGCAAAAAGTGCATACACGCTGTATCCAAACGATGCCGCAGAGCCAAGCGCAACAAGCGTATCCATGTTGGGAGCGCCGTGAATCAAGCCCTTAAAGCCACTGATAAAAAACTTCTGGTTTATGACCATTACCGCCACTGTAAGCAGAAGCTGCAAAAGTCCCATAGCCACATGGTTTCCATTGAAAAACTCAGGCAACGGCCAGCCCCACATCATATGTCCCATGGAAAAATACATGAGAACAACTAAGAATATGAGCGATGCTATAAGCCTGTTTACAAGCTTCGGTGTCTCCCTGTCTACAAGCGCATCCTGCGCTGCCTTTAGCTGCTCTAAGCTGTTATTTGCTTTGTCATTTTCTGATTCTGTTGCTGTGCCTTTGGGACTCGCTCCATAGCCCGCCTGCTCTACTGCCTCCACTATCTGCGCATCTGTCGCGCTTCCCTCGACTCCCATCGAGTTGGTCAAAAGGCTGACAGAGCAGCTCGTCACACCATCAACCTTAGAGACCGCCTTTTCCACTCTGGCAGAGCATGCCGCACAGCTCATTCCTGTAACTGTATATTGCTTCATACTGTCTGTATTTCCTTCTTTCTACTATTCGAATCTAACTATTCAGAAGCCTTTTCTAAAATCTCTCGATTCCTGTCACCTTGAAATCCAGTCTTTCGATGGCAAATGTGATTTCCTCATCGCTTAGCGCTCTGGTTGCCTCAACATGTGCCACGCCATGCTTTAAATCCACATCTGCCGATACTCCGCTCATCTTCTGAAGTGAGCGTGTGACTGAGTTCTTGCAGTTCATGCAGTGCATTCCGTCTATGTGCACATCTGCTCTCGTGACTATCTCGCCTGTAAGCTGTACTGTGGCTTCCTCGTCCTCCTTCATGGCTCCACCGCCACAGCAGGCACCCTCGCCCTTTGAATGCTTTATTGTCTCCTTTAAGCCCACAATCACCAGAGCGGCAATTATTGCTATTATTAATATTGTGATTATTGTACTCATTTTTATACCTGCCTTCTTATAATACTACTTCATAAGCTTCTGCAGTGTGTTCAAAAGCTCATCTATTGTCTCATCCTTGCCGGCTCTTATGTCATCTGCCACACACGTCTTTATATGATTGGCCAAAAGGACTTTATTGAAGCTGTTGAGCGCGGCATTTGCGGCCGCCACCTGTGTGATGATGTCAGGGCAGTAGCAATCCTCATCCAGCATACGCTTGATTCCACGGATTTGCCCCTCTATACGGCTAAGTCTGTTGATGAGATCCTTATATTCCTGCTCTGACCGCTCTTTTTTGCGGTTGCAGCAACAGCATTTGGTTTCTTTTTCTGTCATGGGTACCTCCATTTGTTCTTTGTTCCGCATTATGCATTTGTTTTACGTGTCTAACCATACCCCTTATGGGTATCTGTCTTCAAGAGCATTATATACCCCGGTGGGGTATATTGCAAGGGCAGATTTCCTTATTGAGAAATTTTCATGTTATACCATACTTTTATAATAAAAACATGCAGTAGCTGCAGCTGCTCATAAATAGCTCTGCCTCATATGAATATATACAACGAAAAAGCCGGTACATCATGCTTCCATGAATGTACCGGCTTTAAATACTTAGCAGTCCGTACGGGAATCGAACCCGTGTTTCCGCCGTGAGAGGGCGGCGTCTTAACCGCTTGACCAACGAACCGTGTATTATAATACCACGATCAATTGGATAATGCAAGCTTTTTTTGAAAATTTTTTTAAAAATTTTTATTTGTTATTTATCTGCCTTTTTCTCCTTCTTTACTTTCCTTATACGTTCTCTTTTAAAGCGTTCCTTCAGACTCTCTGTAAATGTCTCGAGATACCTGTTCTCCACCTTTGGATTTCTAAAGCCCTGTGCTCGGTTAAGCGCAGATTTCTTTAAAGCACCCATTGAATCGATGACGCGGTCCGCACTGGCTCTGATACGTTTTCTCTTTCTGCGCTCCTCGACTGCCTCCGCAAGCTCCTGTGACCTCTCCTGCGACCTTTCATCTGCCGCCTTCTTACGCTCTTTAACCTCTTCCACAACCTCATCCATATAGGTGTTGAAATTGTTCTGCAGATTGACTATTGTCCTACTGAAATCTGTAAGCGCTGACACGGTGATTGCAGTGTCTACAGCTAAAAAGCCCATAAGAAGCAGTGAGAAAAACTCATACCATATAGGTGACATCCAGCCTGTGATGAACTTCGTAAATGGTGCAATGAAATATACCACTATAAGTCCTGCCACCCCAAAGCCTACAGAATATGGAAAGCACACCCTGCCGTTTATATTAAGCGGCATGCTGCTGTAATCCCACCAATATGCGTGAAACAGCTTCTCAAGCGCCCACGATGTGCCATATTCTAAGACAATGCTTCCCAAAAATGCCACAAGAAATATCTGCCACCATGTAAATGTCGCATCCGTGTGAGCAGAAATAAGATCTGCTATCGCAGTGATCGCGACACCTCCGGCTCCGTAAATAGGACAAAGCGGACCATAGAGAAAGCCTCTGTTTTCCCATTTTTTTGCCCTGATGGTACAGTAGATGCTCTCATATATCCAGCCCATACAGCTAAATATAATAAAATACACAAAATATCTTGATAACCACATATATAATCCTTTCTCCCCGGATAATTTATGATATACAGCAATTGTCATTGATTCCCTTATGTCTGCAAATTAAAAATCACTCTCCGGATACATCTCATCTAAGTATATATCATACCATTTTGTACACTCATTTGTCCATGAGTCAGCAACTTTTTCATATTGCAGTCGCAGCTTATCGACATTTTCTTCGTTAAGCTCGCTTTCTGCTTCACATAGCTCTTCATAAACCTTTTCTGCTTCTTCAGCCGCCTTCGCCACCGGCTCCGCTGCAAGTGCAAGCTTCCACTCTAAGTACGCCTCTTCTGTTGAAAGCTGTCTGGTCTCATGTCGCTCCCTCTTTGGGACAGCCGCAAGTGCCTCGACCATCGCAGCATCCTTTGCCTGCATGAGTGCCGGCAGATTGCCATCCTTTGATGCCTTAAGCCTTGAAATATAATGGTCATAGCCAAACGGATAGTACATCACCTTGTCATTTTCAAAGACCAGTATGGCATCGGCCACCTGCTTTATGAAATACCTGTCATGCGATACAAAGAGCATGGTGCCGGTATATGCCTTAAATGCCGATTCTAGTGTCTCCTTCGCCGGAATATCCATGTGATTGGTCGGCTCATCGAGTATCATTAAGTTCGGACGGCCTGTCAGAAGCTCTGCGAGCACAAGCCTGGACTTCTCACCGCCTGAGAGCGAGCTGATACGCTTTGAGGCATTTGCCCCTCCAAACAGATACATGCCAAGCGTCTTTCTTAATTCCTTCTCCACAAGTGCCGGAAAAAGCTCGTGAAAATGGTCTCGCACAGTCTTTTCGCTGTCGATAAGTGCCGACTGCTGGTCAAAATAGCCCACCAGCAGATTGCTGCCAAGCTGGCTTGTGCCCTTTATTGGTGGAATAAGCCCTGCCACAGTCTTTAGAAATGTTGATTTTCCTATGCCGTTGTCACCGATTACGGCAATCTTCTGACCACGCCTTATACGAAGCGACAGCTCAAGCAGTGCCCTGCCGTCGTAGCCAATTTTTAATTTCTTCGCCTCGTAAACCCATTTACCGCCCGGAAACTGTGGCTCGATATTGCCTGTAAAAATATGAGCTTCGTCTTCAACCGGCTTTTCTATCAGCTTCATGCGTGCCAGCATGGTCTTTCTAGAGCGTGCAAACGCAGCTTTTTTCGGCTTATGCTTGAATTTGTCGATAAGCTCATTATTGTGCGCAATCTCCGCCTGCTGGCGCTCGTAGGCTTTGCGCTGTATCTGCAGATTTTTAAGCTTCTGCTGCCTGTACTGAGTGTAGTTGCCGGCATATCTGTGCAGACTGCCATTTTCAAGCTCATAAACACCAGTCGCAACTGCATCAAGAAACGCCCTGTCATGGGACACAATGACAACAGCCTTTGGATAGTTTATCAGATAATCCTCCAGCCACTCGACAGTTTTCATATCAAGATGATTCGTCGGCTCATCAAGAAGCAGCAAATCCGGCTTTTCAAGCAGCAGCTTTATAAGTGAAATCTTGGTCTGTTCACCTCCAGAAAAACTGCCGAGTGTACGGCTTTTTTCTTCTTTTTCAAAGCCAAAGCCTGTAAACAGCCTGTCGTACTCCATCTCGTAGTCAAACCGCTCTTTGGAATATGTATCCCTGTCCGGACAGCTCTCAAGAAGTATTTCCTCGATTGTCTTGTCCTGATTGGAGGAATCAACCTGACGGAGCATTCCGATTGTGATATTTCGCGAGGTTACGATTCCAAGACTATTTTTGCAGGCAGTCTCTTTGCCATGTGCTCCTGACGACATACCGCGACGGTCATCGCGGTCAAGCTGCAGCTCCCCCGCAAGAAGCCGAAGCAATGTGGTCTTTCCTGCTCCGTTTTTGCCGACAACAGCTATTTTTTCTTTTTCCTTTATATAAAAATCAACATGGGACAGAATCGTCTGACCTCCTGCCGAAACTGTCCCATCCTTAATCTGGTATAACATATCTAATTAATATCCTTCAAGCTGTCCAAAAGTTCGAGATCCGACTGTAAAACCCTGATATTGGACGTAACCGGCTCCTGTCCCGGCTTTGTAACTGTGATTTCAATAACAGAGTCTGCCGGAATGCCGCTGCCGAATGCATACTGTAAAAAGGATACAAACTTTGGGTGGTTTGCTGTAAATGTATTTTTTGCTTTCATCATTTTCATTATGCTTGCTGGGTTCATGTATTTTCTCCAATCTTATCTATATGATATCTCTTTCGACGCACATATCTTTACGTTCGTTATATTATACCATGAGTCAATTCTATAATCTATCATTTTAGAATTATTTAATCAGCAATCATTTAGTTATTGTACTGTTCTTCTGCATTTTTTTGCTGATATACTGCATAGGTGCCACAATATTTCCTAAATAAAAAATATGCCATACCTCATATTTCAATATACTAAAAAACAGATGACCCACATAACATATATGTAAGCCATCTGTTCTGATGCTAAAACTAATTAAATCGTTTACTCCTTCACGCCTCCAAGTGTGACACCGGCAATAATATATTTTGATAAGAGAAGATATACAACAATAATAGGCACGATAGCTACTGTTATCATCATATAGATTTTTCCCATATCGAAATTCATATAGTCCGCTCCTCGAAGTGTGGCAATCAAAATTGGTACTGTCATCTTGTTCTTTGACTGGATGATCAGGGCCGGTGTGAAGTAGTTGTTCCATGAACCTACAAATGTGAAAATTGCCTGTACTGCAATTGCAGGTTTCATGATTGGCAATACTATATGGTTGAATGTCCTAAACTCATTCGAACCATCAATTCGTGCAGCTTCTACAAGTGATAAAGGAAGTGATGACTGTAGATAGCTGTACATGAAATAGAATACCGCCGGCGATGCTATTGATGGAATGATAAGTGGAGCCCACGAATCATACATTCCCATCTTTGTTATTAAACGCAGGAAGCCCATCGCAGTAACCTGTGTCGGCATAACCAGTATCGCCATGATAAATGTAAATGCAACTTTCTTTAATTTGAAATCGTAAGCATAAAGTCCATATGCTGTAAGCGATGAAAAATATGTACATAAAACTGCACATGAGCCCGATATAATAAGGCTGTTTACTATTCCCCTAAACATAGGGAAGGATCCGTCATTAGCTACAGATTTCAGATTATCCAGGAAATGCCCGCCCGGGATAAATGAGAAGCCCTTCTGCAGCTGTGCATGCGACCTTGTCGCATTGATTATAAGTATTACAAAGAAGAACAGGCATAAAAATGATAATAATATCAAAACTATATGCGCTATAACACTGCGGACATTAATTTTATGTTTTGGTTTCATTATTTAGCCGCCTCCTTTTTCTTTCTTCTAGCTTCTTTTGCAGCTCGCTTTGCTGCTGCCTTTGATCCGTCAGGATCGCTGTCATTTGTCATTCTGTATACGATGAAGCACAGAATTGCGCTGACTATAAACAGATATACCGACAATGTTCCGGCCATACCATAGTTCTTACTCTTTAAGTGGTTGTTCAGGAACATGATAAGTGTCATTGACGTTCTGTCCGGATTTCCCTGTCCGTTTGTCAGAATCTGAGGTACATCGAACATCTGGAGTCCACCGATGATTGATGTGATGAGTGTATATGCAAGTATTGGTCGTATACTCGGTAAAGTTATATAGAAGAATCTCTGCAATGCATTACATCCATCCAGATCTGCCGCCTCAAATACTTCTGTACTGATACCCATGACTGCTGCCATGAGCATAATAGTCGTATTACCGAACCACATAAGGAAGTTCATGAAGCCGATGAGTGATCTGGTTCCAAATACACTTCCCATAAAGTCGATAGGCTTGCTGATTACTCCCATAGACTGCAGGATTGAGTTCACAGGACCACTGTTCGAGAACAGTGTAAAGAACAAAAGTGCAAATGCAGATGCCATGATCAGGTTTGGCAGATAAATTACTACCTTAAAAAACTGTAATTTGTGAATTTTTAATCTGACATCAGTGAACCAGTTTGCTAAAACAAGTGCAACCACAATCTGTGGAATAAATCCGATAACCCAGAGGATAAGAGTATTCTTACCATATGTGATCATATCCGATTTAAGAAGCTCGGCATAGTTAGCCCATCCCACAAAATTCGGTCCTATTTGTTTGATTCCGGATCTATAGTATTCAAAAAAACTAAACCTTACCGTATCTACTAACGGAATCAGAGAAAAAATTAAATATGTTATGAAAAACGGAAGAATAAAGATATATCCCCATTTTGCATAACTTACGCTCTTTCTTTTCTTCTTCATGAGCCAAATTCCTTTCTACCAGAGTCACCTCTGCGAAGCCCAAAGGCTCCGCATGGTGTTTTATTTATCTTATTTCGGCCATGTAACCTTTTCGATATCAGGATAACGCTCTTTAATTGCTGTCTCAAAGTTTTTCTTAGCCTTATCATAATCAACCTTACCCTGTAAGTAATCGCTGAATGAGTTCTGGATGAGCTCTACACATCCCTGATCATATGCTGAAAGAGGTGCAATCTTGATATTCTCAGCTACCGGTTCAAAGTAAGCAAATGGGTTCTGTCCGCCAAGGAAGTCTGATGCGATTGAATCATCTTTTGCTGCTTCCTTCATTCCTGATTTTGTATTTGTGAAATCAGAGTAATCCTTAGAGATCTTGAGTAAGTTGTCTTTATTTGCTGTTAAAGCAAGGATGATATCCTTAACATGCTTAGGGTTATCTGTTCCTGTTGCTGCGTGGAGGTAAGATCCGCCCCAGTTGTACTCCTGTGGTGGTGTTGTAACAGCCCATGATCCTTCTGCTCCATCCCAGTTTGGTGCAAGTGTGAAATCGATTCCCCATGCTGGGAAAAGGAATGCAAATACCTTTGACTGAGAACCCATTGCTTTGTTCCAGTCATCATTAAACTGGCCTTTAACTTTAGCATCAACATATCCTGCATCAAGCCACTCTTTTGAATCATCTACCCAGTTTGTAATCTTCTTATCCACTACAACCTCATCTGCTCCAGGCTGTACCCATGAGTTGTCGATTGAGTTTCCATATAAACGGAATGTATCAGCGTAAGAAGATAATGTGTAGTATCCCTTTGCCTTAAGTTCCGCTGCTGTAGCCTTTAATGTATCCCAGTCCTTTGTCTTCTCACCGATTGCTTCAGGATCATCTGTTCCGAATACATCCTTTGCAATATCGCGACGGTAAACTAAAAGTCCAGGACAGCACTGCCATGTTGAACCTCTCTGTACTCCGTCTGAATCAGAAGCTGTTTTTCTTGTGAAATCGAACTGATCAGCAAACTCTTTGTCACAATCAATTCCAAGATCCTTAAGAGGCATTGCTACGTCTGCATCTTTATCTGTATATTTGAATACGTAATCTGTCTCTGATAAGAACATATCAATCTTGTCATCTGCTGCTGCATCCGCCTGTTTTGAAAGAGCTTCATCAAGCTTCTGCTGGTAAACACCATCCTGATTAGGATTTACTATCCAATGAATTTCTGTACCATCCTTGAGGTATGTAATTGTACCATCTTTAGAAGTTTCTTTAACCTCCGGGTAAACAGCCTCAACTCTTGTTCGAAACTCGTCGTTCCATGAATAGATATTGATAACCTTTCCCTCTGCTGCATTAGAAGCTCCACCTTCTGTTCCGTTTCCTGCTGTTGTTCCACATCCTGCAAGGAGTGTTGCCCCCATAGACAGTAACAGCATTGTGCTAATCACTTTCTGTTTCATTTTTCATTTCCTCCATAGAAACTGTTTTGATATCTTCTTATAAATTAATTTGATATCTCGTTTACAGTTGTTATATTACTCCTTAACCGTTTTCGTTTATATTAAATCAATTGTAAAAATATCAGATTCATGTCATAATAATAGAAAGATGACATAAATCTAATATTTTGTTACAAAGGAGAACCTTTATGGCACTTTCAAAAGAATGGTATGACGCAGAATTTGTTAACAGCGAGAGCGAATCACTGCATCGTGCTCCAAGTATTGAATATAGTTTTTATAACGCAGTCAAAACCGGGGATATGGAATATGTAATAAAAAACTGCAAAGAAGATGCATTTATACACCTAGACGGAACAGGTGTATTATCCAGAAATACTTTACAGAATATCAAATATCACTTTGTTGTCACAACCGCCATGATCACAAGATACTGTATTGATGGAGGACTCGAGCCTGAGCAGGCATACCGTCTGAGTGACTTCTATATACTTAAGATGGACAGCTGCTCCACCGTACGCCAGGTTGCTGACCTGCATCACGAGATGGCAAAGGATTTCACAGGTAAGATGGTGCTGCAGAAGAAATCATCTATCCTCTCAAAGCCTGTTACCCAGTGTGTTGACTATATATACAGCAACATAAAAGAGCGTATCACAATAGCTGATCTGGCTGCATACACAGGTCTTTCCGAGAGCTATCTTTCAAGGGTATTCAAGCAGAATCTCGGTGTTTCGATAAGTGATTATATAAGGGAAAAGAAAATAGAAAAAGCGACTCACCTGCTCAAATACTCAGATAAGCCGATTATAGATATAGCCAACTACCTGTCATTTTCATCACAGAGCCACTTTACCCAGATCTTCGAGAGTTTTACGGGGCTTACACCAAAGAAATATCGTGACAGATACTACAAATCCATGTGGTAGCCTGATACCACATGCCTTGTACTGCGCACAAAAAATTCCCACACAAACATGCGTGGGAATTTTTATTTAACTGATACCCAATATACGATATCAAACGCTGTTAATTTTATAAACTATCACTCTATGTATATCTCAACCGTATGACATTTGTCTGTAGAAAGCATTTCAATAGCATGCTTTGGAATACGCACGCTGTTTCCTGTAACATTTTCCACTTTTACATCATCACAGAGTGCTCTTTTGACCTGCGCATCCCCAGGTTCGAGCTTATCAGGATTGTGAACTGAAATATCAAATCTATGACCTGCAAATTCTAATGAAACTTTTGCATCACCTTTTTCGTTATACTGCTGTGGCATGAGTGCAGGCTCAATAACAAGATCTCCAAGCTCTCCATGGACTCCGTATACAGATGTTATCATAGTAAGCATATACCAGCTTGCGGCACCTGTAAGGTATGAATACAGACCTCTTCCATCATTATCAAAATACTCCGGTACTCCCGGATACATCCTGCTTCTGTCAAAGTCCATCGCAGTATCAAGAAGCGTCTTTAATACCTTGTAGCCCTCTTTTATAAAGCCCTGTTTATAGAGCGCATTGGCATACATTACAGCCATATGTGAGAATACAGCACCATTTTCTTTTTCACCATATGCAAATCCAAACATTCTTCCAAGATCAAACTTTTCTTCCTTAAAATCAGTGTTTAGTCTGTAGCCACCGGCTTTTTGATCAAACAGATATTTGTCTGCGCTATTACAGATTGCCTTGATCTGTTCTTTTTTTGCGGTTCCACTCATGATGGCAAATACCTGTCCTGTAAGCATCATGCGTACATCTCCACTCTCACATCGTTCCACCGGTCTGCCGTTATTGTCATAATATCCGTTGAACCAGCCTCCATCCGTGCCATCTGATATCCATTCGTTTTCGCGGATGTTTTTCATCATCCACTCAGCCTTATGCTCCAGGTTTTCGCAAATCGCAGCTATTGGGACAAGAACAGTGCCTCCGCTTGTGCAGTTCTCACATGCCTTTGCATAGCTCATGAGAAGCTCCTGCTTTTTGTCAGGGCAGTTGTAAAGTATTTCGTCATCAGCAAGCAGCAGCTTAAGCTCATCTAACACCTCAATCCTGTTTATTCCGCTTATTTTTTCCACATTTCTTAAACACCTTGCTATATCAAGCAGATTTCCGGCATATGCACATGTAAATGCAACACTTTCGCCTTTGTCCCATGCCATATCGAGCGCATCGTTCCAGTCTGCACCGTGCAGCTTCATCTCGTTGTGCTCCCCAACATCATAGAAAGCGCACAGATTTTGGATCAGAATATGCTCTAAAACTGTTCCAAAATATATCTGACCGCCTGCCGTCCTTTGTTTGTTACCATATGTATTATTCCATGCTTCATCATGGCTTGTGCCTCTCATGGACTGGTAATCCTTAAAGTACGTCGTACGCTCAAAAAGTACATCTGCATCACCGGTCTGGTCAATATAAAGCTTTGTGGTTACAAATGGCCAGAATGCGTGATCCATCCATACACGTGTGATGTTATTTCTGTCAGCGATAAACTCGCCAGGCTCGTTTCCTATAATAGTCGCATTGGTTCCATCAATTCTCACACCGCCATAATTGTTTACAATCATACTGCGGACATCCGAAGGTTCCATAAGTAAAAGTGCAAGACAGTCCTGCCATAGATCTCTCCAGCCTCTTCCACCTTTTCCATAATCATGATGTGGAAGGAATGAACAGCCGTATATTCTTCGCAAGATAGGTTGAAAACATATCCATTTAAGATAATTGTCCTCCTTGGCATTTCCTGTCTCAAAATCAATATTTACCTTATCTATCCAGTGTTTCTTGACGGTGTTTAGTTCTTCTTTTACTTCAAGTACACTGCGGTACCGTCCGGTAATGGCATTTACGTCATTTTCTTTTTCCGTAAGACCTGCAAGCATGATATAGCTTACCGTCTCCAGCGGTTTTATAATACGGTTTGCAAATTTTATTGCTCCGACTGCTTCTTTTCCCTGAAATTTTTCTCCGGCCTTTGCACCTGCTTTTTCAGTTCTGACCGCCTCAGGAATAAGGAAAGAACCTCCCTCTCCTATAAACTGCTCAACGGTAGGATAGAAACTCTCAGGACTTTCTCCGTTTCCGGATGATCCATATACGAAGTAGCTTATATCATTTTTCCGGTGTCCACGCTCATCAAATGAGAGGACAGGTGTAACCTCAATGCCGTATTGTGTGGTTTCTATTCTGTGCAAAAGTGATGTCACATGTCTGTGATCCCTGATATTGTCAGCACTTCTGCCATAGATTGGGATTGCCCCGATTGGGACTATCTCCATAGCCTCATCTGTCTTGTTAGTGATCTCCACAAGCATGACTTCCATGCTTCCATCAAGTGTGACAAATGATGTTGTGTCGGCCTCTAACCCATATATCTTTGAAGCACGGTGCAGCTTCTGCCACATTAAACCTGCCTCAAGCTCACTTTCATCCTGATTACCTGTAAATCTGTCGGCCTCCTGCTGTGCAGATGATCCGCATACTGACCAGAAGCCCTTCCCCACAATCCGACACCAGAAATTTCTGGTGCCTTTATTGTTGTGGAGATTTTCTATACTAACAGGTTCCAGAAGAAAGGTATTCTGGCTTGTTTTACTGTCTCCGCCGAGAGTTGGTGTAATGCTTGATTTAAGCCCTTTTTCCCCTGCAAGCGGCAGATACAGTCCACTGTAGTTTTCGGGATTTTTGATCCTGAAGGTTCCGTATTTGTCTATAAAATCTATATCTTTCATATTTTCAATCAATCCTCTATACAATTACAAATCAAATTTTCACACACCATATACAATCCTATAGCAGTCATTATCCCACCTACGGAAAATTTACATGGTAAGCTCAATCTCTGTCTGCTCGCTAAGAAGCTCTTTTGGAATATAGTCTCCCTCAACCGCCTGTCCGTTTACAAGAAGGCTCTTGCATCCGCTCTCAACATGATCAGGATTTTTTACAACTATATGAAGATGGCATCCCCTGAAATCCTTCTCTATCTCAAATCCATCCCAAGCTTTTGGAATAGACGGAGCAATATGAAGTCCATAGAAATCAGGACGCATACCAAGTATTCCCTCTACACATCCAACCATGACTGTTGAAGCAGTTCCTGTGAGCCAGTGTACATGTGAACGTCCAAAGTTCGGACTTGCTTTTCCTTCAGTAAACTGTCCATAGCAGTACGGCTCAAGTCTTCTTATCTCCGCTCTGTCATTCTGTGCGGCAGGAGCATTTTCAATAAAATACTTAAAAGCTCTGTCTCCATGTCCTTTAAGTGCCTCAGCAAGAATTATCCAGCCCTGTGACTGTGAGAATATTCCTGCATTCTCTTTAGTTCCCGCATTGTATATCACTGCGAGTGCTCCGTCGAATGCATGTGCATGATATGGAGGATCCATAAGAATGGCGCCATACTCGGTATTGAGTCTTTCATATACCATTTCAAGAGCCTTATCAGCCTGCTCATCACTTGCAAATCCACTTATAACAGCCCAGCTCTGTGGGTTGAGCCACATATTTGCCTCAAGATCATCACGCTTTCCGATAACCTGTCCATCCCCTGTAAATCCACGGATAAATCTGTCCTCATTCCAGCAAAGCTCCTGAATGATCTTTCCGAGTTTTTCCTGGCTCTCATCAAGATATGCGATATATTCATCATCTTTCTTATAGGCTGCAAACTCTTTTAATATAGTCATTGCATAGTAGAACTGAAGTGCTACGAAGGTTGACTCTCCATCTGCACCAAGTCTCAGGCAGTCATTCCAGTCTGCGTAAAGTCCTGCAGGCATTCCATGTTTTCCGAGGTGGTTCATCGAAAAATCAATTGCTCTCTTTAAATGCTCGTAAACCGTTCCCTCATCCTTGTTGGCGAATGGAATGACCTCATCTATAAATGCTACATTTCCTGTCTCTGATACATATTTGTATACAGTTGGGAAAAGCCATAATGCATCATCAGCTCTGTAAGCCGGATGTCCTGTCTCCTGTACATAGGAAGCGTCATCAGGAGTATCCTCATGTCCCGGATTGTGTGTAAACTTGACAAGCGGAAGTCCTCCACCGTTATCAACCTGTGCTGAGAGCATGAATCTGATCTTTTCAACAGCCATCTCAGGTGCAAGGTGTATAACACCCTGAATATCCTGGACTGTATCACGGTATCCGTATCCGTTTCTGAGTCCACAGTATGTAAATGATGCAGCCCTTGACCAGATAAATGTCATGAAACAGTTATATGCGTTCCATGTATTTATCATTGTGTTGAACTCATCACTTGGTGTATTAACCTGGAAATGTGATAACTTTCCATGCCAGTATGCGATAAGCTCCTCAAGTTCTTTGTCGCAGACAGCTTTTGTATCCGTGTAAGAAGCAACAATCTTTCCTGCTGTCTCATTATCTATCATTCCAACTAAGAATGCTATTGTCTTTGTCTCGCCCGGTGCCAGCTCCAATACTGTTGTGATTGCTCCACAGCTATTCTCGTTGTAGTTGCCGTGGTTGTTAAGCTTTCCGCTCTCTACTCCGACAGGATTGCCATATCTGTGATATTCTCCGAGAAATTCTCCCCTGTCACCGCACCAGCTGTCAACAGGTGCTCCTGCAAGTCCGATAAATCTGTTTACCACATCCTTGTTGTCAATTTCCTTGCCATCCTCGATGCGGTCAAGATTGGCATGGATCATCTGACGCACTCTGTTCTCCACAAATACTGTCTTTGTAATATACTGTGAATACTGCAGATTCACCTGATCCTGCTCATAGTTGCTGTTGTTTGTAAACTCAGCGTAACCTGTAATATTAAGGCTTCTTGCCTTATCAGAATTATTTGTCACGCTCAAATTCCACACTTCGTATGTCTTGTTCAGCGGAACATAATATCTTACTTCTGAATGAATACCGCTGTAATCAGCCATCATCTTTGTGTATGCTGTTCCATGATGACACTCACTCTTGTATTCATTCAAATCCTTTCCTACAGGCTGCCACGAAGCTGACCAGTAATCCTTGCTCTCGTTGTCTCTGATATAAATATATCTGCCAGGCTCATCGAACTGATTAAACACATATCTCAAAAGCCTTCCGTTTGCACCTGACTTTGCAAAGCTGTATCCACCTGCATTATTGGAAACAATTGCTCCATACTCCGGCGATCCAAGATAGTTTACCCATGGTGCCGGTGTATCAGGTCTTGTAATAACATATTCTTTTTTTGATTCATCAAAATATCCGTATTTCATATTCATTACTCCATTCTCTACTTAATTATGTGATCTACGGTTATAACTGCCTCCAACGTATATTCAGCAGTAATCCATTTTCGTAATATAATATACATTTTTGCAGCAGTGTATTATACAAAATTATTTCTTAAAATATCAGATTCATGACATAACTAAACTTATTTTACCGGGGCGTTTAACATCTTCATCGTAGCCATCCTTCTGATATACACGGACATAATCGATTACATATGGATTATTCTCAAAGCTTGTCTCATCGTTTGGATTTCCAACCCAGCTTCCACCAACAGCAAGATTTAAGATAATGTAAAATGGCTGGTCAAATGGTGCCGGATATGCAAGTGTTCCCTGTCCTACTGTTGTTGAGTGCCATTCGCTCTCCTCGTGGTATTTAACTCCATCCACATACCATATGATTTTCCCCGGCTCCCAGTCACAGGTAAATATGTGGAAATCATCAGAGAAATCGGCTCCATCCGTTATAGTATATGTACCCTGTGACTGTGAATGAGGATTTCCGTAATGGAGGGTTCCGTAAGCCTTGTTTGTCTCCTGACCCATTACTTCCATGCAGTCAATTTCGCCACATCTTGGCCACTGACCATATACATTCTCATCATTTGCCATAAGCCAGAATGCAGGAAGGTACCCCTGTCCCTTTGGAACCTTTGCACGGCATTCAAATCGTCCATATATGAAGGTCTGTTTATTCTGTGTTGAAACTCTTCCTGATGTATAGGAAGCTGCTTCTTTTGTTGAGCCGGTATCACCATCAGTAACTTTTTTGACCGGATTTATTATTAATTTTCCATCTTTTACCTGAATGTTTTCAGCCGAGTCTACATACTCCTGCAGCTCATTATTTACCCATCCTTTTTCATGTATCTCCACATTCCAGTCAGCACGGTTTAATGAATCACCATTAAACTCATCGCTCCACACTTTTTTGTAGCCATCATAGCTTAGTTTGCCTGTCTGCTGCGCCGCATCCAACGCTCCCTCTGCAAACGTCTGTGACGGCATGGCTGATAATACTCTTTTATTCATAAAGTACCCCTTTCATTTATAGTTATTTGCTATCTCGCATCATGTTACTGTCCACACCTTTCAGTGTAACCCGTAACCACAGCATTACTATAACGATTAAGTATCCTTAAAATATACAAAAAAAAGCACAAAAACATCAAATTCATGACATTTTAATTTTCCTGTAATTTCCGCAATTCCCTCGGTGTCATGCCAAACTGCGCCTTAAACATCCGGCTGAACACCTTATAATTCGTAAATCCATTGTGCTCCAGTATGTCCGTGATGGAATCCTCAGTTGCCAGAAGCTCCTCATGTATGTGATTGATTCTTACCTGATTGACATACTCGAGAAATGTAACTCCCATGCATTTTTTGAACATACGGCAGAAATAATCCTGATTGAGTGAGGCTATGTCTGCCGCCTCCTTTAATGCTATTGGCTCCTGATAGTTTTTCGCTACATATCTGAGGACATCCTTAAGGCGCGCTATCTGTCTGGATTCTTTTCCCGCATTCATCTCTTTGTACGAATAATTTGTAAACAAAATATATAGGAATTCGTTCACTTTTGCCATAAGCCGAAGCTCATAGCCCTTGCCCTTTTTTCGGTATATATGCGCTATCGACTTAAGAAGAGACTTCATCTGCTCATATTTTCTGCTGCCATGCTCGGTCTCATAGCACTCCCGGAACCTTATATGTCCGTAATCGTCTATGTAGCTGTCCAGATATGCATACGGTATCTGTACCAGAAGCACCCTGACTCTTTCATAGCTTTGCGTGCCATGTATCTTATTTGAGTTTATGACAAAAAATTCATTTTCTTGCAATGTATATTCATTTTCACCGCAGACAACCTGCAGTGAGCCGGAAACTACATAGATTATCTCTATATGGTCATGCCAGTGCCTCGGTGAAAACTGCCTGTAGTCCTCATATCTGTCGCAGTAGATTGGAAGATGTGGTATTGATCTGACGTTTTCGTGTGTGTATTGCTGCATAATTTTCTCCCTGACTTACTAAATCAAACTTCGTATTTAACGCTATATTAGCCTGAGCCTATCCAATTATTCCGAAGAAAACAATATTCATAGTTTGAAATTCTACCTTCAAAATATACTCCTCTCACGCAAAAAGTCAATATCGACCTAAAATAATGTCAGTATCACAATTGTATATATCGCTTTTATAATTTACAATCATCTTGTACGAAAAGAACAAGCTCCCGACATATTAATGTATGGGAAGCTCTTTAAATAATAAAAATATAAGAAAGGTAATCTGCTATGAACAAATGGTCACGATTCAAATTCACTCCTAATCTTCCACTTGGGGCAAATGGTGAAAGAGTTACAGGAAGCAAGGCTCACATAGAGCTTTCAAAGGAAGCTGCCAAGGAAGGCATGGTACTTCTCAAAAACGAAAACAACGTACTCCCTCTTGCAGCGGGTTCTAAGGTAGCCCTGTTTGGAAAGGGTACTTTCGACTATGTAAAGGGCGGTGGCGGAAGCGGTGATGTAACCGTTGCATATATCCGCAATCTCTACGAAGGACTTAAGCTCCAAAAAGAGAAAATAAGCATATTTGAGGAGCTGTGCGATTACTACCGCAACGACATTAAAAAGCAGTATGCAGCCGGTGCTGTACCCGGCATGACTATAGAGCCGGATGTACCGGCTGAGCTTTTAAGCAAGGCTCAGGCATATACCGACACTGCTATCATCTCAATCTGCCGCTACTCCGGAGAAGGCTGGGACAGAAAGAGTGTTATTGACCCAAACAACAAGGCTCTCTGGGACTACGAACGTGAGATGACCGAGAAGTCGGCAGAGCTTTTTAAGGATGGTGATTTCTGTCTCTCCGTAAAAGAGAAGGAGATGATTGACACTGTAAAAGCCAGTTTCAAAAATGTAATCGTGATTTTAAATGTCGGTGGAATGGTTGATACATCTTGGTTTGCTTATGATAATCAGATTCAATCAGCACTGCTTGCCTTACAAGGTGGTATGGAAGGCGGGCTCGCTGCCGCTGAGCTTCTTGTAGGAGATGGCAATCCTTCCGGAAAAACTGTCGATACATTTGCCAAATCACTCGACGACTATCCGTCTACTTACAATTTCCACGAGTCAAGAGACTATGTGGACTATACCGATGATATATATGTCGGATACCGCTATTTCGAGACAATTCCGGGAGCTGCCGAGAAGGTTGTATACCCATTTGGCTATGGCCTCTCATACACCTCATTTGATGTGGAGACTGTTTCTGCCGGCGTTGTGAATTCCAACTGTACGTCTGAGACCAATAAGCTCTACGCAAAAGTCCGTGTGACAAATACAGGTAAATTCTCCGGAAAAGAGGTTGTTCAGGTATACATTGCTAAACCACAAGGAAAGCTTGGCAAGCCTGCAAAGGAGCTTGTCGCCTTTGAAAAGACAAGAGAACTGCAGCCGGGTGAATCACAGCTTATGATCCTTACATGGGAAATAAACGATATGGCATCATATGATGACCTTGGAAAGGTTAAAAAGTCTGCATATGTACTTGAAGCCGGTTCATATGATATATACGTTGGAACGAGCGTCCGTGACGTGACAAAAGCTGATTACTCATATATATTAAATCATGATGTAATTACCGAGCAGCTTTCAGCAAAGCTGGTTCCTACAAGTCTGCCAAAGAGAATGCTCGCTGACGGAAGCTATGAAGCTCTGCCTCAAAGTGAGCCTGTGGACACCGACTACTCAGCTATTGGCAACATTGACCCTTCCCTGACAGAGGGTGTTGCTCCATGTCAGAGAGCCATCCCATACTTCCGCTTTGCCGATGGCATGGCTAAAAACGGCAGTCACGACATCATGGATGTTGTGGAAGGACGTATCACGCTTGATGAATTTGTATCAGAGCTTTCCATCGATGAACTCATTCATCTGCTCGGCGGACAGCCAAATACCGGTGTTGCAAATACCTTCGGTATCGGAAATATGCCTGAATACGGTATTCCTTCTGTCATGACAGCAGATGGTCCTGCAGGAGTGCGCATAGCGCCTGAAGTCGGTATATGCACCACTGCGTTTCCATGCTCCACACTGCTTGCATGCACATGGAACCCGGATGTTTTAGAGGCTGTAGGACGCGCCGGCGGTGAAGAATTAAAGGAAAACAACCTTGCACTGTGGCTCACCCCTGCCATCTGTATTCACAGAAGTCCTCTCTGCGGACGTAACTTCGAGTACTACTCAGAGGATCCATTCGTAACAGGAAAGCTCGCAGGTGCCATGGTACGCGGAATCCAGTCAAACAATGTCGGTGCCACACTCAAGCACTTTGCCTTGAACAACAAGGAAACCAACCGCAAAAACAGCGATTCACGCGTTTCAGAAAGAGCTGCCAGAGAAATTTATCTGAAGGCATTTGAGATGATTGTAAAGGATGAAAATCCATGGGCTATTATGTCCTCTTACAATATGATAAACGGCTACAGAGCCTCTGAAAGCGAGGACCTTTTGACAGGAATACTGCGTGATGAGTGGGGCTATGAAGGAATGGTCACAACCGACTGGTGGACCTGTGGCGAGCATTACAAGGAGACAAAAGCCGGAAATGATCTTAAGATGGGAAATGGATATCCTGATCGTGTAAAGAAGGCTTATGATAAGGGTGCAATCTCTCGTAGTGAGATGGAGACCTCTGTAAAGCGTATATTAGGATTAATATTAAAGCTTGATTAAATTTTACTCTGCTTTATGCAAACCTACCCGGTTCATAATACCCGATACTTATTATACAAAAACAAAAACGGACATGCAAAACTGCCATGTCCGTTTTTGTATTTGTTTTTGTATTTATATATCTCAATCATTAATTCTGTATTTTAGCATATTCCTCAATTTTGCATACATGCTCTTTTGTTTTTTCATCATAGTTAATTGCCACAAGCAGGACGTTTCCCGTATATTGCAATAATGAATTCGGATACTGTCTCTCACGAATCTGCTGCATGGCTGTATCCGCATTCTTATTCCATTTCAGCTCCACAACAAGCGCCGGATAATCATTTATATACTCAGGCTTCGGAATATAAACAAAATCAGCAAAGCCACGCCCTGTCGGTAACTCCCTGACCGGCTTAAAATAATAGTTCATTGTTCCAAGATAAGCAATGGCCAACACACTGCTAAGGGAGTTCTCGTCATTATATTGAATCACCGAGGTATACTCCATATGAATCTGCTCAATTTTTGCTGCCACAGTATTTACATCTTTGTTTATTGTTGCATTAAACAAATCTATTGACTGTCTCTCAAACTGTATGATTTCATCCCATTTGTTTTCCTCAACTGCATCCATAAGCTCATTGCGAAGCTCTTCATTCGGAATATATGCCATCTGATTTTTCTGATTAAAAGCCAGATATCCAAGATGTATAAGCAATGTCAGCACATCATCTTTGTTTTTAAATGATACCATATCATTCTGAAACGTGGTTGTTCTAACTTTTATCTCATTTCCTGAAATCATTGAAATAATAGCGGCTCTTAATCCATCAAAATCCATGTCAATAAGCGGAATCAGAGATTCATATGTGCCGGTCTGTGACCAATAGCTTTGGAAGCTGCCTCTCATCATCACGCTCACTACCGCTTTTGGATTATACACATGTTTACCCGAAAGCATATAGCCATCATACCAGTTTTTTACTGCTTCATAATCCCTGTCATACTTTTTGCATAACTGCTTAACCTCATCATCTGTAAAGCCAATATATGATGCAAGCGCTCCTGCATCAAGCATTGTGAACTCTTCAAAATTGTTAAGTGCTGACTGAGTTTTTAGCTTTTTAATAGGAAGTATGCCGGTAAGATAAGCTAACGCAATATACTTTGTCGGCTCTGTCCCTTTAAACATTCCTCTGAGGAAATTAATATATTCCTCCTGCAGCTCCTTATTATTAGCCTCATCTCTTATCAACACATCCCACTCATCTATTATGATAACAAAGGTATTTCCTGTGGCTGCGTTTATATAAGACATGGCTCCATAGGCTGTTTTAACAGTGTCCGGTATCACATCACCATATGCTATTATAAGCTCATCAAGAATACCGTTATTGATGTATTTCACGGTGTTTTGCACTTCGCCCGCATCCATCATGCACCACTGGACATCAATATGAATAACATCATATTTATTAAGGTTTGTCTCAAAGGAATCAAGCCTGCCTACCTTTAGAGTGGAAAACATGTCAAAGGAATCACATCCTCTGCTATAATAAGCAGCAAGCATATTCGCCGTGATGGACTTTCCAAAGCGCCTCGGTCTGCTATTGCATATGCATGCCATATCAGAACCTATAACCTTATTGGTGTATGCCAAAAGCATAGTTTTATCCACATATATTTCCGATTTCAATGTCTTTTGAAAAGCTTTATTTCCCGGATTTAAAAATCTTCCCATGAATTTTCCTACCTTAATGAAATAATTTAACAACCTATACTACATGTTAAGTATAGCAGTTTTTAATCAACTTCACCATATCAACTTTGAATTATATACAATTTAAACTATTACTTTCCATAAATATTGTACTCAGGCACATCCACGCTATCTGTTCCGGCATAGTATGACAGCTCCACCTCGTTGAGTCCTTTTTTCTTGTCAAGAATCACATTGTACTGGGATGAATATATAACATCTCCATTTTTATTAAATCTGTATTCAATATTCACTCCATCTTTGCCTTTTAATGCCTTTCTCGGAATCTTTGCAAGGAAGATACGCTCACTGTCGGAAATCTTCTTCACCTCGACTGCATCCACCCATTTGAAAAATACCGGTGCAGCCACTCTTGTATCATCCATGCTATAACTGTCGTAATCATAGTAGGCTGTGTCATCATCTTCTGTATCCTTTAACACATGATAGCCCATCTGTATGCTGTCCACGCCATCAAGACCGGTATCATTGTTGTTATAGCTGCCCGAATCGTAAGGCGAATATACATATAAAAGGATAAGCTGTGAGCTCTTTACCTCATCTATGCTATCCCTGAATAAATGTGCCGCCTTTATATGAGATACATTGAGCTGTCTTAAGCTGTCATTTGTCTCACCTGCCAGCTGTCTTGCATACATGGTGACCATACCCTTATTTTCCATAAAGTCCGCATCTGCCGCAAGCGCCGGAGATGCATCCGTGGAAAGTGACATCAGATATTTGTAGTCTGTATCCTCCATACATACTGTATTGTACCTTGCAACCAGATAATCAGGCCTTGCAAATGCAAGCACAAGATAACATACCCCGATTACTATTATTCCGTACCGAAATAGCGAAAAAGCAGGCTTACATATAGATAAAATCACTCCGAGCATAAACAGCGCTATCACTCCAAGTGCCCAGAACACACAAAGCCTGGTGGCTGTCAGCCCGTACTCTGACACATACAGTCCCATACGGTATGCACTTGATGCAATCATGATATATGTGCATAAAGTTATTAAAATTAAAAATGCATTTAATATTTTATTCCTTCTGAACAATCCACTTCCGAGCAATACGATAATCACATTAAGTATACACACGAAAAGCAGCTGGAAAAAGCCTTCTCTCGCGTACCTGGCGTAGGTATAGCCGCTTGGAAGCTGCATAAGTCCCCCGAACAGATACACAATCTGTATAAAACAAAAAAATACATATACCACTGATATAGTTGCAGCTACAGTGATACCAATTGCAGCCGGAAATGCCGGAGTCTCAACCGGTGCATCCGATATACGCTTCTTGCTCAGATACTTTATACCGCAGTACGATGAGAAAAGCGCAAATACAAAAAGAAATACAACCTTGCTCACTGTAAAGAAATTGATATCAGCAAATATTTTCTTTATTACTGAGGCAAAAACCGCATCCGCAGAGCACAGCAGCACCACTATCAGCACAACCAGAGGAAAGGCAATTGCTATTCCGATAAACACATAAAGCATTCTGTGTTTTTTCACATGCCGCTCTCCGGCAGTTGCATTTGCACTGTCACCGACCATACTGTCACTGCCCATATTGTCACTATCCATGCGCTCATTTCTCATATAGTTGGCAATATCCATAAACGGCTCAGCTATACATCCAATCGCTCCAAACACTGCCTGAAATGCCGCAGCGATATACTTTATGAGCCCCCACTGTCTGTCATTGCAGAAATTGTGAAGCAGCATAAAAACAAGAAACACAAGTATCCAGCAAAAATTAAATCCTTGTATAATTTTATTACCGGTCAAGCCTGACGAAAGGCCTGTGAGTATCATCATCACACTGTACCATATAGTGAGTGGCTTTGCCTCTATATGAAGTATCTTCATACAATACAGGCTGTATACTCCTGTGACGATTGCAAACAACGTAACAAGTATTCCACCTGTATTCTCATACAGGAAAATGGTGTACAGCAGCGCATATATTATCGTAGGTATACATAGCCTGCCAAAGAAATCCGCATTTCTCCTGCTTTGCTCACGCCGTCTTTGCTCCGCTTCCTGCTGCATCTTCTGCAGTTCAATACCCGACACCCCCATATGTGGCTGTGAAGTCTGTGGCGTGTTCTGTGAAAACTGTTGGGGATTCATGCCCCCGATATTATTATTGTCCATAGCTACCTCCTTACTATCTATGTAGTTATTTTCTCATATTTTTTACTTACCGGCAAGCTAATTGTACTACACAGTTTTTAGTTTTGCAATATTTTTTTATCGTGTTGCGATAAATCGCTTTTAATTGCTACAATTAAGGGGTAAATGTCACATTAAAAATGAGGAAATAGTAACCTGAGACGTGTAAAAAAAGTTGTTTGAAAATGTTAAGGCTTACTGATAAAACAAAAAATCGCAGATACCATATTATGATATCTGCGACTTTACTTATCTTATTTTCTCCTAAAGACACTCCAATGGATAATGACTGAATACAGTCATAGAGTTTTATTTTAAACTACTGCTGCACATTAAACGCTTTAATTCCCGGATAAACTGCGCTCTTTCCCAGTTCCTCTTCAATTCTTAAAAGCTGGTTATACTTTGCAACACGCTCTGAGCGCGAAGGTGCACCTGTCTTTATCTGGCATGTGTTGAGTGCCACCGCAAGGTCTGCAATTGTTGTGTCGGCAGTCTCCCCTGAGCGGTGTGAGCTGATTGCTGTATAGCCTGCCTTGTGTGCCATCTTGATAGCCTCAAGAGTCTCTGATACTGAACCGATCTGGTTTAATTTAATCAGGATTGCATTTCCTGCTCCAAGGCTTATTCCCTTTGCAAGTCTCTCAGTGTTTGTTACGAACAGGTCATCTCCCACAAGCTGTACCCTATCGCCAAGACGCGCAGTAAGCTTCTGCCAGCCTTCCCAGTCCTCCTCATCAAGACCATCCTCGATTGATATAATAGGATATTTGTCACAAAGCTTTGCCCAGTGCTCTATAAGCTCCTCTGAGGTGTACTCTGTGCCGGCCTTTGGCAGCTTGTAAAAGCCCTTGCCCTTTTCACTCTTCCACTCTGATGATGCGGCATCCATGGCAATCTTGAAATCCTTGCCCGGCTCATAGCCTGCCTTCTTTACAGCTTCAAGAATTGTCTCGATAGCCTCCTCGTCAGATTTGAGTGCCGGTGCAAATCCACCCTCGTCACCGACTGACGTGGCAAGACCGCGCTCCTTTAATATGGCTGCAAGTGCATGAAATACCTCCGCACACCATCTGAGACACTCCTTGAAGGAAGGCGCACCTACCGGCATAATCATAAACTCCTGCACGTCAAGTCCTGATGAGAGTGCATGACAGCCACCGTTTACAATGTTCATCATAGGTACAGGAAGTCTGTTTCCCGAGATACCACCTAAAAATCTATAGAGAGGAATATCAAGTGATACAGCTGCCGCCCTCGCACACGCAATTGATACAGCAAGAATGGCATTAGCTCCAAGCTTAGACTTGTCCTTTGTGCCATCTGCCTCTATCATAGCCGCATCTATTGCATAGATATCACTTGCGTCCATACCTGTCAATGTGTCGTTGATTACAGTATTTATATTTTCTACTGCCCCGGTAACACCCTTGCCCAGATATCTGCTCTTGTCTCCGTCACGAAGCTCAAGCGCCTCGAACTCTCCTGTTGAAGCTCCTGATGGTGCTGTGCCTCTTGCAACAGTTCCGTCAACCAGATAAACCTCTGCCTCAACTGTAGGATTTCCTCTGGAATCAAGTATTTCTCTACCCACTACCTTTTCGATTTCTAAATAATTCATTATGAACCTCCTTATGTTTTTCTGATTCAATTTTATCCTACAATACAGTTTCTCTATGTCATGATTGTAGGATTGAATGCAAGCATGCATCGATGATACCTTTTGACCCTTTAATCATAAAAATACATATGTGAAAGCCTGCCGCATATGCATATATTTATAAATAAAGAAAAATGCTACACAGTTAGTTTAATCTAACTAATGTAGCATTTCAATAGTTCATAATGATAATATTTCCCAATTATAGAA